>LSQX01339566.1_pt1 | contig 60618 bp, 50 predicted proteins | sample 654561 | NCBI WGS metagenome assembly LSQX01 (sample SAMN04489861, study PRJNA283612) | anaerobic digester metagenome | isolation source: 4 biogas reactors fed with cattle manure at either 37C or 55C with and... | place: Denmark: Kongens Lyngby | collected 2014
TTTAAAAAATGGGGGAATGCCAAGAAGCTTTTTTAGGTTGACAAGAATCAGATTTTTGTATTGCTGGAAAAAAGTGAAACAGACACAAATTCGGAACAAACAACACAATGGAAGTTTATAAGTTCAGCCTCTTGGCATTTGGCTATACACATGGAAATATGTTTTCAAGTGGGCTGCATAAATGATTAAAACATGGAAGAAGAATGTGGAGGTGTAATGCCCAGAATTTTTGACAACATAAACGAATCTCTACTAAGCTATCTTCAAGATACGCTTGAAAATTCTTACAGAGCCGATTTTTGCGTTGGCTATCTGAATCTGAAGGGATGGGCAAGCATTGATCGCAATGTTGACAAATGGAGCGGAGAAGACGGTGCCTGTGCCAGGGTTTTAGTGGGGATGCAAAAGCTTCCCATCGACGAATTGAAAGAAGCATCAAGAACTGTGAACAGCGCCCTTCCCATGGACATGAAAACATCTTTACAACTCAAAAAGAGGTGTGCCGAACAATTCAAGGAACAGCTCTTGGTTGGGGCTCCCACAAATGCCGATGAGGCAGCCCTGCGAAAGCTATCATCACAGCTAAAAGCCAAAAAGGTAATTGTAAAGCTGCATCTGTCCTTCAGGCTGCACGCCAAACTGTATTTAATGCACAAGGAAGACAAAAACACTCCCATTGTTGGCGTGATTGGAAGCAGTAACCTAACAATGTCCGGCTTGGAAAAGCAGGGCGAATTGAACGTTGACGTTTTGGATTCCGATGCCACCCAAAAACTACAAAAGTGGTTCAATGAAAGATGGGAAGACCAATACTGTTTGGATATTTCCGATGATCTGGTGGAAGTTATCGACAACAGCTGGGCTCGGGAAGAGCTGATCCCTCCCTACCACATCTACCTAAAAATGGTTTACCATTTGTCGCAGGAAGCAAGAGCCGGATTAAACGAATATAGGATTCCAAAAGCATTCAGAGACAAGCTGTTCCCCTTCCAGCAAGCCGCTGTGATGATTGCTGCCAAAAAGCTATATAAGCGCAATGGAGTTTTCATCGGAGACGTGGTTGGGCTTGGGAAAACCTACACCGCCTGTGCCGTGGCAAAAATCTTTGAAGAAGACTACTTCTATTCAACCCTCATAATTTGTCCCGCAAATCTGGTTGATATGTGGAAGGATTATATTTCCAAGTTCGATTTGAAGGCGGAGGTTATTTCCATAGGCGCTGCGCCCAATCACCTCAAAGACAAAAAACGCTTCAGGCTGGTTATAGTGGATGAAAGCCACAACCTCAGGAACCATAAAGGCAAGCGCTACAGAGCCATCAAGGAATATCTCAGCGAAAACGAAAGTAAGGTCATTCTGCTGTCTGCAACGCCCTACAACAAGGAATACAAGGATTTATCGAACCAACTCAGGCTTTTCATTTCCGATGATTTGGATTTGGGCATTAGCCCGGAGAACTACATTACAAAGATTGGTGGATACCACAAGTATGCCATGCAGCATCCTGAAACGCCCCTGCGCAGCATCAGAGCTTTTGAACACAGTGAATCTTCCGACGACTGGAAAGAGCTCACCAGATTGTATATGATTCGTCGAACCCGAACATTCATCAAGGAAAACTATGCCAAAGAAGATGAAAGAGGTGATAAATATCTTGGATTCCCCGATGGCAGGAGGTCATATTTCCCCCTCCGAACGCCCAAAAAGCTTGGTTATGAAATGCCGGAGGATGTGAGCCAAAATCAATATACAAGGCTTTACAACGAAGACCAAGTGGATAAAATCGGCTCTCTGATGCTTCCCCGCTACGGGCTGGCTTCCTATGTGGACGAAGCTAAACGTAAAGAATTGTCTGCAAAAGAAGATGAGATGGTAACAAACCTATCCCGCGCCGGAAAGAGGCTGATTGGCTTTTGCCGCACAAACCTGTTCAAGCGTTTGGAAAGCAGCGGATATTCCTATCTGCTCTCCCTGTGTCGCCATATTCAAAGAAACTATATATTCATCCACGCCATTGAAAACGATTTGCCGCTCCCCATTGGAAAAAACTATACGGAGCAGGTGAGCGCATATTTCGATCTTGACGACACGGACGACTTTGAAGACGACGCCGCTCAGGTTTCTTCCATTCAGTTCAATGATGACGAAAAACACTACATGGAAGAGGCAGAAAAGGCTTATGAACAGTTCAACGAATCCGGCATACGCAAAAAGTTTAATTGGATACCCAGTTCCCTTTTCACAGATGACTTGCTGAATGACCTGAAAAAAGACACAGCCACCCTGCTTAAAATTGTATCGGAGAACTGTTGCTGGGACCCAAATCAAGACCACCAGCTCCAAGCCCTGCACAAGCTGATCACAAAAACTCATCCCAAGGACAAAATACTGATTTTCACCCATTTTGCAGACACCGCCGAATATCTGCACAGGCAGCTGCAAAAAATGAACGTCTATCACATTGAAGTGGCAACTGGTGATTCCGCCAATCCCAGCGCAATTGCCAAAAAATTCAGCCCCATCAGCCATGAATTGAAGCCCGGTTTGGACGACATCAGGGTTTTGATTACCACCGACGTCCTGAGCGAAGGGCAAAACCTTCAGGATTGCCACATCATGCTAAACTACGACCTTCCCTGGGCGATAATCCGGCTGATTCAAAGAGCTGGGCGGATAGACAGGATTGGGCAGAATGCCAGGGAAATCCTCTGCTACAGCGTTTTTCCGGAAGATGGCGTTGAAGACGTGATACGAATCCGCTCCAGGCTGAGGGAAAGGATAAAAGAAAACGCCGAAGTTTTCGGCTCCGATGAAGTTTTCTTTGCAGGAGACCCGACCAATATTGCAGACCTCTACAACGAAAAAGCCGGAATTTTGGACGAAGAGACAGACACGGAAATAGACTTGGGCTCCTACGCCTATCAAATTTGGAAAAATGCCATCGATGCCGACAAAAATCTGGAAAAAATCATTCCGAATCTGCCCAATATCGTATATTCCTCAAAAGATGCAGCCAACCGAGGTGATGGCGTTATCATCTATGCCAGAACCCAGCACGACAACGACGTTTTGGCTTGGCTGGACATGAATGAAAACATAATTTCCCAATCCCAAAAAAGGATACTTGAAGTGGCGGCATGCGATAAAGACACTCGTGCCCTGCCAAAGCTGGAAGCACACCACGAAATTGTTGGAAAGGGAATCTCTCTTATCGATGTTTCCGAGCGCAACACAGAAGGCGCCCTGGGTAGAAAGGGAAGCATAAAAAGGCAGCTTTATGAAAGCTTGGTTGGGTTCATCAAGAATGAGGGAGACAGCATCTTTGTTACAAACACGCTGAAAAAGGCGGTTGAAGCCATCTACCGCTTTCCCCTGAAAGAAGAGGCAAAAACCCTCATCAGAAATTCCTTTAAGAACAAGGAACCGATAGACTATCTGGTAAGGCTGGTGGAAACCCTTTGGGAGGAAAACAAACTCTGCACAGAGCCGGATGAAGGCGGCTATTCCAAGGAACCCCGGATCATCTGCTCGATGGGCTTGGTGGAAAAGAAGGTTTGATATGGATAAAATCACATTTACAAATTTGGTCAGGCAATTCAGGTTCAAAGAGCTTTTCAACCAAATGGGCTGGGATAACGCCAACGAAAAGTTTCAGATTGACCACAAAGACATTAGCTACACGATTAGCGCCATCTGCGAAAAAAGCGGCTTTCGCTTTTTGCAATGCACGCCCCCTGATGGCATGGAGATTCCTCCAAAAAACGACAGAATGCGCATCCAATCCATCGTGAAGCGCAGATACTATGAGCACCTGCTGATTTTCACAGACCACAAAAGACAAAAACAAATTTGGCAATATGCCTACAGACCCGCAGGAAAGCCCATCAAAACGGTTGTAACAGAATATTACGTGCAGCAGGACCCCCAGCTTTTGTTCCAGCGAACCAGTGGGCTGGTCTTCACCATCGACGAGCAGGAAGACATCACCCTGGTGGACGTGACCACGCGCATGAGTGCCGCTGTGGACCAAAATTCCGAGAGGGTCACCAAAAAATTCTACGATGGCTTCAAAAAGCAGCACACAAAGTTTCTGTCCTTCATTTCGGGCATACCAGATGAATTTGACAAAAACTGGTACACCTCAGTGATGTTGAACCGCCTCATGTTTTGCTATTTCATCCAAAAACGCGGCTTTTTGGATGGCAACCTGGATTATCTTATGCACAAGCTGGAAACAGGTAGGTTGATTCACGGTGCCGACAAGTTCTACACCTTCTACCGCAGCTTTTTGCTGCAGCTGTTTCACAATGTGTTGGGCAGCCCGGAAAGAGAAGAACAGTCCGCCGAATTTGGCAAAATCCCCTTCTTAAACGGGGGCATATTTTCCGTGCACGAGCTTGAGGCAAAATATGAAGGTGAAATCCAAATCAAAGACGATGCCTTTGAAGCCCTGTTCAATTTCTTTGATGAATACAACTGGCATCTGGACACCAATATCACCGCCACAGGCAAAGACATCAATCCCGACGTGATTGGCTATATCTTTGAAAAATATATCAACGACCGGGCTCAAATGGGAGCCTATTACACCAAGGAAGACATCACCGACTACATCGGAAAAAACACAATCATACCCCACCTCTTTGATGAAGTCCAGCGCAACTATCCTCAAGCCTTCCAACCTGATGCAGAAATTTGGCAAAAGCTGAAAGCCAGCGAAGACCAATATATCCACAATGCAGTGAAGCATGGAATAAACCCTAAAGACATTTGGCAGGACCTGCCGGAAGACATCAAAGCAGGGCTGAACCCCCGGCAGGAAAACCTGGTGGAGCTCCGGCGCAGTTGGAACACAGCCGCCCCGGAAGAGCTGGCTTTGCCCACAGAGATTTGGCGCGAAACGATTGCCCGCAGGCAGCGTTATTTGGAGCTGAGACAGCTCATTTCAAACGGCGATATCCTCCAGATTAACGATTTGATTACCCACAATCTTGACATCCGGCAGTTTGCCCTCGATCTCATCAACGAAACTTCGGACTCCAAGCTCGTTTATAATTTCTATAAAGCCTTGAAATCAGTTACAATCCTGGACCCAACCTGCGGTTCCGGCGCTTTCCTGTTTGCCGCCATGAACATCTTGGAAGACCTCTATGAAGCCTGCATCGGCAGAATGGGAGATTTTGTGGAAGATAGTTCCGCATATTCTGCCAGCCACCTGAAAAAAGAGCTGAAAATTGTGGACGACCCTTCCCACCCTAACCTGCAATATTTCATCTACAAAAGCATCATCTTGAACAACCTCTATGGCGTGGATATCATGAACGAAGCTGTGGAAATTGCAAAGTTAAGGCTCTTTCTCAAGCTTGTGGCATGCGTTGACCCAGATCAAGCCGACCCGAACTATGGCTTGGAACCCCTGCCCGATATCGACTTCAATATCCGCTGTGGCAATACCCTTGTGGGCTACACAACTTGGGATGAAATTATCGAAGATATTGAAAGCGACGTCGTTAACGCTGTAAAATACAAAGAGAGCATTCCGCAGATGTGCGAACAAGTGGCATTGACCTTCAAGCGCTTCAAGGAATTGCAGTTGGAAGGCTCTCAAAACGAAGAGAGCTTTATTCCGGCTAAAACTGAACTCTCAAATCGCCTTAAAGAGCTTACCTCCACGCTGGATAGTATGCTCCATCAGCATTCTGCCACAAAACCATTTGACGAATGGAAAAAGAGCAACCAACCCTTCCATTGGTATGCGGAGTTTTATGAAATTATCCATCATAATCAGGGATTTGATGTAATAATTGGGAACCCGCCGTATGTGGAATCACGAAAAATCGGCTATTCATATAATGTTCGAGATATTCAAAAATGTGGAAATCTTTACGCATATGTAATGCACCGAAGCCGCTTATTGCAAAACAAGAAAGCATATTTTGGTATGATTATTCCCATTTCTCTTGCCAGCACACCCAGAATGTCAAATTTGAGATATTATTTTACTCAAACAAGCGGCACGTTATGGTGTAGTAACTTTGCAGATAGGCCTGGGTGTTTGTTCAAGGGTGTTCACCAGAAACTATCAGTTATTATTTGCACAATGAAGAAAAAAGATGAAACGCAGTGTAATCTTTATACTACACAATATTACCATTGGTATAGCTCGCATCCATCTGCATTAGAAGAATTGATGAGTACTTGCTATTACGTTGTTAATTCCGAAAGACAATATGGATGGTACAAATTTGGAAGTAACTTGGATACTCAAATATTAGGAAAACTAACAAAAAAGCTAAATGAGTTGCGGATTTCCTCCAACAAGTCGTATTCGATTTATTTAAATATGAGAATGATGTATTGGTGTAAATGTTTTGTATTTCCAATAGCGTCGAATGAATACAAGCAGTATGGTTATTCAGATGTTCAAATTCGTGATGCGGCGTGTGCAGCATTTAACTCAACTCTGTTTTTTTGGCTGTGGGAAGCAATCAGTGATGTATGGCATATAACAAATAAAGAACTCGAAGCATTCAATTATGGATGTCTCACGAACAATTTTGAATATATAGAAGAACTGTCAAAAGTGAATCAAATCTTAATGAGTGATTTGGAAAAAAACAAAAAATTCGTACAGACTAAACAAACGGATTATGAATATTATCATAGACTTTCTAAATCGATATTGGACAATTTAGATATTGTTTTAGGCCAGTTACTCAACTTGAGTAAAGAAGAGGTAGATTATATTATAAATTACAATCTTAAATACCGCATGAGCGGTAGCTTGACTAACAGTGAATAAATATCAGTCTCTTGGAGATAGGTCTCTTTTAACATTGTCAAGCACTGCTTTCCTTTGCAGCCGGAAAGTATCCGCTGCAAGCGTTTTGAAATCCTATGATTGGGCACTTGAACAGGTTAAAAGTGGAACTTGTGTAATCGGAGGGTTTCACAGTAAGCTGGAAAGGGATGTCCTCCACTTTCTTTTGAAGGGAAATCAACCGTTGATCATTGTTCTGGCGCGCGGCTTCTACAAGCGCTGGACTCCGGAAATCAGAGCCAGGCTGGACAAGGGGAACCTGCTTGTCATCAGTCCCTTTGACGAAGGCGTTACAAAGGTTGACCGTTTCACCTCCATGGTACGTAACAAACTGATCATAGAATTGGCGGATAAAATTGTTGTGGGATATGCCAGTCCCGACGGGGTGATTTCCCGGCTTCTCAAAGACCTGAATAAGCCTTTGGAGTTTCTGGACCGTTGATGCTCTCATTTCATTTTTGCGGGATTAAATCCCTCGTATTTTGAGCGATCGGAATCGACTCGTATCTTTTTTCCACTTTGCAAAAGAGAGCCTTTTTCGGACTTTTTGAACCGCAGAAAGAAAAGGGCTTGATTCCGTCACTACGCTCCAAAATGACGCATTTCTTCGGGTTTTTATACTGAAGATGCAGGCTGGGAGATGGCGACCAGACGGATGGAGCACCGGTTTTCAACCGGTCGGCGCCGCCGGATTTCTCCGGTGGAAAAGGATGCCGGCTTTGTTCTCTGTGCCAGATGAATCTGGCACCAACGGCCGAATGAATTCGGCGTTCCAACGAGCTCTTCTCCGGTGCTCCGGAATGACGCATTTCTTCGGGTTTTTATACTGAAGATGCAGGCTGGAGAATTGCGAAGCGCCGGGGTATAAGACTTGTGAAAACTGTTAAAATTCATAGGGAGTGGACGGCTGTAAACTCGATGGATACAGGGTTTCAGCCTTTGAATGGATGAAAACAGCCTGTTGCGAACTGATAAAATGATTGAAATTGATAATGCTGAGCGTATAGGGTTTATCAATTCTCCGGTTCTCAATCGATTCCCATCCTGTTTTTTGCTCAAAAACGGCTTAAACCAGCTTTTTCGTAAATATAAGTCCTTGATGTTCAGTAGCTTGACTTGCATGGTCGGTATTGATGGGAGTTAATGGTTTAATCAATTAAACATTTTCTCTTATACCGTCCCTTTTAGAAAAAGGGAGAGAATGGAAAAAAGAGAATACACATAAGATATAGGTATATATACATATATAGTATATATATTACTATATAATTCAATATTTTTATATATTATATATGATATATATAGGGTAGCTAAGGTTCTGGACTCCTGTGTCTTGGCTCTCTTTTTGTCAAGACGGATACAGAGTCCCGAATTTGGACTTTTGAAAAGCTCCCGTAAAAGCGGAATTTATAAATTGATAAAGCGGATAGACTCATAATATGGGCTAATTGATTTGTTGATAGGCAGTTACGATAAGGTTTCCCCAAAAAGTGCCTTGGGAATTGATTGAATTTCATATAATTGATAAAAGGCCGCAGATGCCAGGTTCGGCATCCACGGCCTCGGGGTTCTGATTTACCTTAGTTCAGGTCAATTCCTTCCAAGACAGGGTTCAGGCTGTAGGTCATTCTCATGCGGTTTCGATAGCCGATTTGCTCTCTGTGCCAGATGAATCTGGCACCAACGACCGGATGAATCCGGTATTCCGGTGCTTCCGCAAATCCCTTTTCATCCGGATAATCCTGTGCATCCCTAATCTATTATAAAAAATCAGCGTAATCTGCGTGAAAAAAAGCGAAACCCCTTGACAAAGCGCCCAATTCTGCCCCTATATATAGGGTCGTTTCTTGAATGCGGCTTTTGTATTGTTTTTGGCACCCTTTTCCCACCCCCGAAAGGGATTCGGATACTCGTCAGGGGTTTGTCAGGCAAGGAATTAGCTGCAATCAAGAAGGAAGGAGGTTGTAAAAAAACCTGAAAATCACCGCCTTTAAGGCAAGACGCTTAAAAGAAAATTTCATGAAAATAGAAAAACCCGGCTGCGGGAGCCGGGTTTTCTGTATTTATTAGAGTTGATTGTGGGTTTTAGATGACACCCTGGTCGCACATGGCGTTGGCAACTTTCATGAAGCCAGCCACGTTTGCGCCTTTCACATAGTCCACGTGTCCATCGGGCTGTTTTCCGTGTTCCACGCAGGCGGCATGGATGTTTTTCATGATGGACTGCAGCTTTTCGTCCACTTCTTCGCGGTCCCAGCTGAGACGCATGGAGTTTTGGGTCATTTCCAATCCGCTGGTGGAGACACCGCCGGCGTTGGCAGCCTTTCCGGGGGCAAAGAGGATTCTTGCATTCCTGAAGACTTCGATGGCTTCGGGTGTGCAAGGCATGTTTGCGCCTTCGCAGAGGCAGGTGCAGCCGTTGCTGATGAGGTTTTTCGCGTCTTCAACATCAAGTTCGTTCTGGGTGGCGCAGGGGACTGCGATGTCCACAGGGACTTCCCAAGGACGCTTGCCGGGGAAGAATTTGGCGTTGGGATATGTGTTCAGATAGTCGCCAACGCGGTCGTTGTTGGAAGCGCGAAGCTCGACCATGCAGTCAATCTTTTCGCCGCTGATGCCTTCTTCGTCAAGGATATAACCGTCGGGGCCGGAGATGGTTACAACTTTTCCGCCCAGTTCGTTGATTTTTTGGACGGCACCCCAGGCGACCTGACCGAATCCGGAAACGGCAACGCGTTTTCCTTCAAAGCTTTGGCCTTTGGTTTTGAGCATTTCGTGGGTGAAATAAATGATACCAAAGCCTGTGGCTTCAGGACGGATGAGGCTTCCGCCCCAGGTGCGGCCTTTGCCGGTGAAAACGCCGGTGAATTCGTTCACCAGTTTGCGATAGTAGCCATAGAGAAAACCGACCTCGCGGGCGCCAACGCCGATGTCGCCAGCAGGGACGTCGGTATCGGGGCCGATGTGGCGGTAAAGCTCTGCCATGAAGGATTGGCAAAAGCGCATGATTTCACCGTCGGATTTTCCTCTGGCGTCAAAGTCTGCTCCGCCCTTTCCGCCGCCCATGGGCAGGGTGGTGAGGCTGTTTTTGAAGATCTGCTCGAAGCCGAGGAACTTCATGATGGAAAGGTTCACGCTGGGGTGAAAGCGGATGCCGCCCTTGTAGGGGCCGATGGCGCTGTTGTATTGCACGCGGATGCCGCGGTTCACCTGCACGTTTCCATTGTCATCCATCCAGGGGACGCGGAAAATGATGGTGCGTTCGGGCTCAACGAGGCGCTCGAGCACGTTTGCTTTCACGAAGCGGGGATTGCTTTCATAGGCATCCCAAATGGTTTCGACAACTTCTTTTACTGCCTGATGAAATTCGGTCTCTCCCGGATTCTTGGCAATAACCTTGTCCATGAATTCATTAAAGGTCATGGTTTCCTCCATCTGTGTATTTTTTGATTTTAAGCCAGTATTTTGTTAAGCAATAATATGTCAAGTGTTTCAATCCAGCAGTTTTGCCACGCTGGGGGCACGCAGCCTGTGAGAGAGCTCAAAGCCGCTTCCCACAAGGGGCAGCAGATATTTTTTGAATTCATCCGTCACGCCATTTCCTTGTTGATTAATATATTCAGGGGGCATAAGCTTGGTTTTGCGGGCAACATCCTCCAGTTTTTGCAGGCGATAGTCCACGGCGTAGGAGCCAACACGCTGAATGGAAACGGAGCCATCCAGATTGTCCCAAAGAGCGAAGTGGACAGCCTTTTCCGCGGCTTCACGGGCTTCGCGTTGGTCCACGTCGGAAACGCAGCCCAAAAATGAGCGCTGAAGGTAGCCAAATGTATCGGAACGCACGCGTTTGATTTTGAGTTTTTCCTTCACCAAATCGCCAAGCAGGTCGCCCAACATGCCGGTTCCGGAAAGCTGGACATTGCCGTGCGCGTCGGTTTCGGTGCTTTGGGTGAGCGTGGTAATCACAGGAACACCTTTTTCGTTGACGATGCCTTCGGAAACCGCCACCACGCAGCGGCCGTGCTGGTCATAAACGCGTTTGACGTCGGAGAGGAATTGTTCTTCCTTGAAAGGGCGTTCTGGCAGATAAACGAGATGGGGACCATCGTCCGGATATTTTTGTCCCATGACGGAGGCAGCGGTTAAAAAACCCGCGTGACGTCCCATCACGATTCCAATATAAACGCCGGGGAGGGCGCGGTTGTCCAGATTCACACCGGCGAAGGCGGACGCCACAAACCTTGCCGCGGAGCCAAAACCGGGGGTGTGGTCGTTCAGGACAAGGTCGTTGTCGATGGTTTTGGGTATGTGGATAGCTCGAAAATCATATCCAGCCAGCTTTGCCTCTTCATTTACAATGCGCACGGTGTCCGCGGAGTCATTTCCACCGACATAGAAAAAATAGCGCACATCATGGGCTTTGAGCGCCTTGAAAATCTCTTTGCAATATTTTTCGTCCGGTTTATCACGGGTCGAAAACAGGGCCGCGGAAGGGCTTTGCGCCACTTTTTCCAAGTTTTGAACGGTTTCCTGGCTTAAATCCACAAAATCCTCATTCACAATGCCTTGCACGCCATATTGAGCGCCGTAAATCCGGCCAACCTGGGCAAATTTGCGGGCTTCCAACACAACGCCCGCCAAAGATTGATTGATGACAGCGGTGGGGCCACCACCCTGGGCAATCACCACTTTTCCTTGTAGTTTCATCTTTTACCTCCACTGCTCTTGATTTTTTTTTGAGATACCCGGAACAAGCCGGGGTAAATCCCGATTAAAACAGAGGGATAATTTGTCCAGTAGAAAATGCTTGCCTGAAAAAGGGGATTCAAAAAGAATGGATTTGGAGAACAGATGAGCTACATTGTACTTGCCAGAAAATACCGTCCGCAGACTTTCGCGGAGGTTTACGCGCAGGATCATATCACACAGATCCTGCATAACGCCATTATCGGAAACCGCATCGCGCATGCCTATCTTTTCACAGGACCGCGCGGGGTGGGAAAAACCTCGATGGCGAGGATATTTGCCAAAAACCTGAACTGCGTGGAAGGACCAACCGTAACGCCTTGCAATATATGTCACAACTGCTTGGAAATCACTTCCGGAACCTCGAACGACGTGATTGAGATTGACGGTGCCTCAAACACAGGTGTGGACGATATCCGCGAGCTTCAGCGTGAGCTTCTTTACGCGCCCAGCCAATCGCCTTGGAAAATATATATCATCGACGAAGTTCACATGCTTTCAAAAAGCGCCTTCAACGCGCTGCTTAAAACGCTGGAAGAGCCGCCGGAAAACGTGTTGTTCATTTTCGCGACCACCGAACCGTTCAAGGTTCCACCCACCATCATTTCCAGATGTCAGCGCTATGATTTTAAACGCATTCCCATCGATTCCATCGTGAAAAGGCTGAAGGAACTGATGAAGGAAGAAAACATTAGCATCGACGCGGAATCCCTGCATCTCATTGCCAGAAAAGCTGATGGCAGCCTGCGCGACGCGCTTTCATTGACCGACCAGGTGCTTTCATATTGCCAGGACGAAGTGACTATCGATAAGGTGAGACCCATATTCGGACTCATTCCCACGCAGGTTTTTGGGGATTTGATGCATCTGGTGGAAGCCGGAGACGCGCCCGCGCTTTTGGAAAATCTTCAGCGGATTTTTGAGCAAGGGGCGGATTTGCAGGAATTCATCAACAATTTGATGGAATTCATCCGGATTGTGATTTTGCGCAAGGTGGGAAGCTCGCCCAGCGAAATCACCCCCGAGGAATTTCCTCTTTACGATGATGTTGCCGCTCTTTTCAGCCAGGAAAACCTTTTGTATATGCTCAGCATGCTGATGGAAGCGAGGAGCGAAATCAAAAGCAGCGGAAATCCATTTCTGATTTTTGAGCTGGTGATGCTCAAGATGTGTCGGCTGGATGAAATGGAAGATGTGGCAAATCTGGTTTTACAGCTTGGTTCGCAGAATTTACCTCAGCCGCAAGCGGTTCGACCCGCGCCCACAGCTTCGCCAAAACCGGCTCCACGCCCGACCACGACAAGTGTTCCGCCTCCAAAAGCGCAAGCCGCGGAACCGCCTGTTTCGCGTCGGATGGAATTCAACCAGGAAAATCTGGACCAAAACTGGGAACGCATCGTTGCCCGGGTGAAACGTGAAAGCGGTGCCGCTTCCATCGCCCTCGGGCAGACCAAAGCCGAAATCAAAAACTCAAACAAGCTGAACCTTAAAGTTTCTGGAGGTACATACCACAGTAGTCTGCTGGGTTTCAAGGATCAATTCCAAAAGATTCTGGATGAGCTTTTTCAGCCCAGTCCGCGTCTGAACATCGAATTGGTGGAAAGCGAGGCTCCCACACAAGTTGAGATAAAACGGCACACCCTGGAAGACCTCAAGAAAATGGATGAAAATCTTTCCCATTATATTGATGCCACAAAATCAAAGCTGCTGCCCTGAAACGGCATATTTCAAATAATAGAAATGGCGCCAAGCCGATTCGTGCCTCAAATTGAGGACATTCCAGCCTGGCGCCAAAGCCAAAAAAGTGGCTTACATTTCGACGAGCTGGGCTGTTACAAATTCCACCGCGTTAAGTTTTTTAACGATGGAGTTCAAACGCCTTTTGTCACCGTCCATTTCCAAAAGAATGAGGCCATCATTGGCACAGAGTTCTTTGGAAACCTCATGCAAACCAAGGCGAACCTTGATGTTGCATCCATATTCTGTGAGGATGCTCTGCACTTTTGCCGCATCACTGATACGACTGTCGATCTTGATCATGATCACTTTGTAGGTCATTTTTACCTCCCGGAGCCATTTGGAAAAACAGTACTTATCTGTCCACACTTTTTTTTAAAAAGCTTGTGGATGGAAAATTGTGTTGACATGACAAGAAGGTAAACTATGTTGTCTGGGAAAATCAAACAGGAGTAAACAAATGAAATTTATGGGAAGCGTTTTGGCCATGATTGGCGCGGGAATTGTTTTGATTGTGGCGGTAGCGGCAATGGTCTCCCCCACTTTCAAAGCTGTTTGGAACCATGAATTTTCCGCGGGTGGAGAGTTTTTGGTTGTGGCGGCGGTACTTGCCGTCATGATTGCGGTTTTGGCCTACATCTCTTTTTCCACAAAACGGAAATTAATGGGCGCCATCATTATTGCCGCTTCGTTTGGGGGAATAATTTTTGGCAGTACGATTATTGATATCGCCATGCTTTTCAGCGTCTTGGGCGGGTTCGCGCTCTATTCTATTAACGACGAGGAACCCAAGACTGAGGATAAACCGCAGGAAGAAGAGCCGAGAAAGCCTGAGCAGAAGTGATTCCGCGGTTGTTTTTTATTGTTTACGCTGCTGTCTCGCCCAGCCGTCTTTGAGGGTCACGATGCGGTTGAAAACAGGTTTTTGGGGACTGCTGTCCAAATCCACGCAAAAATAGCCTTGGCGCAGCAACTGGAAGCGTTCTCCTTTTTCCGCTGAGGCGAGCGAAGGCTCCATTTTACAGCCTGTTAGCACTTTCAGAGATTCAGGGTTCAGGTAGTCTTCAGGGCTTTTACCTTCTTCCATTTCGTTCATGTCCGCCAGGGTGAAAAGCTGTTCGTAAAGCCGCACTTCAGCATCAATCGCGTGGGCTGCGCTGACCCAATGGATGGTGCCCCGCACTTTTCTTTTGTCTGGAGTGGAGCCGCCTCTGGAAGCGGGGTCATAGCTGCAGATTATTTTAATGATATTGCCATCCTCATCTTTTATGGCTTCCTTGCAAATTACGTAATAGGCGTGTTTTAGACGCACTTCAGCGCCCGGAGAAAGACGGAACCAGCCCTTGGGAGGGTCTTCCACGAAATCTTCCCTTTCAATATAGAGTTCCTTGCCAAATGGAATCATGCGCGTTCCGGCGCTGGAATCCTCGGGATTATTTATCGCTTCCAGCTCTTCAAAGCTGTCGTCAGGATAGTTTTCGATGATGAGCGGAATCGGATCCAAAACCCCCATCACGCGCTTCGCGGTTTGGTTCAATTCTTCTCGAACGCAGAACTGCAGAAGCTCAAAATCCACCATGGAACTGGCTTTCGCCACTCCGATGCGGTCGGCAAAATCTCTGATGGCGGCGGGTGGAAAACCCCTGCGCCTCATTCCTGCAATGGTTGGCATGCGGGGGTCGTCCCAGCCTTTTACCACATTGGTTTTCACCAATTCCAAGAGCAGCCTTTTGCTCATCACGGTGTAGCTGAGGTTCAAGCGGGCAAATTCAATCTGTTGAGGAAAAGAATGAACCGGCAGGTTTTGTAAAAACCATTCGTACAGCGGTCTGTGGTCTTCAAATTCCAGGGTGCAAAGAGAGTGGGTGATGCCTTCAATGGAGTCTGAAAGGCTGTGGGTGTAGTCGTACATGGGGTAGATGACCCATTTTGTTCCGGTGCGGTGGTGTTCGGCTTTTTTGATGCGGTAAATCACGGGATCACGCATGTTCAGGTTTGGAGAAGCCATGTCAATCTTGGCACGCAGGGATTTTTCACCTTCCTCGAATTCGCCATCCCGCATCCTGCGGAAAAGATCGAGGTTTTCCTCGATGCTGCGCTCACGCCAGGGGCTGTTTTTTCCAGGAACGGTGAGGGTGCCGCGGTATTCGCGGATTTCTTCCTGACAAAGGTCGCAAACAAACGCCAAACCTTTGTGGATCAACATCTCAGCATATTCATAGAGCTGATCAAAATAATCCGAAGCATAAAAAAGCTTGTCTGCCCAATCAAAACCGAGCCAGCGCACGTCTTCCATGATGGAATCCACGTATTCTATATCTTCCTTGATGGGGTTGGTGTCATCAAAACGCAGATGGCAAATGCCGCCGTAATCTCGCGCCAAGCCAAAATTCAGGCAGATGGATTTGGCGTGTCCGATGTGCAGATAGCCATTCGGCTCCGGCGGGAAGCGAGTTACGATTTTGCTGTGTTTTCCGCTTTCGAGATCGCGGTCTATAATCGTGCGGATAAAATTTGATACCACTGGTTTTTCGATGTTTTCCATATTGGTCACCTTTGATTCTTTGCTTCGTACCATTTTTTTGGAGGCAGCACCACAGTCAAGAGATTTACTGGCATCTTCTTTTGCGAAGACACGTTCGAGCTTGGGAAATATTCCTTGTCAAAAACCCGCATCGTCCGTTTCTGTCCTTTCTTGGTGTGTTTTAACACGTTTGGTGCCTAAAATGAAAAAAATCATGCTGATCAGTGACCTCTATCCGAGCCGGCAAAATAGCCTGCAGGGTGTTTTTGTGCAACATCAGGCTCAGGAATTGGCACAACATTATGAAGTCAAAGTTTTGGCGTATGAGATCGGAACTCGTTACAGAGTAGAGAATTATGAGCAGGATGGAATTGAGATTTGCCATGTTACATACCCTGCTCTTCGCAATCCTTTTTTATCCGCATTTGCAACTTTTCCGGCCAGTGTTTTGCCCGCAGTGAGACGAGCTTTTGCGCGCTGGAAGCCGGATTTGATTCAAGTTCATGATTTCCGGCATGTTCCGGAGCTTTTTTGGTTGAAAACCTGGCTGGATCGAGTCCGCATCCCAAAATTCCTCATTTTGCACAACATTCGCACCCATCCCGCCCGCTTGATGGGAAACCGGATGCTGCCATTTTACCGCAAAACCTTGCGCAAGGCGCTTTCTTGCTGGGATCACGTTTTCACGGTGAATGCCAGACTGCAAAAATGGCTTTTTCCATTTCTGCCAAAAGAAAAAACCAGTATTTTGGGCAATGCTATCAGTCCCACGATTCCCTGTGAAGAAGCTGAACTTGAGCCCATCACAAAGCAATTTAGGGCTGTTAGTTACAAGATTATTTCCGTGGGAAACCTAACCCCTGAAAAAGGCTTCCGCCACTTGATTGATGCCGTGGCTCAGCTTAAACAGGAAGGCTGGGAAATCCAGCTTTTTATTTTGGGAAAGGGTGATGAACGCCGCGATTTGGAAGCAAAAATTAAAACAATGGGCTTGGGTGAAAACGTGAAACTGGCCGGTGGTTTGGAAAACAGGCTGCTGCGCAATCTGTATCGATATTTCGATGTCTTCGTGCTGCCCAGCTACAGTGAGACTTTCGGTATTGTTTATCTGGAGGCAATGTATGCCGGGATTCCAGTTATAGGAACGATTGGAGAAGGGATACATGGTCTTTTTGAAGATGAAAAAGAAGCCTTATTCGCCAAACCGCAGGATGTTTCAGATTTGACAGAAACGATACGCAGCCTTATGCAGGACAAACAGATGGCAGATTGTATTTCAAAGGCTGCCCAGCAAAGGGTTAAGCGGGAATTCATGCTGCCGGATCTGATTTCAAGATTGAGAAAAGTGTATGAACAACAATAAGTTACTGATGATTATCAACGAATTTCCGCCCACCGGCCTCAGCGGAGTGCAGAGAGCGCTCAAATTCATGAAATACGCCTGCCGCGAGGGTTGGGAAGTACACGCTGTTGTTCCCAAAAAGCCGGTGCGCAAAGAAACCGACCATAGTTTGTTGCAGGAAATTCCTCCTGAAGCCCACATCCACAGGGTTGGCGGCTTGGGTATCCGCTCCCGCAACGTGAGCCGCATCACTTGCACTCGTTTTGAAGATACCATGCCCAAAAATCCCGTTTCCAAAGCTTTCTGGACTTTGGCAAAATTGGTGAACGACATCATCTGGCCCATCGACAAACAAATTGGCTGGACACCTTTTGCGGCTTGGAAGGCAGCTAACATCATCAAACGCTACAAGATAAGTAATCTATATATCACTGCCTATCCTTTTTCGTCTTTCGTGGCGGGACTTTGGTTAAAAAAACGTTTTGGCAACAAATTATTCTGGGTGGCAGACTATCGCGACGCCTGGCAATTCGGCCCACTCATCGAGCGTAAAGTACATGGCTTCAGAATGAAACACATCCGAAAAATGGACGAGAAATTTCTGCGGAACAGTGATCGGGTTATTTTCGTAACTGAAAAAACCCGCGCTCACTATGTGGATAAATATACCTGGCTTTCAGAAAAATCGGAAGTTATTACCAATGGCTTTGATGAAGATGATTTTGAAGGCTTGCCAGCAAAACAATTCTCGGAACCAACCTTGGTTTACATGGGCAGGATGGACCGCAATTACGGTGACCCGATCCCAATGTTGGACGCCATGGCAGCTTGCAATATCCCGGGGTTTCGGTTTTTACATCTGGGCAGTATCGCGCCATATATTTTGGCTCGCATCGAAGGTGGAAATTATCCGTTTTATTCCTATTTAGGCTATTTGCCCCATAAAGACGCTCTGGAACACACTTTGGGGGCATGGGCAAACTTGATCATGATTGAAGAAGACCCCGAATCTGAACTTGTTTTGCAAGGGAAATTATTTGAGCTTTTACGAGCTGGAAGACCGATTTTATCGCTTGGGCCAGAACGCTCAGCCATAAAAGACCTGATTTATGAAACTAACTCTGGAATTCACGTTTTGGCAAGGGATTCCGAAGCTATCAGCAAAGCTTTACAGCAGATTTTGAACAATCCTGAGCAATTCTCCACCACAGCCAAAAACATTGAAAAATTTACCCGCAGAGAGCTGACCAGAAAGCTGCTGAGCCTTTATCCGAAAAACTGACCAGTTATTGAGGTCAAAGTTTTTCCAAGATCGGCTTCAAAGAATCGTAAACCATCTGGGGACTTAAACCTAACAGACACTCCGCTTTACAATTCCGTTTTTTATTTCGCACGCAAGGGGCGCAATCAATTTCAAGGCGCACAATCTCGCTTTTTGGGGAAAAGGGCGCAGTCTGATTTTCATCCCCAGGGCCAAAAATGGTTAAAGAAGGTATTTGGAAACAAGACGCTATGTGCCCCAAACCGGAATCAGTATTCACAAAAACATCACAAAGAGATATGAAGGCAGCCACATTGCACAAGGAGCTGCGCTCTAACAGCTTAACACCTTCAATTTGAGATAGATATCGACCCTCTTCCTCTTCATCAGGACCTGCAATGACCACTATGTTCAGGTCAAAATCTTTCTTCACTGATTCAATCAAGGTGGCAAAATATTCAACAGGCCAGCGGCGGAAGCGATTGCTTGCCATACAGCCTGGATGGATGGCCAGAATGTTTTTACTTCCAAGCTGCTGTGTTTTTATATAGTTAGCAGCCCATTCCAGGTTTTCCTCAGATAGTGTGAAGTCGGTCGCCAAGTCCAGCTCTTCCCTCTTTTGCACAGCTTCTTCCCATTTTGGCAGTTCAATCGCGGTGGCTAAAAGTTCATAGTTCGAATGCGCTCTGCTTTGCTGAGGCTTGCGTGGAACATAATCTGTTAAACATGGCAGTTTAAATTTATTATATTCACTTATCTTATGTTTTGCTTTAATAAATAGCAGGAAAAGCCATGTTTTCCAAGCTGTTACACCTGATGAAAAGAAAGCCGCGTGGTATTTTTCCTTGCGAAGTTTTCTGAGGCTGGCAATCAGCTCCCGTGGTTTCCAACCTCCAAAAATGATTTCATCCACATAGCTTGCGTTTTGCACCGGAAGCGCTGCCGCATGTGGCAACACGAGCAAGGTGATATTCAGCTCTGGATGCATTTTTTTGGCAACCCTGAGCGCGGGAGTGAGCAAAATCATGTCGCCGATGCCCCAGGTGTGGATAATCAGAATACGCTTTTGATGATTTTTCACACTGCGCATATCAGATGCCACCCATCTTCTTTTTGGATATTTGGGTCAACAGCTCACGGATTGAAAGATAAAGCTCCCGCCAGTCTTCGCGTTTGGGAATCAAGTGTGGTAAAAGCCTTCCCGATGTAGCCTTCTGCTCGTACGCAATGATTAGGAAAAACCAAAAAAGATACGCTATCGAAGTTGCCAATGCAGCGCCGTTGATGCCCCAAAGCGGGATCATCAAATAGTTCAACCCAACATTCAGCAGTAAGGCCAAACCCGCAATCACGATGGTAACAATCGGGAAACCCTTGCTATTCAGATAGTTATTAAAAAGCGAACCGAAGCTGAGCCCAAAACTTGCAGGGATCAGCCATAAATAGACCGCGTACGCTGGAACAAAATCCAGGCCAAAGAATATGCCTAACACATATTTACCCAGCAACATAAACCCCAAGTTTCCCACCAGGAGGAACACGCTGAAAAGCATCAACATTTTCTTCATGAGTTGCCATTTTTCGGTTTCTTCGGCGGTGTCAGAAAGCTTTGCCAAAAGTAGGCTGCCCACCAGATTTGAAGCAACCTGCAGCATGTCAACCACATGTGCCGCAATGGAATAGATTCCAACCTGGCTGTAGTCCAAGAGGCGTTTTACAATCACGATATCTGCCCTCACCAAAAGCGAGATTAAAAACATGGAAACGAAGGCTCTCATTCCAAAACCGTAGGAATGTTTGATGAAGGAAATGTCCATACTGGATATACTTATGCGCTCTCGATGCCCAAAACTTAAATAGGCCAGCGAAATTGCCAAACCAATAACTGTGAGACCCAGATAGTAGCCAAAACGGTCACCACTTGGAACCAGAATGAAGCCCGCCATAAGCAGCAGCAGACAGGAACCGGTGTTAATCAAATGTGCCATGGAGCTTTGAAAGACTTTATCCACCCCAATATAGAAGGCTTGCATCTGCATAACTGCTTTCGTGAAGGTGATATAAATCACAAACAGCGCCATGTAAAGAGGGGTGAAATCGAAGCTCAGAACTTGGTTCCAAAACTTGATCAAGCCCAGCCCCACAGCCAGGAATAACAGGGTTTCAAAGGCAAACTGCAGCAAGGTCCAAGCATACAAATCGCTCCGTTTATCCGGATTTTTCCTGATCAGATATGGATAACTGTGATTCAAACCCATGCCCAAAACAGCCCAAATAAACCCACCCATGGTCATGAGATAGCTGAGACGCCCTTTTCCCTCCACGCCCAAATAGCGCGCGGAAAGCCAACTGACGCAAAAAGATAGCACCAATATGACCACGCGAAATCCGCCGCTGACGGCGATATTCTTTTTCAGGTTGATTTGGGACATCCAACATCCATAACTTTATATTATACTTATGCTTGGTGTTTTCATTGCTGTGACAGCCGCGATAATACCAAGCGGAAAAATCAAGATTTCAAACGGCTGAGCCTTGTCAAGTCCAAATTTCCCTTGGTGATTCCGCAATAATTCAAGTACCCACGAAAAGTTGCATCTCTGTGAATTTTCTTGACAGAATAGGGCACATAAAAGTCAGGCTAAGCATCATCATAATTACATATTCAAAAAAAAGGAACTTTATGCAAGGCAGGAGCCTCAATTTCATAGTCAACAGCAATGCCACTGTTTATCAGGGTGTTATAGCTTTTCCCAGCTTGAAAAGATCGATTCCCGCGCTGGATGCAAATCGCCGGCAAATATCGCGAATCAACTATATGGCGCGGAAGAGGTAAAACCTGATATGACAATTGCCAAAGTCCTTTTTTGGTGCTCTTTTGGGCTGCTTGCCTACCATCTGTTTGGCTATCCTTTTTTATTGCTTCTGATTAACAAGATCAAACCCAAACAAAAAGAGCTAAATTGCAAGCTGCCACAGCCTTTACCCACGGTCACGGTTCTTTGCCCAGCCTACAACGAAGAAGAATCCATCGCTAAGAAGATTGAATCGTTCCTGCAAATGGACTATCCCAGAGACAGGGTCAAAATGATCGTGATTTCAGACGATTCCAGCGACCGCACAAATGAAATCGTGGAATCGTTTTCCGGGCAAAACGTGGAGCTTCTAATCCAAAAACCGCGTCGCGGAAAACCCAGCGCCCTGAACATGGTTTTGCCTAAGATGGATTCGGATTACGTGCTTTCCACAGACGCAAATTGCATGTTTGCACCCGACGCCTTGAACCTGTTAATGGAAAAAATGCTTTCCAATCCTCGCCTGGGCTTGGTTTCAGGAGAAGTGCGCATCGTTCCTGGTGAAGGAAATCGATCGGGAGAAGGCCTGTATTGGCGTTATGAATCCTGGCTGAAAAGCTTGGAAAGTGAGCTTGGTTGCATCATTGGCGCAAATGGCGGCATTTTTTTGATCCGGACAGACCTTTTTGAAAAGGTTGATCCTCAATCCGTGGATGACTTTGAACGCGTGCTCACAGTCTTGAAAAAAGCTTGGAAAACTGCCTACGAGCCCCGCGCGAAAGTGTTTGAAGAGGAAACCCAATCCGCTAAACAGGAAATGTCCCGCAAAATCCGCATCGTCACCCGCGAATGGTTTGTGGTGGAACGTAATCTCGCGTTGCTCAACCCCTTTCGCCATCCCGCAGTTTGCTTCAAACTTTTTTCCCACAAACTGCTGCGTTGGCTTTTTTTCGTTTTTGTGTTGACAGGATTCATTGCCTCTGTTTTTTTGTCGAGTATATTGTTTTACAGGATCATATTTTGCCTTCAGGCTGCAGTTTATGGCTATGGAGCACTGAGCCTGCTCTTGCAGAAAAGAAACCTGCGTCTGCCATTTTCCACAGCTCCAGCCTATCTTATGGCAATGATCTGGTCTTCAATGGCGGCTTTTTTCCGCTATATCACAAGAACCAGAATGAACACTTGGGAACCGGTGCGTTAGGAGACACCTAAAATTATGAATATTCTTGTAACAGGCAGCAACGGATTCGTTGGCAGCAGATTGATGTGGGATTTTGACCACGCGGGCTACCATGTGGCGGGGATTGATATCAGCCCCAACTGCAACAGTGAGCCCCATCCCAAGACTCTGATCGGCGACATCCGCGACGCCAAAGATCTCAAAAGCGTAAATGGCGCCTTTGAACTGGAAAACAATTCTGAAATCGATCTAATTATCCATTGTGCCGCCGCGAAACACGATTTTGGCATTAAGCGTGGCGAATATTTTGACCATAATAAATATGGAACCAGAACGTTGCTGGATTTCGCGGAAAAAACCGGAATCAACAAGCTCATCTACCTCAGCACGGTGGCTGTGTTTGGTCATCCTGAAGGCCCTGCAGATGAAAACGCTCCGTATGCAGCGGATCACCCCTATGGTGAATCGAAACTGGCTGGCGAAGAGCTTTGCATCCGTTGGCAGGAAAAAGACCCAGCGCGACAATTGATTGTGCTGCGTCCCACTGTCATTTATGGTCCCAACAATTTTGCCAATATGTATAAACTGATGGATACAATGCATCGGCGCCCAATTGCTATGGTGGGACAAGGCAACCATAAAAAAAGCGTGGTTTCCTTGGACACAATGGCAGATATGATCATGTTTTCCCTGAGCTTACTTGAACCGGGCTTCCAGCATTTCAACTGTGTGGATGAGCCTTATCTCAGCCTGCATGAACTGATGGAGTTAATCGCCTCGCAGCCCGGTTTCAGGATGCCGCATTTGCGAATCCCGGCATCTGTGGCGGTTGGGATTGGCAAGGTTTTTGATATCCCCGCGTCTTTGCTGGGCTTGGACCTGCCTGTGAATAGCGACAGAATGCGTAAGTTCTCCACTGCCACAGACTTCCGTGCCCCAAAAATTCGCGAAGCCGGGTTCGTTCAAAAAAAGAGTATCGCAGACAGTATCGCCGAAATGTGCGCCTGGTATCTGGAACACCGAAAAACTACTAAAGGAGCAGTTGTATGAGCAAAAAGATTAAACTGGGTTTGATCGGCTGCGGCCGCATCTCCAAAAACCATTTTGAAGCAGTGTCGCAAATCCCTGAAGCAGAATTTGTTGCCTGCGCAGACATTTTGGAAGACAAAGCTCGCCAAGCCGCTGAAACCTATAACATCAAAAACTGGTATACCGATCACTTGGAAATGTTGCAAAAGGAAGAGCTGGATGCGGTTAGCATCTGCACTCCCAGCGGCTTGCATCCCGCCCTGGGTATCGATGTGGCGAAACATAAAGTTAATGTGATCACAGAAAAACCCATGGGAATCAGCATCGAAAGCGCGGATAAATTGATTAAAGCCTGTGATGCCAACAAGGTAAAACTCTTCGTGGTGAAACAAAACCGGCTCAACAGCACCATGCAACTGCTTAAAAATGCCATTGAGAAAAATCGTTTTGGCCGTATCTTTTTGGCCCAGTCAAACGTTTTTTGGCAACGTCCCCAAGCCTATTACGATGCTGAAAAATGGCGCGGGACTTGGGAATTTGATGGTGGCGCCTTCATGAACCAAGCCAGCCACTATGTGGACGCGCTTTATTGGCTGCTGGGAAACGTGGAAAGCGTGATGGCATATACATCCACCATGGCGCGCCGCATTGAAGCGGAAGACACCGGCTGCGCCATCCTGCATTTCCGCAGCGGAGCCATCTGCACCCTGAACGTGACCATGCTCACATATCCCAAAAATTTCGAAGGTTCCATCACAATTATTGGTGAAAATGGAACTGTTAAAGTTGGCGGTGTGGCAGTGAACAAAATCGAAAAATGGGAATTTGAGGATTACGACGACGACGATCGTATTGCTCGGGATGCAAACTACCAGCCTCCAAATGTTTATGGATTTGGCCACAACCCCTACTACCGCAATGTGGTTGATGTTTTGCTAAACAACGGTCGCATTTTTACAGATGGTCGTGACGGTCGTAAATCAGTGGAAATCATCCAAGCCATCTACCAGTCCGCCAAAACTGGCAAAAGAATTTCCCTTCCCTTATAAAATATCTTTTTTAGATTCTAATGCTTTTAATTGTGCCCTGATTCAGCTTCAGTGCGGGCTGTCCGTGAATCATCATGATGATTCCCAGCTCGCGCCCACAGGCAGGGCAAAGCGGTCGGGAAAAAGTTGCCGCACCAGCCAAACCCACATTATCCTCGGTTAAACGGTTGATCATGCACTTTATCAGTCTGCCTTTTCCCGCTTTAAAATATCGGAACAGCTTGTAACCGCAACGGCATTCGATGTCGATGATTTTTCCTGTACGCATTGTTTTTTATCCTGAACGCCATGTTCTCAGTCGATGTTTTGGGGTCAAGAGAAAATAGTTTGGCAGCGTTCTTGATTGCCGCCTTATGTATTCCTTATGTTTCGCTTTAGAAAGTTAAGGTTGACATAAGGCAGCAACCATTACAAGCTCACCCGAAACAGAATCACAAATATGTCAAAGTCTTTATGGCACAAGCTTTGAGCCTCAAAAAATCAATGGGGTCAGAAAACACTTGACAACAACCGGCGATTCATAGTAATGAAATATAAAATGGTATAAAACTGAGATGGATTGCCATCAGGAGTATAACTTGCTTTTACAGAAGTATTTTGAGACCCGTTTGGATTTGATCGAAAAAAGTCTGAAACACTATCTCGGAACTCAGACCCAACCTGCCAAGGAACTAAAAAAAGCGATGCATTACGCGGTTTTTTCCGGTGGGAAACGCTGGCGCCCTCTTTTATTGCTTGCGATTTATGAAATGCTTGCCGGGAAACAGAGTAAAAAAGGTCTGGCTGAGGCGGTCAAAGCTGCGACAGCAATAGAATTGGCCCACAACGCGGCGCTGGTGCATAATGATTTGCCGATGTTGATGAACAAGGCGGAACGTCGATCCAAACAGGCTTTGCATTTAAAATTTGACAACGCGGTCGGCATTTTGGCGGGTGACGCGCTCTACACCCTGGCTTTCGAAATCTTGGGCGAGATTGTGCCGCCTTCCAAATCCCTTGCCTGCACACGTATTTTGTCCATCAGCACCCGCAGCTATGGCTTAATCGGAGGCCAGGCTGTGGAATTGGAAAGCAAACATCGCCAGATGAAGCTGAACATTTTACGTTATATTGACCTTAAAAAAATCTGTTCCTTGCTGCAGGCCGCATCCGATATGGCTTGTGTTTTGGCGGGAGCGGATGAAAACATCAGACAAATCATGAACACCTACGCGCAAAACCTCGGCTTGGCTTTCCAGATGATTGAAAATATCAGCGCGGACTATAATCGCGGCAGCGAAGGCTTGGATTTTGATGAAGAATTTGTGCCAAAATCCAAAAACAGCTACACGGCTTTTTTGGGCTTCGACAAAGCTCGCCAAGCTGTGGAAGAAATGTTGGATGAAAGCGAACGGATGATTGTGCCATTTGATAGCAAAGAGGTGCTTTTCGAATTCATCCAGATGATAAAAGAACATCTGCCTTGATGATATGATAGACATACATTGCCACCTCCTGCCAAAGCTCGACGACGGTTCAAAAACCTCTGAGGATTCTCTAAACCAACTGCGCGCAATGGCGGATGGCGGCATCAGCGATGTTTTCCTCACTTCACACTTCATGCCCGGGCGCTATCACTATGAGCGCAAAGATTATGATGCCAGATTGCGCGAACTTCAGGAACTGGCAAATCAGAACCAGATTATGATAAAACTGCACCCAGGCTTTGAAATCTTTCTGCATCCCTTCAGCCTGAAAGATATTGAAAAACACAATCTCCGCCTGGGAAATTCCCGCTACGTTCTGGTGGAATCAGATTTGAACGGATTGCCGTCGGATTTTTATGAAAATGTTTACCCATTGCTGCGCAAAGGCTACAAACCCATTTTGGCACACGGAGAGCGCTATGTCAGCATCATGCACAACGTCCACGACGCCAAGGACTTAATCCGCAAGGATATTTATATTCAGGTGAATGCCGGCAGCCTTTTGGGTCATTATGGCGAAAAAGTGCGTCAAACGGCATGGCTGCTGCTTCGTAATGGCTGGGCCCACTTTATGGCCTCTGATGACCATGCCAAAATGCCCTACGGATCCTATTTTGAAGCTGTTGAAATGGTGAAAGCGGAGTTGGATGTAAATGTGGCGAAACTGCTCACGCAGGATTTTCCCGCCAAAATCCTTAAAAATGAGAGAGTTCCATATAAATACGTATACCTGAGAACGGCTCCACAATCAAGGCGCCGCCGGAAAAAAAGTCTCTGGCGCAGGATTTTTGAATAAATGCCCAAACTCCTCATCACCGGTGTCACTGGACTCATCGGCAGGGCTGTACTTGATGCCATTTTAGCCAAAAACAACGATTGGCACATCACCGCGCTCATCCGTCCCGGAACAAAACCTCAGCGTTACAACGCGTTCAGCACCCAGCTTGAACTGGCAAAAATCGACCTCGCTGATATCAATGGTCTGAAAAACTTCCTTGCAGACAATTCTTTTGACGCGGTGATGCACATTGGAGCCCTGCGTGGCGGACGTAAGTTTAATAAAAACGAATTTTTGCGGGCAAACTTTCTCTCCACCCAGCAACTTGCGGAATTCAGCCTTGAATATGGGGCAAAATTCATGTTTTGCTCGTCGGTGGGAGTGTTTGGTGCCATCCCAGAAGAACTGCCCGCAAACAATCGCACCGAACGCAACCCGGATAATTTTTACCACTACACGAAGATAGAAAGTGAAAAAATGATTCAACGTGCCACACTGCGTGGCTTAAAATCTGCAATCCTACGCCCTTCAATCACTTACGGAAGCGGTGACTACGGTTTCCCCTACCAGATGGTGAAAATGATACACAAAAAACAATTCCCACTGATTAACAAAAGAATCTGGATTCATCTGTGTAATGTGAACACCATCGCCCAGGCATTTCTCTGGCTTTTGGAAAACGATTTTACCCCGGGAACGGCTCTCAACGTTGCGGACCGCGAGCCGGTGCAACTGCATCAGTTGGTGAATTTTATCTCTCGCGAACTACGTGGCGGCAACTACAACACGCTGCTAAAACTTGACCGTCAATTCTTCCGCTGGGGTGAAAGCTTGGCACGCTGGGCAAAAAATGAACTCTGGGTGAGCCGTTTTGAGCTAATCTCGCGCTCTTGGTTCTATCAAGTTTCTGATACCTATGAACTTATGAATCTCCCGGAAAGTTATACGATTCCGGATATCCGGCTCACGATTTCGGATTATTTGGGGAAATAATGGCCATCCCGATTATCAAGGACTGGGAAAAATATTACAGTGAACCCCATGAGGGGCTTGGTTCTTCCTACGAACGGGTGGTTTTGAACGACCTGATTTTGGCAACCGCGAAAAAATACGACGTGAAAACAGCCTTGGAGAGCCCCAGTTTTGGTTTCACTGGTATCAGCGGCATCAATTTGATGGCTTTGGCGGATTCCGGCGTGCAAATTACATTGCAGGATAACGATGCGCAGAGATTGGAATTGATTCGAGAGCTATGGAACTGGCTGAACCGCCCTCTGCGCGCGGAACTGAACCCGGATTTTCGCAGCTTGGAATATCCGGATAAATCCTTCGACCTCAGTTTTTCTTTTTCCGCGCTGTGGTTTGTGCCGGAGCTGAAAGCTTTTTTGACAGAGCTTTCCCGCGTCACTGCCAAAGTTATTTTCATCAGCGTTCCAAACCGCTCCGGAATCGGCTACAAGCTGCAGCTTCGTGATTACAGTCCCCAGGAATATCCCGAGCTAAAACTTGAGCACATCGACCCCGCTTCCATCATTTCAATCTTGGGAAAACTGGGCTGGAGGCTGGAAGACAGCGGCTTTTTTGATTGCCCGCCCTGGCCCGACATTGGCATGACCAAGGAAGAGCTTTTGGGAAAATGGCTTGGCTTCAAAACCGCTCCCAAAGCGGATAATCCCCCAAAAGTGGAAAAATGCCTCAGCATTCTCAGCCACTACGAAGGGCGGGATCCAAGCTTTGAAAAACGAATGCGAAAACTGCAATGGTTCGAAAAAACCGTGCCTGAAGCCTTCAAAAAGATTTGGGCGCATCATTACAGGCTGGTTTTTTCGCGCCAGGGCAATGCCGGAGAATAAATCTGTCTCGTAAACGCCTGATTTATTTGGTCGTTGGCCTGCTTTTAGGCCTGCTTCTCATCTGGCTCTGGCTGCGCAGTATCGATCCCCGGCAGGTGATTTTGAATATCCGCAGCGTCAAGCCGGATTTGGTTGTCTGGGCTTCAATTATCTATCTTTCTGCCTACGCGGTCCGTAGCTGGCGCTGGAACCTGCTCCTGCGCAAACAGGTGAAAATCCCTGTGGGCAAAACATTTCTATATAGCATGGGTGGAAACTGGGTGAACTACCTCATTCCAATTCGTGCTGGAGAAGTCGTAAAAGCTTGGTTTATAAAGAATAACCATGGCATCCCCATTTTTAAAACCCTCCCCTCCATTTTCATCGATAAAACTTTCGATACTCTGGGCATCCTGTTCGTGTTACTTTTGTTGCCACTTCTCAAAATTCACGTTTCACCCGCTTTGGCGGTTCTGTTGATTCTTTTGGGACTTTTTTTCCTGGCTTCCATGGCTATCCTGCTACTTTCGGTTTGGCATAAAGACAAGGTGGCAAAGCTTTTACATGCCCTATTCTCCTGGCTGCCTCAGCGCTTCCAAACCAAAATCGACCGCCATATCGAAGTTTTTGTGCAAGGTTTGAACGTGTTCGAGCAACATTGGAGCCACCTGCTTTTCGCGGTCTTGCTCACAGCCCTGGGAGTGACTCTGGATGGCTTTTATTTTTTCCTGCTTTTCCAAGCCTTTGGAGTTGAATTGAATTTTCTGAAAGTGCTGTTTGGCTATACTCTGATAAACCTTTCCTACGCTCTGCCACAGCCACCGGCACAGTTGGGCAGCAATGAATGGATGATGATAATCATCTTTTCGGTGGGATTTGCATTGACAAAAGATAGCGCCTCCGCGATCATGGCTTTCGCGCATGTTTTGACATCCGTCTTAATCGGTATCACTGGTTTGGGTGCCATCCTCGGTTATGGCGGACAGGCGCTGAAAGTAATGATTCACGGAGATAAAGATATATGAACAGCGAAAAAATGATACAAATAATTGAAGAATTGAAACCCTTGAAACAACAGCTCTTGGACGAGATTCGCAAAGTGATTGTTGGCCAGGACGATGTTGTGGAAAAAGTTTTAATCGGCCTTTTTGCCAATGGTCACATGCTGATTGAAGGCGTGCCAGGCTTGGCAAAAACCCTGCTCATCTCCACCATCGCGAAAGCGCTGAACCTGTCCTTTGGCAGGATTCAATTCACGCCTGACCTGATGCCCTCAGATATCACTGGTTCAGACATTCTGGTTTCCCGCAGCGGTGGGGAAAGCCGGGAATTTCAATATATCAAAGGCCCGGTTTTCGCAAACATCATTCTGGCGGACGAGATTAACCGCACACCTCCAAAAACACAGGCAGCGCTGTTGCAAGCCATGCAGGAATATCAGGTCAGTAGTGGAAACAAGACCATGGATTTGGATCTGCCCTTCATCGTGATGGCCACCCAAAATCCCATCGAGCAGGAAGGAACCTATCCCCTGCCGGAAGCGCAGCTTGACCGTTTCATGCTTTTTATCGACATTGGTTATCCCAGCTATGAAGAAGAGCTCGCCATCGTGCAAAACACAACCGGCGCGCCCGGTCAGGAACCACATCCACTGCTTTCCGCGGAAAAAATTATCGCGATACAGACCGCAATCCGAAATATGCCGCTCAGCAGCCACGTTCTGGAATACGCTGTGAAACTGGCACGTTCAACCCGACCCGGTGACCCAAGCTGCAAACCCTCCATCGCTGAAAAAATAAACTGGGGTGCAGGCCCCCGCGCGAGCCAATATCTGGTTTTGGGAGCCAAAGCCAAAGCCGCTCTGGATGGACGTCTCACACCTTCTGAAGAGGATGTGCGCGCAGTGGCGCTTCCGGTACTCAGCCACAGGGTTTTGATTTCCTTCGCAGCTGAAGCAGAAGGAATCAGACCTGCCGACATCATTAAAGAATTGATAAATTGATGCGGGAAACCGGCATCAGCAAAGTATATATTGTAACAGCCAAAAATGGCTGGCTTCATCCATTGAGGAGAGATAAATGAAAAAAGCATTGTTGTTCACGCTTGTTGTTTTGGCCTGCGCCAGCGCTGTGGCCATCGATTTTCGCGTTCCCCAGCTTTTGGCACACATGAAGGAACCGCAACCCTACAACATAGATTTTCAGGAAAAACAAGTTATCTTGCGCAACAAAAATTACGTTTGGATAAATTCCATCTTCAACCCCTGGTCGCCACGTTTGGAAGCGGTCTTTTTTTCACAATATATCATCGAAGATGTGAATATGCTGAGCAACAACCATCTATATATCTGCAGCCAGGAACCGGGAAACTTGGTGAGTACGGTTGACACTCTCTCCTACCCCAGCAGCATTTACTTTCCCAATATCGCGATTGGCAACAAAATGACCCGCGAAGGTTCCATGCTCTATGTGGCGGATCGCTTCCGCGGCATTGATATCATCGATATCGGCAAGGGTGCTTCGCGTGAATTGCGCAGCACTTTCTCAGAAAAATGGGGCATCCGGGATTTCATCGCGGAGTATCCCTACCTTTGGGCTTTGAACGATTTTGGCTTGGTCACCGTGGATATTACCGACTTGAATTTCCCGCTGAGCATGGGCGTGAACTACGAAATTACCGACGCCACCGTGATGGCAAAAAACGGAGATATCGTCTGGCTGGGCGCGGGCAAAATGCTCTTGGCAATCAACGCCGCCGATATGTATCATCCCCGGCTCATTTTCCAAACACGGCTTTCCAACGACATCCGCGATATGGAACTGAAGGATAATCTGTTATATCTGGCACTGGGCATGGGCGGTGTGAAAATTCTGGACGTCACAAACCCCCTCAAAGTGGAAGACTTGCGCACCATCATCCCCTACCATGAAGTGTTCGATATCGCGCTGGATGGAGACCTCATTTTCCTCGCTCTGGGCAAGGATGGCTGGATGATTTACGAATACAGGTAGAAAACGCTTGGAGTTATTTCGACTTTTTTAATCTGGAGAAGTGTAAAAGCTTGTTTTTTAGGCAATGTTGCTAAAATCCGGAACCCAAACCTGATTCATTCTTGATTCCAGCGCATGTCTTGGACGATAGATCTCCCCCAGACCCCCGAAGCCGCATCGGGCAACTAACGAAAGGGATTGAAATAACTCATTTTTTGGAATAAAGAAGGAAGCAAGGGTGGGTTCAGGTTTCACTGCCCAGCGGTCAGGATTCTGCTTTTTCTTCCAGTTCCAGCCAACGCTCCAGGCTTTCCCGATGACGCTGATTCAGCTCTTCCAATTCTCCGCTAATCTGGGCATAGTCTTGATGTGAAAGCTGTTGCGCTGGATCGCCCAGTTTTGTTTCCAGTTCCGCAATCCTTTTTTCAATCTCCCCAATTTCAACGTTGAGCAGTTCCAATTCCCGTTTTTCCTTGTAACTTAGACCTTTTTGAGGTTTTTTAGGACGTTGCGCAATGGGTTTGGCGGCTTTTTCCGTCTCTTCTTCTTTTTTAAATTTTTTCACCAACAGCCAATCGGAATAATTGCCGGGGAATTTTCTGATGGAAGTTCCTTCAAAAATAAAGAGATGGTCCACGCAGCGGTCCAGGAAAAATCGATCGTGAGACACCACCAGCAGGCAGCCTGAAAAGGCATCCAGATAATCCTCCAAAATCTCCAAGGTTCTGATATCCAGATCGTTTGTGGGTTCATCCAGGATAATGAAATTCGTGCCAAACATCAGAGATTTCAGCAGATAAAGACGTTTAAGCTCGCCTCCGGAAAGGGATGAGAGCTTTTGCTGCTGCATTTTGTTGTCGAACAAAAATCGATTTAACATCACGGAAGCGGTCACCTTGCTGTTGTCTTGAGTGCGAATCACTTCGGCATACTGCGCAATGTATTCATAAACAGAGAGATGCGGCTCGAAACTTTCGTCGCTTTGGCGATAGTAGGAAAAATTGGTGTTCACGCCAATCTTGATGCTGCCCTTGTCTGGCTGAACTTCACCCATGATAATTTTGAGCAAAGTGGTTTTACCGCAACCGTTTGGACCCAAAATGCCGATGCGTTCCCGCGCTTGAAAAGTGTGTTCGATATTTTGGAACAGTTTGTGGTCTCCATAGCTTTTACTCAGATTATGCAGTTCCAGAATGGTTTTTCCCAAGCGATCCGTCTTGAAGGAGATATCCAGTTCGGCATTGGAAATCAAATAGCTCTTGGAAAGCAGTTCGCGCACGCGGTCAACATGGTTTTTGGGTTTGGTGGCACGCGCCCTGGCGCCGCGATTCAGCCAGTCCAGTTCTTTTTTCAGTTGTGCCTGGCGTCTGGTTTCCTTGCGGCGAAAATCAGTGTCGCGGAGTAGTTTTCCCCGCACAAACTCGGAATAATTGCCTTCGTAGATGTGGCAGCGACCTTGGTCAATTTCCAGAATTCTGTTGCAGACGGCGTCAAGAAAATAGCGGTCGTGGGTAACGAAAATGACGGTTTTTTTGCTTTGAGCCAGATAATCCTGCAGCCATTCGATGGCATCCAGATCCAGGTGGTTTGTGGGTTCGTCCAACACCAGGATGTCCGGCTCAGAAACCAAAACCCTGGCCAGATCGGCTTTGCGGCGCTGGCCGCCTGAAAGCAGGGAAAGTGGTTTTTCAAAATCCGTGATTCCCAAAACTGTCAGTATGGCTTTGTAGCGGTATTCTTCGTCACTTTCCGGCTTTAAAGCTTGCGGGGGCTGGATATAGTCCAGAACGCTCACATCATCGGTTAAAATGGCTTCCTGAGCCAGATAGGCGATTTTTTGGCCGCCACGAACCACAACCGCGCCTGAACTGGGCTCTATCACCTCTGCCAAAACTTTTAGCAAAGTGCTTTTGCCACAGCCATTTATGCCCACAACGCCAATTTTATCACCAAGATGAATACCAAGATCAAGGGATGAGAAAATGACCTTGCTGCCAATTTGCTTGGCAAGGTTTTCGATGGTTATGGCTACATCAGATGCCATGATTTGAGAATGGATGGCGTCCCTGAGGCGATTCGAACGCCTGACCTTCACCTTCGGAGGGTGCCACTCTATCCAGCTGAGCTACAGGGACGCAAAGACTTTCATACATGAAATTTCAAACCCTGAAATCTGTCAATTCTTTTGGTTCCGCAAATTTTCCACGGCATCAAAATCGCTTTTGCCACAAAGGAAAGCTGTTGCCATTGGAGCCTTGGTGCGCAATTGATTCGCCATTTCGCCTGCGAGATCCCGAATTTCCCATTGAGCGTGTTCGTCGCAACGAAGCCGAATAAGATGATAAAACTCACGCAGGTTCATCTTTACCAGCACCCAAACTGGGTCACCGTTCAGGCTGGCATAGCGGGCAAGATCGGGATTAAGGGTGGAAAGCTGTTTTTTTAGTTTCGTATTCTTGCCAAGTAGTTGAGTCCATTGGCTTTCTCTTCCGATTCTGGAAATGATATCAGGCATAATGCAGGTGCGGACACCTGGAATTTTTTGACGAATTATGGTGCCAACGCGGTGGCGCTTAAACTGAGCCCAACAGCTTTCGCTCATTCTCAGTTCAAAATGAAAATCCACCATCTCAAAAGCACGCGGCATCTTGCTCCAAGGCCGGATTCCTTGGAAAAATTGCTGCCAGAGTTTTTCCCTTTCGTCATCAGATAAGTTATTCACATATTTGAGGCATTTTCCCCAACTGCTGCGGCTGTTTTCATAAAATAGACTGGCCAAAACCATATTGTCCGAATTATTGGTTTGGTCAATCATTTGTCCCCAAAAATCATCATCCGGAGTTTCGAAATCCATTAACTCCCTGGGAATGGGCAAGCCACCGGGAAAAAACTCAGGTTCCACATAACGCACGAGAGATGGGCAAACCTTTTTTGCCTGTGGAAGCAGAGTTTTATGGAGTTCATGAGCTTCCAGAAGCGGGCTTTCAGCGAGGCGGCGCAACAGATTTTCCAAACTGCGGGCATTGATGGTCATGCCAAGCTGGGTTTTGGTGGAAAGCGGCAGGATGTAGCGTGCGTCTTCCTTTGCCATGCCTTCAAGGTCACGTTTTGAGAAATCCGGGAATCCTTTGGAACGATATTCTTTCAAAGCCAAAAAACTGGCTTCATATTCGGCAAAGAGAGCATCCATCACTTCCAGGTAAAAAACCTTCAGCTCCGCGTGTTCCGGGGCTTCAAGTTCAGCCGGAATCAGATAATCCCGGGAAAAAGTCACGTAGCGTTGGGATTTTTCGGTGAACGAGGCAAAGCGCAGAGTTTCAAGCGTTTCCGTGAGCAGACGGGAAATTCCGATGATGTCAAAATTGAAAACCGCGTGTTCTGCCACAGAGGCGTGCCCCATCTCGAAAACAATGGTCTGATTGGATTTTCTGGCTTTGGGGAGTTCCGCCAGCGCTTCTTCACGCAGTTCTGTAACCGTTTTTTCACTGCGGCTGATGCGCGCGTAGGCCGCGGAAATCACTTCCGGAGTCGCGGCTTCATTATCCAGTTTTTGGATTAGGGAGTTGTCGATATTATATCCTGCTAAAGTCACTTTCATCGAAACAAACCTCAGATCAGAGCTGTAACGTTGCTGGCGCCGATGCGGTTCGCGCCGGCTTCAATCATTGCCAAAGCCTGTTCGCGAGTGCGGATGCCACCGGAAGCTTTTACGCCAATTTTTGGTCCCACGGTTTTTCGCATCAGACGTACGTTCTCAATTGTCGCTCCGGCGGTGCCAAAGCCTGTGGAAGTTTTAACAAACTCCGCGCCGGCTTTTTTGGCGTAGAGACAGCAGGCAATTATCTCATCTTCCGTGAGATAACATGTTTCCAAAATCACTTTCAGGAGCACCTCGTTGCTACGGCAGAGTTCAGCGATATTTCGCATTAACTCGTAGGATTGCAGGATTTGCCCGCTTTTTACAGCACTGAGATTTTGCACCAGATCCAGTTCTTCGATGCCGGTGTTGATAACAGCAAGAGTTTCCGCAACCACAGCATAGGTGTAACCTGCACCCAGAGGGAAATTTACAACTGTGCAGGATTTTACCGCGGCGCGGAGACGCAGTTGCAGTGGATGGGAAAAGTGGGAATTTACACAGACAGAGGCGCATTCATGGTCGTTTGCGAGGTCGCAAAGTGCATTTATTTGAGCTTGGGTGGCGTCAGCTTTCAGCAAAGTTGCATCAACGATGGAAGCAATGCCCGCATTGGGATCGTAGATTTGATCCGGCTTCTCAGCGCGGCACACTGCGCAACCAAGACAGATTACATGTCCACCGCCACATTTACAGGCTTGGTTGTCACCAAAAAGATGCCGGGCAATCTTTTCAATTTTGTTCATTTTTTTCTCCTGTCTGTTTGGCAGAGGCGTCGGTCACAAGCTGACCGCAGGCTCCACTGATATCGGTTCCCTTGCTTCTTCTCAGCATCACAGCTTGAGGAAGTTCGCGCGCTTTCGCCATAAATGCCTGTATCTCATCCTCAGTTGGTGTTTTATAAGGAAGACCCGGCACTTGATTGTAGGGAATAAAATTTATTTTGCAGGAAAGATCTCCACTGAATTTTCGCAGGGCTTTAAGGTCTTCTGCTGCCATGTTCAGGTCTGGAATCAGGATATATTCCAATGTGATGCGAAAGTTGCTTTTTTTCTGGTAATACAAGAGAGACCTTTTCAATGTGGATAATGGATATAGCTTGTTCACAGGCATCAGGGTGTCCCGAACCTCGTCACGAGCTGAATTCAGGGACACTGCCAGTTTCACCTTGATTTTTGAATCCGCCAAACGTCGTATTCCAGGAACAATGCCACAGGTTGAAATCGTTGCGCGTCTGGGGCTAAAAGCCAGAGTAGCTTGATGTTGGATGAGGGTCAAGGCATCAAAAACGCTGTCCAGATTATCAAGCGGCTCGCCCATACCCATGAAAACGATATTGGTTAGCGGAGCATCGGAATCACTGGCTGCCAACAGAATTTGCTGCACAATTTCGTGGGTTTGGAGATTGCGCCTTTTTTTCATCCTGCCGGTGGCGCAAAACGCGCAGGCGCGCGCGCAGCCCACTTGGCTGGAAACACACAAGGTGCGCTTTTTTCCCTCTGGCATCAAAATCATTTCTATCTGGGCACCGTCTGCAAGAATCAACCTGTATTTTGTGCTTCCATCCCGGGAAAGATGCTTTTCGGCAAGCTCGGGCATTGAAAGATCGAAAGCCGCTTCCAACGCGGCTTTGAAGCCCTTGTCGAGGTCTGTCATCTGAGCCGGATCGAAGATATATTTGCGATAGACCCAGCTTAAAAGCTGCCGCACCCGGTAGGCTGGAAAACCACTGGCAAAAAAGCTTTCGAGGTCCTGGGGCAGAATCCCGTAAAAAGAGTTCAGCATTGCTCAATATCAGGCGCGGAGACAACTTGTAGCTTGTTGAAATCCGTTAGCTCAAGCTCGGTGAGCATCTGGTTTTCGTCAGACAAATGCACGCGTTTGTTCAAAACATCGTTTCTGAAGACGTATAAGCGTTTGCCTTCCAATTCCACGCAGGTGCCTGGGATGGGATAATCCTTGGATTCCTCCACATAGAAATCTTCTTCAAAATTCAGGCAACAAAGCAGACGCCCGCAGGGTCCGGAGATTTTTGCCAAGTTTCCCGCCAAATTTTGATCCTTTGCCATTTTGATGGTGACCTGGCTGAAACGTTTCAAAAAACTGCCACAGCAAAACTGGATTCCGCACATTCCAAAGCCGCCCATGCGTTTGGCTTCGTCACGCCCAGTGGTTTGATGCAATTCTATTCTGGTGCGGAAAACATTTGCCAGTTCCCGCACGAAAACCCTGAAATCGATGCGTCCATCCGCTGAAAAGAAAAAGGTAAGCTTGTTGCCATCAAATTGATAGACGGTTTCAATTAATTTCATTTCAAAGGGATAGCGCCTCAGAATGTCTCGGAAACTCTGCGCGGCTTTTTCTTCTTCAAAAGGCAGGTTCCGTAGTTTTTCAATGTCCTGCTCCGTGGCAACGCGCTTGATTTTGTAGATTCTGCCTCCGCTGCCAGGCTGAGGGTTTATTTCTTGTTCGCCAATGCTGAGATGTGTAACCTGAGCAATATCTTCCCCGCGTTCCACTTCCACAATAATCAGCTCTTCCGGATCTATGCTCAATTCACCATGGTTTTGATAGTATCCCAATCTTCCTGTCCGGAATTCCACTTCAATGTATTCTTGCATTTCTGCTTCAGAAATTTTCAATTCTTTGTCCTCGTATAAATGGCTTGGTAAAGTTCAGTTTCCTCCGGGCTAAATTCCAGATTGCGGCGGGCTTTTACCCTTGCCGCCGTATCACAAAATCTGTCAAAACGGTATTTATCGAGCTTGGATGCGGTTCCCCAGGAAAAATCTGGAACGAAGCCAGAGATGAGTTCGGATCCCCAAAGGTTTGATCCAATGCCGATTACAGAGCCGGTGTTCAGGCTCACGTTTATGCCAAGCTTGACGTGATCGCCAATCATGGCACCCAAAAACATTTTACCGGAATCGACTCTGCCGCCTGCAAGGTAGGAATGAAAACCCACGCTGCGATATGTGTTTTTGAGGTCACTGTTATTTGTGTCCGCGCCGATGTTAACCCACTCCCCCACAATACTATGGCCTAAAAAGCCATCGTGCTGCTTATTTGAATAGGCCTGAAAAATACTGCTTTCAATCTCTCCGCCCACTTTGCAGACAGGTCCGATCGAGCTTCCGCCATAAATTTTCGCGCCAATTTTTACCACTGAATTTTTCCCTATAAATGCCGGCCCCATAATCACAGCATTTGCCAAGACTTTTGCCCCCTGATCCAAGATTATTGGACCGTCGGAAGCATCCAAAACCACTCCCGGTTTCAGAGACACTCCCTCTCCAATCCAGATGCTGTATGGGTTTAGAGCTGTAACGCCGGGTTCGGTTTCAAAATAGTTTTCGTTATCATAAAACAGGTGTTCAAAATCGAAACGCAGCAGGCGGTCGTTGTCGTGAATGAGGTCGCTTAAGTCTTGATACAGTGCAACATCACTTTCGATAATCTGAAAACCCATCTCGCGGAGTTCGGAAAGCTGTGGAATGCGGCTAAGCTTTTGATTTGTCTTTAGAGCGATGACATCATTCTGTTTGGCAAGACATTGTCCCACTATAAGGCGTTTGACCGCCTCAATCGAGTTTTGATCCACTTTCAGCCTGGAATTCACAAGTAAATCACCTTCTGAGGCGGGTTGGTTTACAAGCCATTGGGGCTGACGCTGCTGATAAAGTTTCGCCAAAAGAGGATCCATCCAGATTTCAACATCGTCCCTGTCGTCCAAAAACTGTTCCAGCCTCTGCCGCAGCTTTAAAATGCCGCAGCGAAGATCTCCCAAACATCTGTTCTGGGTCAAGGGATAAAATGCCGCTGTGCGATAGTCATCAAATATAATCATAATTCGTGATCCTGCATTTTGTTATGTTTTAAAGATCCTCTTCAAACTGATCGTGGAAACCAGAGCCAGCAGGATAACTGTAACCCAGGGAATCTCGAGACACTGAAGGCTCGTTGCCTTCAGCAAAGATTTCCGGGATGCCACCCCCTCGCACAACTTGGCCTGTGGCAGGGTTTATATTCAAATGAACGATCCGGGGTGGTTCCACAAATGCATAGCGAGAATCATTGGCGGCAGGGGTTCGTCCATTGTTTTCAATTTTTATCATTTTTGCCATAATTGGACCCCAGGTGCTGGCTGCAAGTGCTTGGCCAACTTTGTGCCTTCTGCTGTCGTAACCAGTCCAAATGCCCATGGTATAGGCTTTGTTGAACCCGATAAACCAGGAATCATTATTATTGTTTGTGGTACCTGTCTTGCCTGCGCTGGGCCAGGAATATCCACTTCGGGACGAACCTCCCGTTCCGGATTGGGCCACAGTTTGCAGCATGCTGGTCATTAAATACGCAACCTGAGGAGAGCAAACGCGGGATTTTTGCGGACTTGATCTTTCCAGCACTTTGCCCTTCATGTCCTCCACCTTGGTCACAAAAACCGGATTGACCCGCACACCATCATTCGGAAAAGCGGTGTAACCGGCAATCAAATTTAGCGGTGTAACTTCATAAGCTCCAAGAGCGGCAGTCAGATCTCCTGCCTTCACATTCAATCCAAACCTGCTGAATGATTCATTCACGGCATCAAGTCCGATATCCTGAGCGCAACGTACAGCCCAAGTGTTGTAAGACCATTGCAGTGCCACTCTCATGCGAGTATTTCCATGGTAGCTGCGGTTTGCGTTGTGAGGCGACCAGTCTCCAATTGTTATGGGCGCATCAGGCAAAATCTTTGCAGGATGATAGCCCCGTTCCAGTGCCAGCGTATAATAAATCGGTTTAATGGCAGAGCCAGGCTGTCTTTTGGCTTGAGTTATGCGATTGAATTTGCTGTGTTCAAAACTTCGTCCTCCCAGTAAAACAAGCACATGCCCGGTTTTGTTTTCAATCAGGGCAAGTCCACCCTGAATATATTTGGTATCGATGTCCCGGGCATCCTTGGGTACGGAAGAGAATTTATTGGGAAAACCGCCACTGTTTTCCACTCGTGTCAAATAGCTGTTAAAAAGAGAATCCGCGGCGGAAGACATATCGGTATCGAGTGTGGTGTATATCTTTAGCCCACCCTCATAGAGACGTTCCGTTCCATATTTATTTTCCATGTAACTGCGTACGCGTTCAATGAAATAGTCCGAAGAAAAACGGGCATAGCTGCCTCCGTCCTGAGAATTTACGGGCGTGGCAATGGCATCCAGATATTCTGCTTCACTGATTTTGCGGGCTTTGCGCATCCTCTCCAAGACTCTGTCCCGACGCGCTTTAGCGGCTTCCGGATATTTCAGGGGGTCATAAACATTGGGGCGCTGGATCATCCCCACCAACAATGCTGATTCCGGCAGGCTCAAATCCCGGGCATGTTTATTAAAATAGCGCAGGGAAGCGGTCTCAACCCCATGATTGTCTTTGCCCCAAAAGATCATATTCAGATAAATCTCAAGGATTTCGTTTTTGGTGAACGCCGTTTCAATTTTGAAAGCCAAAACCATTTCCTTCAGTTTGCGGGCCATGGTTTTATCCTTGGTGAGAAACATATTTCTGGCTGTTTGTTGGGTGATGGTGCTGGCACCCTGAGAGTAGCGGCCGGACTTCAGGTCTGCAAAAAAAGCACGCATGATGCCGATTGGGTCCACACCCAGGTGATAGCGGAAACGTTTGTCTTCCGTAACCAAAAGCGCATCAATCAAATGCGGTGGCAACTCTTTGAGCGAAACCAGCTTTCTTTTTTCATACGCGAAAAGATAGACCATCCTGCCGCTGCGGTCATAAACCTCGCTGCCGGTGCGCAGAGTATAGTTTTTCAGCTCCGCTGTGGGAGGCAAGTCATCTTGATAATACCAAAATATACCGATGATGAAGCCGATCAAAACACAGCCAACTATTCCCAGTATCCTGAGGATTTTCATTAGTTTTTCTTTATTCATTTTGCATTTTTTTACCATTTATTTGCCGCTGATATCTTGATTTTATCAAAACCAAAATCCATGCGGTCAGAATCCCACTGAGCAAGCCTAAAAACAGCAGCAATGGTGTCAACATAAAAACTCGGGTTCCAGGCAGAACCACGGTTTGAACCAAAACCAATTGGGTTAGATTGTGAGCAACAGCGCCGGTTACGCTAACCCCATACTCTGTGAAACCAAACCTCACTGCAATTGCTATCCACATGGCAAAAACCGCGGCCAATCCTCCCCCCAAAGATAATAATGTTGCAGGGGACAGCAGAGAAAAAGTTACCGCGCCACCGACCAGAGATTTGGTAATGGCAACCACAATAGCCGGCAGAATCTTTTTTTCGAACAGCAGATACATGACAACAATGTTTGACAGACCCAGCCTGATGAACGGAAGTGGCATCAGCCGCATAATCAAACTTTCAAAAACATGGATGCTACAGGCAGTGGCTGTCAGAAAAGCCAGCATTAAAAGCTGATTTGGCGCTTTTTTCGTCATTTTTGAATCTCGAAAAAAGTGTCATTTGTGCCCATATTCAGAAATTGCCGCATCAACGGGTCCTGGCTTTGATGGACTTGATTTAGAGGGCCAAAATATCTCAGCTCTCCTTTTTCCAAAAACAACATTTGGTCGCCAATGTTTTGTAAATCCCGGGTATCGTGGGTGATTGTGATTGTTGTCGCCTTGCCAGAATTTATGATCTGGGTGATGTAGAATAAAACTTCAGCGGCTGTGATGGGGTCCAATCCTGAGGTCGGTTCATCAAAAATGATGTAGCGCGGTTCATATACCAAAGCTCTGGCGATACCAACTCTTTTGCGCATGCCACCGCTAAGGTCTGCAGGAAATTTGTTTTCGATCCCTTCAAGCCCAACCACGGCAAGGCTTTCACTCACTTTTTTCTGGATGGTCTCAAAGTCCATCTCCCCTCTTTCGTAGAGTGGAAGAGCCACGTTTTGAAAAACAGTGTAGGAATCCAAAAGGGCGGAATTCTGAAAAACCATGGCGAAACTATGGCAAACATCTGTGTTCGTTCGAGTTCCACCACAAACAACTTCGCTGCCATCCACGCGCACCCATCCAAAATCAGGCTGGAAAATCCCCATCATGGTTTTTATCAATACAGTTTTTCCCGAGCCGCTCCTCCCGATAATGACCAAATTTTGTCCATTCTCCAACTGAAAACTGATGTCTCGCAAAATGGGCTGATTGTCAAAACTGAGGCTTAGATTTTTAACTTCGATCACGGACAATCCAAAAAACCGCAAATGCAGTTCCCAGACCCGCCGCGTTTGCCGCAAAATCCCAAACGCTCACGGATCTCTGAGGAATGAAATATTGGTGGAGTTCGTCCAAAGCGGCGCTGACAACCAGGATCAGATAAATCCACCAAACTCTTTTTGTGGCTATCCCAAATCCCTTCAAAAGCCGGTTTGTTAATATACCAAGAACAAAATAAATTGAAAAATGCGCCACTTTGTCAAAGCCAACAATTTTACCAGAAGGCAGATGTCTCCCGGGTAGGGATGATACGGTCCAAATGACTGCCACCCACAAAACCACAGGAAGCACAAAACGTATTGTCGCTTTATTTCTGGGTTTTGGGCTCAAGTTTTGGGACATTGTTAATCCGTAACATCCTCATATTGAATGACCTCTACCTGTTTAATGCTTTTCCCATCGCTTTCCAAAATCTTGAATACCAAATTTCCGTCCAAATTATGAGTTTCTCCTGCGACGGGAACATGGTTGAACACGGAAAGCAGATATTCTGCCACATTGTCATATTCGTCGGTATCGATGGCAGAATTGAATTCTTGATTGAATTGGCGAATGCTGTAGGAACCGCTCACTTTGCAGGTTTTAAGGTCAACCCGTTCAAATTCAGGAATTTCCTCATGATCATATTCATCATGGATTTCGCCCACAATCTCTTCCAAAATGTCTTCAAGAGAAATGATACCGGATGTGCCGCCATATTCGTCCACAACCACAGCCATCTGCATCTTTCTGATTTTAAACTGGTTGAGCAGGGCTTGCACTTTCATATTCTCGGTGACAAACCAAGCTTGTCGCATCAGCTCTGTAAGTGTCCTTTTTTCAGGATAGAGCAGCAAGTCCTTGGCGTGAATCACACCGATTATATCATCAATCGTTTCGCGATACACAGGAATGCGGGAATGTCCACAACTGGTAATTAATTCTCTCAGCGCGTCCAAAGATTGAGACGCCTCAATTGCCACAACTTTCACACGCGGCACATAGATTTCGGTAAGTTTTGCCTCGCGAAACCTGAAGAGACCCACCAGCATTTGCTTTTCGTTTTCGTCCAGGCTGTGCTGCGAGTGGCGGGATTGAATCAGATTATGAAATTCCTCGGTGGTAAGGCGCGGCAAAAGATGAGAATCCAGACTGTGTTTTTTTGTGATGAGGAACGTAAGTTTCTCGATTAACCACACGGCCGGATAAAAAATGTAACTGATTAAGAGCAATGGCAGGCTGGCAATGCGGGCAAAATTATCTGCCGAAGCCAAGGCAACTAATTTGGGAATGATTTCAGCAAAAACAACAATCACAAAGGTGGTAATCACCACCTGCAAACTCATCGCCAAAGATGCGTTTGCCTGATTCTCAGCGATGCGAAGTGCCAGCAATGTTGCCAACGACGAGATTGCAATATGGCCAAAAGTATTTCCCAAAAGCACCGTCACCAAAAGACGCCGGGGCTGCCGTAAAAGTTTAAGGACGCGTCTGGCGCTGCCTCCCTTTTTCTGTTCAAGTTTTTTAAGGTAGATGCGGGAAAGCGAAAAGAAAGCTGTTTCAGATCCGGCAAAAAATGCTGAAAGCAGCAGCAAAGCCAAAATCATCAGCAATAAATGGCCTTCGTCCACTTTACTGAACACCTCGCATTAATTCGTTATAATATGTTTCTTTTGTTTTCATCAACTTTTGGTCTCCAACGCGGATATGGTCGTAACCCAATCCGTGCAGCAATCCATGGATAAAAATATCCATCAGTTCTTGTTCGATGCTGTTTGAACCCTTTTGGCGCTGCAGCTGATTTATGTCAATAATAATATCGCAAAAAACCCTTTGAACCCCGCTGGCAGCTTTTTCGGGCAGTTCTGCTTCCAAATTAAAACTCAGCACATCCGTCACAGAATCATCACCTCGATAAAGCCGGTTATATTTTCGCATCATTTCGTCACCGCAAATCAGAACCCCAATCTGACACTGGATGCCAGACCTCTCAGCTTCACAAATAATCCGTGCCGCGTTTTGCAAAGGCTCTGGATCCAGTTCATAATCAGTTTCGTTTTCGATGTTTAGCTGTATCTTACTCACTTATTTTTTCTTCCGGGTATTCCAGCCGCTTACGAAAGACACTTTCCAAAATGGGCAACATGGCTTTTTTTGCCAAAGCAAGGTCTTTAATCGTGATGGGCGCTTCATCAAACTGCCCTTCCCGGATGAGCCGTAACACAGTATTATCGAACAATTCGGCTATCTCATCGTCGCTTGCTTCTTTTTTGGATTTGCTGATGGATTCCACAACATCTGCCAGCATCACCAAAGCCGTCTCTTTTGTTTGAGGCAGTGGACCGGGATAGCGAAAATCTTCCAGATTCACTTCTTCCCCACTCCGTTGCGCTTCATCCAAAAAATAGCGAATGTAGCTGGTGCCGTGGTGCTGCAAAATAAAATCTGTAACTGCCTGGGGCAGTCCATGTTTTTCTGCCAGAGCCACACCCTCTCGAACGTGGTCGCGAATGACATCGGCGCTTTCTTCCGGGCTAAGTTTCTCATAAAAATCTGAGCTTTCATCGTTGTTTTCGGTAAATATATCCGGATTCACCGTTTTTCCAATATCATGATAATAACTGCCAACCCTGGCCAGAAGCGGGTTTGCGCCAATAGCCTCGGCGGCTTGTTCGGCCAGATTTCCCACGATCAGACTGTGATGATATGTACCCACCGCGCTTGTTGCCAATCGTTTCAACAGAGGTGTATTAAAATCCTGAAGCTCCAGCAGAAGCTGCTTGGTGGCGCGGTTCCATCTGCGCTCAAAAAAGCTGACAATGCCCAGAATTCCCAAAACAACAAACGACGTGGAAACCATCGAAAAACCAGCATTTTTAAAGAGGTTCATCAAAGTTTCGGTTAGGTTTTCCCCGGTGAAAAAAAGCAGCCGCACCGCAACGTTTATGATATTCAATGAAAGAAATTGAAAAATCCAGATGCGGAAAAAAGCATGCCGCGCTTCATATCGACGAATCAAAGCCAGAGTCAACAAAGACGATGCCAAAAGCATTGCCAAGCCTCCAGCGTCCCAATTCACAAATGGCGCCACCACCAAAACGCTGAAAGCCGAAAACAAAAAGCCATATTCATATCCCATCAAAATAGCGGAAGATAGCACCACCAAACCAAAGGGAATCAAACTGATATTCTGTCCAAACAGTTGGCTTGTAATCAGGGAAAACAGCGCTTGAATCAAAAGACCCGCATTCAAAAACAACACTCCCAGGTTTCCATCTCCTTCCCGCAGTGGAAGTTGCATCAAATGCAGATTAAACGCGAAAACCACTGCAAAGCTGTATGCCAAAAGACTGATGAAACCAAGCAACTGCAAAAACGCGGAGCGGTGTTCTCCGCGAACCCGATATTCCTGGGAAAGTGAGGCAAGTTTATTGATGTCATCATCACCCAATTTCTGCCCTCGACGCACGATTGCCTCGCCTTCGCGCAAAGTTCCCTCAACAGGATCAATGCTTGCTTTCAGGCTATCCTGCATCTGGGCATATTTCTGGGTGTCAACCACAAGGTTTGGAACAATTAGTTTTGTGGAGTTTGCGTCCACCAAGGTTGCTTGGATGGAATCCAACCTCAGCAGAGCCAAACGCTTGGCTTCTTCCCTCTCAAAAAAACGGCTCAAACTGCGCTTTTGAATCCCCTTCTCAGAATTCACCAAAACGCTGTCACCTTCAACATTTTCGTATATCCCAGCCTGATACAGGTTTTCCAGATTTCTTTTGATGGCGGCATGAGCAGCGGCCACCCGTTTGAGATCCATACCCAATAATTGTTCAGAATTTTCCAATTGGAAACCCTGTTGTCTTGCCCTGAGGACCGCTGTTTCAGGGTCTTGGCTGCCAGAGGCTTCATAAATCAGGTCAAACAACCGGTTCAGGTCAATGTATGCGTCAAATTCGGCATCTTCGCTCAGCATATAGGGCTTGCCAGCCTGAGCAAGCTTGAGTTCATATTCCTTCTGAACCTGATCTTCTGTTTTCAGAATGGGAAAATCAAACGGTGCCAAAATATCATATTCTGCCACCTGGCCAGCCGAATATGGATAATCGGGATACTTCTGCCTGTTGGCCAGGGTCAATTGATATAGCCCTGCCACGCAAAGAGCGGTGATTATTGCCACCAATACATGTTTCGATTTCATGGGTTTAGCTTTCCGCCATAGGTAATTTTGTCAAGCCACTTCATAAGCATAGTTTTCTCTATATGATCAGAATCCATCCAAAGCTCACAACTATCACTTGTCCAAACTGTTATAAAGCTCACGCACGTCCCGGATGCGAATTGCCTTGCCCTTGTGGCGCAGCTTCGCGTGCGCGGAAACGAATATTTTTTCATAGCCCAGCCTGGCTGCTTCATTCACACGAGCCTCAAGCTGTGTCACGGGGCGCACCTCACCGTTCAAACCAACTTCACCGATAAAAACGGATTTATCTGGCAAAGGCTTGTCTTTCAGGCTGGAAATAATGGCGGCCAAAATTGCCAGATCCAAACCCGGATCGGTGGACCTAATCCCCCCCGCGAGATTTATAAACACATCGCTGGAACGCAGATACAGAGCCAAGTTTTTCTCCAGGATTGCCAGCAAAATCGCCAGTTTCTTTTGTTCCAAACCAACCACCACACGTTGCGGAGTTCCATAATTTGAAGAAGTGGCAAGCGCTTGCACTTCCACCAAAAACGATCTGGAACCCTCCATCAAACAGCCAATCGAACTTCCATTATGCTCACCGGTATCGGAAAGAAAAACATGATTTGGTTCTGAAACCTGCATCAAACCGGCATTCGTCATCTCAAAAATACCAATCTCGTTGGTGGAGCCAAACCTGTTTTTGACCGCACGCAGGACTTTATATTGTCCCCGCAATTCACCTTCAAAATACAGTACCGTGTCCACCATATGCTCAATGATTTTGGGACCTGCCACAAAGCCTTCCTTGGTCACGTGTCCAACCATAAACACAGGTATTTTCAACATTTTGGCACTGCGCAGAATTCGGTTGCTGGTTTCCCGCAATTGCGTGATACTGCCAGGCAGTGAATCCACGCTCGGCAAGCTTACCGATTGAATGGAATCCACAATCATAATATCCGGACTGCTTTCCTCCATCGCCGCGAGCATCGCCTCCGCGTCGTTCGTGCAAAGCAGCCAAACATTTTCACTTTGCACATTCAGTCTCACGCTGCGCAAATGAATTTGCTCATCGCTTTCCTCACCTGAAACATAAAGGACTTTTTTGCCCTTGCTGCCCATCCACTCCGAAAGTTGCATCATCAGGGTGGATTTCCCAATGCCAGGCTCGCCTCCAATCAAAACAAGCATTCCATTCACAATCCCGCCGCCAATCACCAGATCAAACTCCCTGATTCCTGTTGCCATGCGGGTTGTATCACTAAGTTTCAGGTCACGCAACCGTTCTGGTTTGGGAGCGCGGTGATCCGGCGTTCCACCTTTGCTCGGTTTTCCGGTCACGCGCGCGCTTTCTTTCATCGTGGACCAACTCCCGCAGGAGGGACATTTACCGCTCCACTTGCTGGATTCAAAACCACAATCGGTGCAAAAAAATGCTTTTGCCATGTTTTTTTCCTCTTAGTGTTGCAAATATTCGACAGCCCAAAATATGGCAAGAACTTTTTTCTATGCGGCTTTGAAGGATGTTCCCCGAAAAAATGATGGCGAAAAACCGTCGCGGGATGGAAAATTTTCCTTGCATAATCTAACAGAATCATTATTAATGTATTCAGAGGTAAAAGGATTTATGAGAACAAAGATAATTGTTTTTGGAACACCAACTTGCTCTTGGTGTAAAAAAGTCAAAACCTATCTTTCTGATAAAGGCTTTAAATATAAATATATAGATGTGTCAAAAGATGATCAAGCCCTGCGCGATATGCAGCGCAAAACCGGACAATTGGGCGTCCCCCAGCTTTGGATAAATAACAACGCAGTGGTGGGCTTCGACAAAAGCAAAATCAACCGCCTGCTGCAAATACAACAATAGAAGGAGAAAGTCATGAAAGTAAACGCCGATCATTTCCATGGTCTCATCACCAGGCTTCAGGTAGTTCTGAGCGAGATTGACTATGCCCAGAAGGCGTGTCTGCAGGCTGGCAAAATGGAATGCCAGTTACTCAACCACCTCTACGTGGTAAAAGAACCCATCAACATGAACGAGCTTGCAAAAGTTCTCAACGTTTCCCACAGCCGTATCACCAGGATTATGGACAATCTGGTCAGCAAAAAACTCGTGATGCGCAAACCCTCTGAAAAAGACCGCCGCTGCTGGTTTGCCATCATCACCGATAAAGGTAAAAAGCTGGCTGAAAACAGCCGCCAAACTGTTGTTGACCATCAAAAGAAGATCATTTCCCAGATCCCTGAAAATGAAATCGAAGCTGTTTATAAATCCCTGAAAAGCTATGTGGAAAAATATGAGAAAGTGCTGCAAAAAACAGTGGTGGGAATCTAACGAATGAGCTCAAAGACCACGCTTGAATGGACAGGCGGCATGTCCTTTGATGGTGTCGTAAACGGACATCACATCATTCTTGATACCGACTCCAAATGGGGCGGACAAGATAAAGGCCCCAGGCCAAAACCTCTGTTGTTGCTCGCTTTGAGTGGCTGTTCCGGAATGGACACAGTTTCTCTATTGGAAAAAATGCGCGTGCAGGATTATAAGTTTAGGGTGGACGTGGAAGCTGATTCAACTTCCGACCATCCAATAACTTACCACACTATTCGCATGGATTTTCGTTTTTGGGGAGAAAATATTCCGCAGGATAAAGTGGTCAAAGCGGTAACTATGTCAATTGAACGTTACTGCGGCGCCCACGCCATGTTGTCCCGTTCTGCAAACATTATTTCCAAAATTTACATCAACGATCAAGAGGTAACTACATGAAACCAACTCTGCTACTAATCTTGCTGTTGGCTTTTTCTGTGGTGGGATGCACCGCCAAGGAAGCCAAACCCGCAGATAATTCCGACAGCTCGCCAACCCTGAATATCGAAAAAAAAGATGAGATCGCTGAAAAGCCTCAAGCCGAAGAACCCGTTTATGAGCATGGTTCCTGGATCACGGATTACAAAGCCGCCCTCGAATATGCCAAAGAGTTAAAACGCCCCATCCTGGCAAACTTCACCGGTTCAGACTGGTGTGTCTGGTGCTACCGCATCCGCGATGAGATATTCACCCAAGACGCTTTCAAAGCCTATGCCCGTGAGAATCTGGTTCTGTTGACCCTGGATTTTCCCCGCGGCAAAAAGCTTCCCGCCGAGGAAGTGGCTCAAAACCAAAGGCTTATGAATCAGTTTGGGGTTCAAGGTTTCCCAACCATATTGCTGATTGATGCCAATGGGAAGGAAATCGCGCGCACTGGCTATCGTGATGGTGGTGCGGCAGCGTATGTGAAGCACCTGAAGGATCTTCTGGCAAAATAAGCTTCATCAACATTAGATAAAAAGTCGTGAGACGATCGCAGGATTAGCTCACGACTTTTGTTTTAATATTCTAAAAATCTCGTTTTTGTAAAACCGGCTCAGTCCCACCCAAATTCAATTCTGCCACCGGGTAATTCCAAATAAATGACATCCTGGCTCACAGCCTTGGCATCATAGAAAATCCAGCCTTCCTTGCTGCCGCCGGACAATATATTTCCAAAACCAAAATGACTGTCCGCCAATCGCAAATAGTGTTCTTGAAGCAACCGTTCCCGCTCTTCCCAATCAGGAGGGTTTTCATCGAAAAAATTATCCGCGAAAGGATCAATCGAGTTCTTCGGCCTCAATTTACTTGCCACAACCTGAGGTGGAAGCGGAAAAAGCGCCTGTTCTGAAGAGTGCAAAATGAATTTTTCACGCCCCAATAGACTTATTACTTACTTACTTAATAACTCTCTCCTTTGAACATTCCGTTAAATCAAGGCATCTCTAATACTGTTGCTGGAGAGGTTTTCTATCCCTCCATCAAGTATCACGACCCTTCGATTATCTCTAAAATAGTGATCTTGAAGGATATTGGTCATAGCGAATCTTGAATTCGCCAACAATGTGTCTTCTTTTAATGTGATCACTAGCAGGCGATTATGATTATTTTGTTTAAACCAAGAGATGATCGCATTGTTAATGCCTTTATCTCCAAATCCATATCCTACAACGATCAGCTTGGATATTTCTGTGGCTAACTTGACTCTGAAGTATCCGTATAAATCCGCATGGATGGGTTTCGAATAATCAAGCATCTTAACGATTTTCCCGGATAAAACACTGGGCACAAAATTATCAGAAAACCCATTGCTACCGGGATCATTAATGTATCTGGGATCAGTCACTTTGATCATGCTTTGATTGTGGTAGTACCTATCAATCGATCCATGCAGTTTTACCAGCCGAACTTCATCCGAAGATTGCCAAAACTTTTTGAAGTCGAAGTAGTGCAACTTATCTTGATTGGGATAAAAACCATCAGTATAGCAAATGCCCTTGGTAGCAAGATAGTCTTCCATGATCAAATCATGATTAAGTGTAAACAGATCAAGCTTTTCATCAATAAGGAATTCTGGGACCGTGTTTTGAATGAGTTCTATTTTGCTTATGAGAGTAGCATGATTGTGATTTAAGAAGTACTGCAGCATGCAATCAATGAGTCTAATCGAGTAATCCAGTAATAGCTGGACTTCAACTTTCCTTTGAGATGCAAAGTCTTTTATCTTTTTCATCCATAACTGACTAAGCGCTGGGGTTTCATACTGGTGAGTTAGACTAAGATGATACTGCTTAATGAAGTCTGCGATGTCTTCATAATTGGGATTTTGGATTTTATTCAAAGTCTCCTTACAACTCAAAATATCCCTCACCAATTTAATGAAATCGACTGCGATTTGAGTTTTTATATCACCTTGGAGATACACTCCTGCGGGTACTCCCACATGGTAACACTGATCCGTATGTAGAGAAGCGAACTGATCTGACTTAAGAATAAGCTCGGTTAATCCGTCAACACCTGGCAGACAAAATGGGATTGATATGCCTGAACCAAATAGGTATGCTACTTTGGATTCCTTATGCAATTTTTTTACTCCATTCATCTTGAAACAAAACATTGAATCAATTCCTTCTCACCTTTTGTGGGAAAGCCCGTTATTTGTATATCACCATTTTCAAGAATATGCAATTCCACTTCCTGGGGCAAATCGTCCGAAAAGCATACCGATGGCTCAAGCAGGCGCAGCGGCACTTCTTTATCTTGCTTGTGATTCAATACTAAACAATCGATCAGAGGCATCAAATCAGGAAGGTTTTGAAGCTGCTCGATACTGAACGCGGTGAAAACCAAAATTGAAAGGTCAGTTTGGGTTTTAATCTTGGAAGCCAGTTCAATAAGGGCTTCAGCTTGTTCCAGAGGCTCTCCTCCGCTGATCGAAACTCCATCAATTCCCGGGGTGCTAATGATCTTACAATAAAGGTCTTCAACAGCCATCTCATATCCGCCAGCAGGATTTTGAGCTTCAGGGTTGTAGCAATCGGGGCATTTCCTGCTGCATCCCTGAAGCCAGATGCCAAAGCGTTTACCCGGCCCATTAACTTCGGTTATAGGGATCATGGAGTGGATTTTCAAATTCATGTGCTTGTGGTTAAAACCTCTTGGCTTTCCTTTCCTTCATCATAAACTTCGGGTTTTAGCTCTCGTTTGATTCGGTCGCCCAGCAATTCTTCAAGCTCATCGGCAAGGATGATGCAGCTTTTGCCGGAAAATCCATCCATATCCACTTTCAGGGTTCCATCCGGATTTATCGTTATCGTAATATTTTGTTTTTCCATGCTGCCTCACACGATTCTGGATAGTTTGATGACGATGCTGTCATTGTTTTCATTTTCGCTGACCAAGAAAAACCCCTGTTCGGTTAACTTTTTTTGGATTACGCTTCTGGCATACTCTCTTTTTATCTTGTTTTCAATCCTTGTAACCTCTGCCTCCAAGGCTCCACTGCTAATTCCAGGGAAGCCGCTGCTGGTCATGGAATAATCCCCATTTGCATCAACGAAAAAACCTACCTGATTATTCGAGTTTGGGTCAATTCCCAGAAAGTCAACTTCCCTTGTGTGATATGGGTTTGAAACGGTGAGATTGGCTCCTTCTTTGATATGAAACCCAAGGTTTTTTAGGGCTGAAATCAAATGAGTTCGATTCCAGATTCTTGTTTTGATATAAGTTAGGTTAGACATCTTGGCTCCTTTTTACAATATCACTTCAGGTTTAGATGATTCTTTTTGAACTACATCATCACTGGCAGGTCTGGCCCTATCTTTTACCCAATATCGTAGTTTGTCGACCTCTTCTTTCATAAACTTCGAAAGTGGGATCATTTTGGACATAGCTTCATGAATATCATCGGTGGTAAATTCTTCATCTCTCTCGAATGCACTATACATGGCATCTATAATGGATTGTTCTATCTCAGCGCCGGTGAACCCTGAACTTGCCTCCACCAAGCTAATCAGATTAAAATCTCGAGGATTTCGTTCAGTTTTTGTAATGTGAATTTTTATGATTTCATTAAGCTCAGTTTTGTTGGGCAAATCTACAAAAAAGATCTCATCAAAGCGCCCTTTTCTAAGCATTTCGGGAGGTAAATTCGAAACATTATTTGCAGTTGCAACAACAAAAACAGGCTTCTCTTTTTCCTGCAGCCATGTTAGAAATGTGCCAAACACCCTGGCGGATGTTCCCGAATCACCTTGGGGACCATTCAAACCGCTGAAAGCTTTATCAAGTTCATCCATCCATAAAATACACGGAGAGATGGCTTCCGCATATTGCAGGGCTTCCCGAATCTTACTTTCCGACTCTCCAACTAAAGAGCCAAATACTTTTCCAATATCAAGCCTTAATAGCGGCAGATGCCATAATAATGACACAGCCTTTGCAGTTAGACTTTTTCCCGTACCCTGAACACCCAAAATCAACAATCCCTTTGGCGTTGGCAATCCGTAATCCTTGGCCTTAAGCGAAAACGCCGCTCTTCGCTGCTTTAGCCAGTTTTTTAGATTATCCAAGCCCCCAACCTGATCAATCGTCTCTTTGCTGTGAAAATATTCCAGAATGCCGGATTGTTGAATAATGTTTCTTTTCTCTTCAATTATAAGATCTATGCAAGACTCATCGATTCGTCTAAATTTATATACCGACTTGGCTAAAACGCGGTTTATTTGTACTTCAGTCAAACCTAAACAAGCCATACAAATTCTTTCAATAATCAGGTCGCTGAGTTCTTTCTTTAGATCGTTTCTTGTTAAGAATCCATTTATAATTTCAAAGATGGCATCATAGTCTGGCAAGGTATCGTATATCACAAGGAAGTCTTTTCTGATGTCCTCATGAATCTTCAAAACCGGCGCTGTTATGATAATAAGTTTTTCTTTGTTTTTCCATTCCTCAGGCAAGTTTCGTAAATATCTGCGGAATTTGTTACCCAAGGCCCCTTGGTCATTGAGAAAAGTGTGTGCATCCTGAAGAACGTAGATACTTCTACTTTCAGTCGCATTTGCCAGAAGATACGATAATGGATCCTTATCTTCCTTGGCAAAATTCCAAATTTTCAACTGAGAATTAGTGTCATTGCAGATATGTTTGATGTCTTTTAACAATCTTGCTTCCTCTTGCGTACAGATATATACCAAGCTGTATCTGGATTTTTGGGCAGATCGAATTTCTTCTGAAATATTCATCCTAATTCTCCTTGGATAGATTTTTTTTCACTTGAATATGCACTGATTTTGGATCGTTATTTTTGTTTATTGAGACATGATCTGAATCTTTGGATATTTTATATTGTAGAAGATCCAGAGCCACACGGACTGGGTTTTTTGTTCCAAGTTGTTTGATCAAGGAAGACAAAATAACGATGTGGTTTTTATTTGCATTTTCTCTGATTAACTTCAGGTTTTGATAATAGACGTCATTCCATAGATTTTTATCGATAATCACGTTTTCTATGTTAAGCAAAATCGATATTAAGTTAAATGAGTTATTGGGAGAGCATTTGTTACTAATTGATAATAATAATTCATCAGGATATTGTTTTAAATGATTTTGATTCTTTATAACGAACCCAACCCATTTGCTGTCATTCGAAGACCATATTCTATATAATGCAGCTATTTTATGTTCTTCTTGGCCTTTATCTAACGCAAGTTGCACAATATCTTTGAAGTTTGTAAAACTGTTTAAATCATCACTATTATAGAGAGTGCATTTTAGATCTTCTGAGTCTATTATTTTTGATTTCTCTAGGTCTGCCACTGCTTTTGCTTGCATTATGCGGTCAATATCCAGACATCCTTTCAGCTGTTCTTCGAGCTTGTTTTCAATGAGATTGATATCTTCTCTATATTTGTGAGAAATGATGCTGCTAGAAGATATATCACTCAATTGTAAGCAGTTACCATAAAACGTTTTTTTCAGCATTTCAGTTCTTTTTATTTGGCGATTTATGAAACTGAAGAGCTTGGAATCATACAGTTGTTTTATTTCAATTTCTTTATCTTCGATTAGCTTCTTTACATCATCTCTACTTGAAGCGTCCTTAATCAGCTTAAGATACTTACTCTCAATTTGTTCAATATGCTCTTCGTATTTATCGTCAATGTTGATATCAGATATGCTTTCGACAAAACTGATTGGATCCGCTGCATAAGCTAACATAAGACATGATTGACTTCTTTGCTCAAGACCTTGTTTAACTAGCCCTTTGAAAAGAAAGTCAGTGATTTCAGTTTCCCTGGAAAAAAACACCCAGAATCTTTTATTGAGAACCTTTCCCCATGAAAGTGGCTTGTCCTCACCGGATATATAAGGAAAATAATCTCTCCTAAATCCTGTTAAAACCATTTCAAGAATGGCTGTTGCTGATGCTTTTGAAACTATTGAATATCTTGCCTCGGGATTTTGAACAGAATGAGATAAGTTCCTCATAGTAAGAGGTGTATTGTTGTAAATAACAGAAAAATAGTGGCTAACGATATAATCAAAATAATCCGTATTTTCCAACTCCCATAAAATAGATATTGCATTGTTATCAATCAGCGCATCTACAATACTTTTTTTTGTTAAGTCGTCTGATTCTTTATTGAATAATCCCAAAAGGAGTGAGTTATCATCTTTAGCAATGGATATTATATGCTCAACTATTAGTGGCCTGTATTGTTTTTCATTAATTAACATTAGTTCTTTCGTTGATTTCAATTCGACAAGCCTGTCAATGATTCTTAATTTCAAGCTATCATCGGTAATCTTTTTAAAAATTGCTGTAAGATCTTTAGCGCTGAGCTCCTTTAAATCATTAAAATATTGTGTTATCCTTTGTGTTGCAGTATTGCTAAGTGATGAGTTTCTCAGAATATCCAATAAAGTTTTATTCGCTTTAAGATCACAAAGTCGAGAAATAATCAGATCTTGAGTTTCACTATCTCTCACTTGATGATATAGTGTAATTAAAACAACCACGTCATCAGATATTGAGCATAGCCTTTGCGCTATTTTGATTAAATGTTCTCTAGGCACATCAGCAACGTTTAAAAATTTTATTAGCAAGTCGACAGCTTTTAGAGAGCACAATTGCTCAACATATCTAAAAGCAGATTTCTTGTGAGGATGTGAAAAGTATATTTCTGCAAGTTGATCTGCATTGTTTTTAAATGTCTCAAACAAATGATTATCGATTTTTGAAAAGAGCTCGAGTTCTATTTTCTCATAGTTCAACAAATCATACAAAATTGAATTGTGACCCGATTCTATAATCTGATCTACTATAGCTTCTCTTTGAGTTAAAGTGAATGCCTTCTTATAAAGATCTTTCAGCTTGTCAGCATCTTGTGAATATTTATGTGCCAAAGCCTTAAATGCATGTGATTTTAGGGAAATGCTTATGTTTTTAGCATCGACAATTATATCAAAATAATCCGTATCCGAAAAAGCAATAAGTTTATCGATAACAACCTGATGAAGAGTTGCATCATTGGATGATTGTGCAATCGTGCAAACTTGATCTGCAAAAAAACTATTTTTAAGTGGTAAAATTTGGATCATTTTAAGCAAAACTTGTTGGTCCAGTTGCTTGTTATGCAAGTTTAATGCAATGATATTCCATTCATTTAACTGCGCCAGACGATTGAGAGCCAGAACTTGGATTTCTTTATCTTGCGAAGTTGAGAGAAACATCTTTAACGTTTGGGTTGTGGTTGTTTCCCGTTTAATCAACATTTTTGCTAAAGACCTATCTCGAGTTGTTAGATATATAGATGTCAATTGATTGTAACTGTTGAGCTCAATTAATCGATTAACTATTCTATCTCGAAGGTTTTTATCGGTAGTTTGATTGAATAAAGCAACAAGTTTCTCAGGATTATCCTTGGCAAACCAAAAAGAAAAATTCATTAAGACAACCTCGCAATCACTTTATCTTTAATCAACACGGTATTTGTTTTCATGTCCAGTACTTGTATTCTTAGTAGTCTTTCAGCATCAACTGAAAAAAAAACTTCCAATCTATCTTCTCCTTTAATGGAAGGTGGATTTATGGTTATAAATTCGGGGTTGCTTGGATTTAATGGCACTTTCCTTACAATAGTTGTTCCGGGAGAAACTTCTGTCACGAGATTACCGTTTTCATCATAAGATGTTCCAACAAGATCTAAGGCTTGGCTCTTTTGTCGAGCAATTTCGAAAACTTTGATCGCCGCTCTAGTTTGTCCACTGAATGGTAACGAAATAATCATCTTTTTAACGTTATAAGCAGGGAACTGAGTTCCTTCAGGAACAATTATTTCATATTCAAGCATGTTGCGATCTTGATCAAAGTATTGAAGTGCATAGTGATGATGCAAGAAATCTTCAACTATTTTTTCATTTAAATAGTGTGCAGCTCCCCGGACAACTGCACCGAATGGGTTGTTAGCTTTAATCTTCTCTGGGAAATTTGTTTCGATAATCTCATGAAAAGCTGCTAGTTGGGAAGACCCTCCAACAAGCAATATTTGCGCAATATCTCTCTTTCGGATCCCATTTTCATAAGCCAAATCCAGTGCATTATCGATTGAGCTTTGGATAATTGCGTTGAATTTGTTTTTTGCAAGTACTTCTACTAATCGTTTAGCGTCAAATTTAGCTGAGAGTGTGAACTCTCCAACAGAGTCATAGTATGAGATTTCACCCTGACCTGTTTCACATAGATCAATTTTCATATGTTCAATCTTTTTTCTGAGTTCCTCGTCGTCGCTATATCTGGACAAGTTTGCTTCAAGCCCCTCTTTTGATACAATATCCTCCAAAAGCCAATCATCGATGTCAGCGCCCCCAAAGTTTTGCCCTGATTTCCCCAACACTTTTACAGCGGGTTCATTCTTTTTAAGGATTAATTTAACAATTGATACGTCTATAGTACCGCCCCCAAAATCAATAATCATATATGGCTTATCTTTTGATATTGCGGCTTCATAGCCAATAGCTGCAGCAGTAGACTCATCCAATATATGATATCGAGCTATTAATGCTTTTTCACAAACCTCATCAATTATGGCTCGGTAAGTATCAAAACTGTCCACAGGAACCGTAAACACTATTGTGCCGATTTCACTTTGTAAGAATCTGAATTTCAGGGAACTGATCAGGTAATCGAGGAAATCTTTTGTGGCTTGGTTATAATAAATATCTCTACCGTGGATTTTCTTGTATCGTTTTGTGGTGGCAAGCCTTTTCATTCTTCTAATAACGCTGTTTTCGGGTAGCTTTTGTGTTTCAGTCCCAATAGATCTTTTCAGTTTCCCCTTTTCAAGGGAATAGCCCACTGCTGAGGGAATCAAATCTATCCCACACAATTCGTAGCTTAGCCCAGGCAACTTAAGAATCTCAGGCTCATCCTTGAAAGTGGCCACCAGAGTATTTGTGGTGCCAAAGTCAATCGCTATGTTTACTTTCTGTGTTTCCTTGCTCATAGTTCAACTTTCTTTGGTGATGCTTTCCATCTGTATCCCAAACGTTAGTGAAAGCCTAATTCATTACATGCTATGTATGTTCGCAACGACTTCATGCTCTATATTAATCGCTTTCTGTCCAAAAAATCAACTGATTGCATTCTTTTAATTTTGTTGACTCCCAACGTTGATGTAAAATCCAACTTATTGTTTCTCAGGATCTTTGGAGGGCATCTGATCGCCCTTGTTGCTCACGATCTATGTATGACCAAACGACCAGTTGCATTGTTTCCAATCACATTCTTGCTGTCAAGTTCTTTTATCAGCGGCAGTAGCCGCAGCAGATTAATCTTGGATACTTTGCTCAGGGCGTTCCGCATTCAGTGGACGATGCTGCGTTGTCTTAGCTGATCAGGGAAACACTGCTTTATCGACTTGATCAAACCGTCATGTTCATCGCTTATCCAGAGTTTTGATCTCTGTAGACCACGAGCCTTTAAGCTCTGCAGGAAGTTTTTCCTGTTCTAATAGCTTTCTCGGCTCCCCAAATGAAGGCCAAGGACATCACGGGTACCTCTTCTCTAAGACCAATTGCTATCGGTTCTATTTCAAAATGTGTGAGTAGGTTGGTCCATTAGGTATCCAACATCGCTGTAGGATTTTGAGTCTAAAATAGGAGAAATCTGAGTAGCCATATCTGTAGTAGTTAAAACCAAAAACGTAATCGACCTAACCAAAAAAAAGCCCCCTCTTCTTTCGAGTTGGGGGCCGTAAGTGTTTTTATTCTTCATCGGATTCGATATCGTCTTCTTCTTCTGGAATATCGATATCCAAGTCTTCATCGTCGTCATCCGGCGGTGGAAGCGGCTTATCAGCACTTTTCTTGATTTTTTCCACTTCCTTGTCCAGTTCTTCATCATCCGGATCGTGCGGAATGACGGTGATATCACGCACTTTGTCATCTTCCCGCAGGTTGATAAGCTTCACGCCCTGGGTGTTGCGGCTGATAACAGTAATCTCGCTCACCTTCTGGCGGATAATCATTCCCTCACGGGTCACAATCATCAGATCATCGCTATCATCCACGTTTTTCAGCGAAGCCAAATGTCCATTCCGCTTGCTGGTTTTCAGTGTGATCACACCCTTGCTGCCGCGCCTGGTGGTGGGATACGCGGAAGTCGAGGTTCGTTTTCCATAACCATTTTCGCTGATTGCCAAAACGGTCTTACCACCTTCGTTTCCATTCTTAATCATATCATCCTGCGAAATGATTGCCATGGAAATCACATAGTCTTCCTCACGCAGCCTGATACCACGCACACCTTTGGTGAAGCGGGCTGTGGCTCGGAAATCCTGTTCGCTGAACCGGTTGGCGTAGCCGTTTTTTGTCGCCAGAATGATGTCATCATTTCCCTCGGAGATGCGCGCGTCAATCAATTCATCTCCCGGCATCAATCTAATCGCCAAAATACCAGTGCTGCGGGGACGGCTGAACGCGGACAAAGCTGTCTTTTTGATGGTTCCGCCGCGGGTGCACATCACAATGTTTCTCTGGGAATCAAAATCACGCAGGGTCACAAAGGCCTTAATCTTTTCCTTATCCTGGAATTGAACCAGGTTCACCACAGCTTTTCCGCGCGCTGTGCGTCCCGCTTCGGGAATCTCGAAAACCTTGAGCCAGTGGCATCTACCGTGATCTGTAAACAGCAGCAAATAGGAATGCGTGGAAGCCACAAAGATATATTGAATGATATCTTCTTCTTTCAGGTTGGTGCCTGTGAGGCCGCGTCCACCACGGGCTTGAACGCGATATGTGTCCACTGGCAGGCGTTTTACATAGCCGTCGTGGGTGATGGTGACCACCACCAACTCGTCTGCAACCATATCTTCCGGACGCAGCGAACCGCTGTAATGTTCCAAAATGGTGGTTCTGCGGGCATCGGTATATTTATCACGAATCTCTTTCACTTCTTCTTTCACCAGATCCATGCGCAATTCCTTGTGTTCAACCAGCTCGCGCAGCCTGGCAATCACTTGCAAAAGCTCCTGATATTCGGCTTCGATTTTCTCCCTTTCCAATCCGGTCAGGCGCTGTAAACGCATATCCAAAATGGCTTTGGCTTGAATCTCTGAAAGCCCGAATTTCTCTTGCAGGCTTTCGTTTGCTTCCAGCGGGGTTTGCGATGCACGGAT
>LSQX01078868.1_pt1 | contig 60609 bp, 44 predicted proteins | sample 654561 | NCBI WGS metagenome assembly LSQX01 (sample SAMN04489861, study PRJNA283612) | anaerobic digester metagenome | isolation source: 4 biogas reactors fed with cattle manure at either 37C or 55C with and... | place: Denmark: Kongens Lyngby | collected 2014
TGCACTTACTTTGTCCATCCACCGTTGTTTGACCTTATCTGACAATATTTGACCTGGCGTTTCAAATACAGCCATGTAACCCAAAATGAGCATCGAAGCATCTGTTATTATATGTCCCCAAATTACATTGAAAAGGTTTTCTGTGTAAGAGTATATAATACGAAGGAAAAAACTAACAAGAAATGTTCATTTGCGTTTTGTCACCATTTCGCTATGAAGTTTCTCGAGGGACAAAAGGAAGGGGGCAAGCGCCTTTGGTCAAATTATGCCAAGGTACTGTCCCCTGTGGTCAAATTAAGCCAAGGTACCTGGGCCCCTTCCCTATGGTATTTTAATTAATTTTTATTCCGTAGCTTTCAGGCATAAAATGCTTTTTGAACTCTCGATTGAAATAATTGTCGGTCATACCGGCCAGGTAATCGATCACCACCCGCTCCGGGCTGTTGTTTGCCCAGTATTCGGGTGCCATTCCGGAAATGTAGCTCTTATATATGCCCGACGCTTCACCCAATTCCGTCAATTCAGACAGATAGTGCTGATACATGAGCTTAAACATGGTCTCTATCTTTTTATCCTGATTTTTCTTCACAGAGTTGTGATAGATATGAACATAATTGAATTTCAACAATAGCTCGAGAGCCTTGAAAACCTCTTCTGAAAAGGTAACATAATTTTTCTCGAAGCTGTTGCTGATCAGATCGGTCACCAGCCCGTTAATGATCTTATCGTTGGAATCTCCCAGGATTTCAACAATGTCCTCGGGAATGTCACCGCGTTCTATCAGCCCAACCGTAATCGCATCTTCAATATCCCTTCCGATATAAGCGATAACGTCCGCAATACGCACCACGCAGCCCTCCAGGGTCATTGGCCTGATCTTCCGGTCAAAGCCGACAACAGTCCAGCAGTTGTGATACTCTTCGAGCAGCGTGTCCCAGGTTTTATTCGCTACCGGCTCATACACCCGGTTCAGGAACTCGCCATTATGACATAATATACCGTCGAGAACCTGTAAGGTCAGGTTCAGGCCTTTACCTCTGTTTTCCAGCTCCATCAGCGCCCGAACACCCTGCGCGTTATGGCAGAAGAAGCCTTTTTCGGCTTTGATGGATATGGCGTTCAAATGCTTCTCCCCATTATGCCCATAGGGAACATGACCCAGGTCGTGACCAAGGGCAATGGCCTCCAAAAGGTCTTCATTTAGGCGCAGGCACCTGCCGATAACCCTGGCTATTTTAGATACAAACTGTACATGCAGAACTCTGTGTGTGATGTGATCGTTCTCAAAAAGAAAAAATACCTGTGTTTTGTCTATATACCGGGTGTAAGCTGAGGAGTGGATGATTCTGTCAGCATCGTGGAAAAAAGCAGGTCTTATGTTCATACTTTCCGGTACCTTTTCCCGGTCGGGATATCTTCTTTCACCCTTCATGCTTTTGCATGCGTGTTTTGACAGGCCGGATTCCCTTTTGACGTTGTTAGAAACAATGTTCTTTCCGATTTCATCAGGTATTCCCCAAAACATAAAATCCCTCCCCATGAGTATCATTCATACCTATGCCACTGCGAATCTCATCATTGCCTGTATCTGCCTTATCACCTCCCAGATAACAATACTGCCAATGCAATCATGGTTTACAGGATGTTCTTAATTGACCCCCGGATAATATTATTATAGCATCTTAACAGTTTTTAGTACACTGAAAACTGTAGCGTTCATAGATCCTTCACTGCGTTCAGGATGACTTCACTGCGTACAGGATGGCATCGCTGCGCTCAGAATGGTATGTTGCGCATGTCAGTTATTCATTATTCAGGAATGTTTTTCATTGATTTCACGTAGACATATATTATAATTATATTTTGTCTTATTTGTTTTTTTATGCTTTATAAAGCGATGGAAACCGTAATTTTTTGTGCACATTTACTATTTTCCCTTTTGAAAAGGATGGTTATTTCATGGAAATTGATAGTTAAAATTTTTAACGATAGCAATTCGTCAAGGTGCTATGCTAAGATCTTTTTAGGATAGTATATTTTTCGCATGTAAACTGGTAATATCGTTATTCCGTTGGAAATGATAATCATTAGCAACACCAGGAAAGGACGGGTATGAATGAAAGAAAAAAATACTCTAACCGCTAATAACACAAACAGTTTTTGGCAGCGAGCGGGGCGCTCCTTTCATAACAACTGGCAGCTTTATGCACTGTTACTCCCGGCGTTGGGTTTTCTCTTTGTCTTTAATTACCTTCCCCTTTATGGCGTTCAAATTGCATTCCGCGATTTTAAAGCTGCTTTTGGAATCACAGGAAGCAAGTGGGTGGGTTTGAAAAACTTCACTGACTTTTTTAGCGCATATTATTTTGAGAGGCTTTTGGTCAATACCTTCCTGCTGAATTTATATGGTTTGATCTTTAGCTTTCCCATTCCAATTATAATGGCCATTTTCCTGAACCAAATTGAACGTCCGCGATACAAAAAGTTCATTCAAACCTCCATTTATATCCCTCACTTTATTTCAACCGTTGTGATGGCTGGTATCTTGTACCTGTTTCTTTCCCCCAGCAGCGGTGTGGTCAATACGCTGATCCAGGCTTTGGGTGGTGATCCTATCCATTTTATGATCGAATCAAACTGGTTTCGCCCGTTATTCATTATCTCAGATATATGGCAGCATGCGGGTTGGAATACCATCCTATACATTGCGGCATTAACCGGTATTGATCCGGGGCTTTACGAAGCAGCCACCATCGATGGTGCTACCAAACTGCAAAAGATCCGCCATATCGATATCCCCCATCTGGTACCGATTGTCGTCATGATGCTCATCCTCAGCTTTGGAAGCCTTTTGGTTTCCAACACCGACAAAGCACTGTTGATGCAGACATCAGGAAACATGGCTACATCCGATATCATTGGAGTGTATGTATATAAAATGGGCATTGGTAAAGCACAGTTTTCTTATACATCAGCGATTGGCCTGTTTATTAACGTGATAAACTTCGTTATGATCATCACAGTGAACTGGATATCCAAGCGTTTGAACCAAACCGGGTTGTTTTAGGAGGGTATACCGTGGAAAGATTAGCTTATAGAAAAGGCAATGTGAGAAAACCAATAGGCGACGCAACCTTCGATGTGATCAACAATATCCTTTGGGTTATCATCCTGTTCATTGTTTTTTATCCACTGTGGTTCGTCATCATCGCATCCCTGTCAGATCCGGACGCTATTATTAAGGGCCAGGTGCTTTTTTGGCCGAAGGACTTTTCATTAATCGGTTATAAGGCGGTATTCGAACACAAAGAGCTGATACGCTCTTACGGAAATTCCATTTTCTATACGGTAGCCGGCAGTGCTCTCAGTGTTGCGGTAACCATGATGGCTGCTTACGCTTTAACCAGGAAGTTCCCGGGAAAGAAATTCATCAATTTCCTCTTTGTTTTTACCATGTTTTTCTCGGGCGGCCTTATTCCGCAGTTCTTAGTGAACCGTGATTTGGGGCTTCATGACACAGTCACATTGATGATCATCATCAACTGCGTATCGGTGTGGAACCTGATGATCGCAAGAACCTACATCGCGATGAACGTGCCCAACGAGCTTTATGAAGCCGCAATCATAGACGGTGCCACCCACTTCAACTACTTCTTCCGCACGGTCCTGCCTTTGTCGGGCACGATTATCGCCGTACTTTGTGTTTATTACGGTGTTGCGCGATGGAACGACTTTTTTACAGCACTGGTATATATTACAGACAGAAAGAAGCTTCCTCTTCAAACGGTTCTGCGTGAAGTCATCGCCACACTCACCACCGGTTTATCAACCGACGCCTTTTTCGATGCATATGCCAATGATGTCCAGGGCATGGTTGAAGCCAGACGGAAGGCTGCCGTCGCCAAATACTGCGCGATTGTTGTCTCCACAGGCCCGGCAGTTATACTCTATATCTTCATGCAGAAGTATTTCGTGAAGGGCGTCATGCTCGGATCCCTGAAGGGATAATATTGATTCCAACCGCCTTGCGGTTTGAATAAAAACTTAAAAAGGAGATGTAAAGAATGAGAAAAACGATCGTTGTACTGCTGCTTGTTACAATGGTACTGATGACTGCATGCACCATCCCCGCTGCGCCGACCGCGCAACCCACGACGGCACCGGCAGTAGACTCCACACCGGCTGCTCCTTCCAATGAGAAGGTCACCCTGAAAGCTTTCCAATGGGCATTGGGGAACCAGCAAACCGACTTTAACAACCTGTGGTTCTATCAGGAACTCGAAAAGAAAACCAATGTTCACGTTGAATTCGAGCCTGTAAAAGAAGATGACTGGGACACAAAAATTAACCTGATGTTTGCCTCCAACCAGTATCCGGATTTGATTATCCGCGGTGGCACAGTAGACATCGAAGAATACGGTGTAACACAGAAAATAATCATTCCACTGGACGATTATCTGGAACAATACATGCCCAACTATTATCCACGCCTCAGTATGAACAGCTCCAACGCGGCCATCCCGGCCTCCGATGGTAAAACCTATTTTATTGGTAATTTGACAGCTCAAAACGTCAACCACGATGGCAACCATTATATCAACAAGACCTGGCTGGACAACCTCGGGCTTGAAATTCCAAAGACCATTGATGAGCTGACCAACGTTCTGAAAGCATTCCGTGACGGCGACCCCAACGGAAATGGTGACAAAACCGACGAAATTCCGTTTACCGCCGCCGACCTGATCCATCAAACCCAGGGCATTTACACCCACTTCGCCAACTTTGGTGTACCGCTGGTTCGTTGGCAGTACGTATGTATCGATGACAACCAGAAGGTCGTTTTCCCCGGTGATTTAGAAGGTTTCCGTCCTGCTCTGGAATGGCTGAACATGTGTTATAAAGAAAAATTACTTGACCCCGAATCCATCACCCAGGATTCCAACGTTTGGGGCACCAAGATGAACGCCGGCCAGGTTGGTTACACCACCTACCTGCGTCTGATCAACACCGCGCTGTCCAAGGAAACCGCTGCAAACTATGTTTCCATCATTCCTCCGGCCAGCGAATACGGCGTGAAGGTTCCAAGAATCCTTGAAACCGCTCAGTTCGGCGCTGCTCTGACCGTTGCCAACAAACACATCCCGGAAACCCTGAAATGGCTGGATGCACAGTTTGAAACCGAAACCATGATGAGTGCCGTGAATGGCCCCATCGCTGACGGCGGACCCATTGACCCCTGCATGAAGCTGAATACAGAAGGCAAGTACGAAGTGGTTTACATCCCCGAAAACAATGGCCTTTATCAGTATGTACCGGTAACACAGGGCCAGTTCTTTGCACCCGGTGATTACTACTTCGACATTTATCAAATGCCTCCTCACCGTGTGGAACGCTACAATTCCAGCAAGGCTTATGAAGCAGCCGGCGTATTGGAGAAGTACTCCGCGGATTATCTGCGTAACCTTGTGAAGATGAACAACGAAGATTCTCTTGAAAAAACACGTTTGTACAATGAACTTGACAAGTTCATGCAGGAAAGCATTACCAACTTCATTACCAGTGGCGTTACCGACTCCAGTTGGAAAACATTCCAGGATACAGCAAAAGCTATTGGCGTTGAAAAGTACATCGCACTTTACCAGAAAGCTTATAACAATTACCTTGCCAATAACTAAGCACTTGTGATAAAATTAGTGCATAACAACATAATGCACTAATTGCACAGAGCATGATTCGTCATTGAATGACAATTGAAACAAACCGCAGCACTGAACTGTGCTGCGGTTTGTTTATCTTTAAACATGAGTAATATTACGGGGTTCACTATGTCAGAGTCTACATTGGGATATGCGGCTAAAACAACCGTTCGGCGGGTACGTCATAGTTTTCAGTTAGGAGCAGTTATGAGGAGATTGGGGATTCGTTCCATTTTTTCACGATACGTCATATCCTACGCTGCTGTGATGGCAATCCTTTATATCGGGGTGAGCATCTATGTCAGCAACAGCTATGGCTCGGCTATTCGTGCCAGTATCGCAGAAGAAAACGAAAACCGTCTCAGTGCTCTTCGCATGCAGCATGAGGAGAAACTAACCTCGATGATCAGTATTGCCAGCCAGCTCAGTCTTTCCCCTTACATCGCCCCCTTCAAGCTGGAGGACAACCCCATGAAGGCCTACAATTTGAAGCAGCATCTGTCATCATACAAAACAGCGGATAGTTTCTTTGATCAGTTGTATATCATTTATCATACGGATAATTATATGCATTCCTCCGGAACAACAGTCTCCCTCGACCTATTTGTGAATACACTGATGAATTATGACAACCTTTCCCCCGAAGCCCTGAGGGAGCTTTTACGGAAGAATGACGATACATTGACGATTCTGCCCGGTTTGAATGTACAAAGCATCCTGACCGCAAACTCCAATCGGGACATGATCACCTTTATCGTCCCACTAAGGCTGGACGGGCGCTACAACATCGGAAATACCTTTTTTCAGATCCAGGAGGACAAGTATCAACAGTTGTTTGCCGATGAAGTTTATCAACCCAGGAACATGTATATCTTTCATGGCGATCAAATTCTCTCCGCCAAGAGGCGCATTGAAATTCCGGATGATATGATTTTGAATGCTTTGAAGGAACAACCGACAAAAACCATTCAGGAACTGACCACTGAAGAAGGTACCCGCTACCTTGTTTTTGTGCAGGAGGGCGCTATTCTCGGGCTGAACTATGTTTCGTTGATCCCCAATGAAACTGTGCAAATGCAAACCGCCCGCTCAAGGCTTAGTTTTGTACTGTTCATGCTTTTGCTCAGCATCCCCTGCAGCCTTTTGACGGTCTTCTTCGCGCGCAGGCATGTAAAGCCCATCCGAGAACTGCAAAAAAGCATTGGTGCGGCCGCCCCCGCGGCAGAAGATGGTTTCACGGCTATCCGCAGCGGCATCGAAACCCTTATCGGTCAGAACAAAGCGCTGCATACCCGTTTGGATGAAAGCAAACCCACCTTTAAAGCTGCCTTTGTAAAAAACTTCGTGAAATGCCGCTACGCCACGAGGGAGGAAGCCATTCATATGGCAGCCGACCTGGGCCTTGACATTGACCGTACCTATTACTGCGTTTCGATAATGACCTCGCACCCCAGCCAGGAGTTGGATAAACTCATTGCCTTAACCAATGAACAGGATGTGGATGGTTACGGCATGGAAATTATCGATCAGGAGCAATTCCTGTTTGTCGTGTTCGCTGATAAGCGGGAATCACTGGTGTCATGGGCGGAAGCTGCAAAAAGTACCCTGAACTCACAGGACAAGGAAGCAGTCATTTCAGCAAGCAATATTCATGTGGACTTCTCAGAAGCCACTAGCGCGTACCTGGAAGCCAGTACCGCTTATGACAACCGGTTTGTGATGGGCAATGAATATGTTTTGTGGTTTTCCGATGTCAGTGCCACCGCCAGAGATATGGAGCCGTTCACGCGCGGGTACCTTGAAGGCTTCCGAAAAGCACTTCACGCCGGTGACGCACGGGCACTGAACGATCGGATTAACGAGCTTTTTCAGATTTTGCGGGACAAAAAGTTTTCTCTGTTTGCCTTCCGCATGATCTATAATGACATTATCAGCCTGCTGCTGAACAAGTACCTTAGCTATGACGGGGTCTCCGCCGAGACGCTTCAGTATTATGACGTTTTTGAACTGTCCCGGATAAGGCAGGTTGAAGATCTGGTGGAAACACTGCGTCAGCTGTGCAGTGATATTCTGCAGAAGGAAGGGCAAGCTGCCGCCGAAAAGCCTTCGGTCATCCGCAAGGTCATTGACTATATGCGGCAGAATTTTACCGATCCGGAGCTGTCGATGGGTGCTGTCGCCGATAAATACGGCATCAGCGCGTCCCGTCTGTCGCTGGAATATAAAGATTTAACCGGGATGTACCCTTCAGAGTACCTGTTACTGCTGCGCATGGAAAAAGCCAAGGAATTACTGGCTGAAACAGATATGCCCATTCAGGATGTGGCCTCGGCGGTGGGTTATTATGATGCCTCCGGGTTTATCCGCCGATTTAAAAAACATATGAACATGACCCCTGTACAGTACAGACAATCCGTAAAAAACAGCACCACCAAAAACAACCCACCAGGTAGTTCACTCGATTCCGGTGATGAATAGTCCAAACAAAACCCCGCCAGGCTTCTGACGGGGTTTTCAGTGCTTATGAGGCTGCGGAAACTCAGAGTGTGAATCAAGATAAAAAAAGGAACCTTGAACAAAGGTTCCCGCTGTTCGCAATGATTATGAGTCCAGAGCGATGCCGATGGAATTGATGAGGTAATTCAGCCTGCTGACGTCAAGCTTGTCGTCTATTTCGATATTGTCGATGGACAGCAAGCCAATGGGATATACCGGAACATCCAGAATATCTGACAGATATTCCTGAAGACCCTTCAACTGTGAGCCGCCGCCGATAACATAGATTTGGGACACAGGCTGGCCAAAGCATCTTTTCACATAAAATTCAAAACAAAGCTTGATCTGTGTGACAATTTTATCGATAAACGCTTTTACGGGCTCGTACATAGCCTTTTGATCCGGTGAAGGATTAAAGCCCAGGGGAGCAATACCATACATTTTCTTCAATCGTTCACTTTCTTCGATGCCCCTGTCGAGAGCCCTGGAAATAATTTCATCGATATTGCTGCTTCCGAGCAAAACAACGCGATTGAACTCAAGAACCTTATCCTTAAAAATGTTTACAATGGTGGTTTCAGAACCAAAGTCCAAAACGGCAAAAACATTGTTTTCAATTTGATGCGGTTTTCTGGGGACGCGATCCACATTGATTTCACGTCTGAAAAACTTGGCGATGCTGTTCGAAGGAATGTCGATGGAAAGCGGCTTCAGGCCCAAACCCCTGACCACGTCAATATAGCTTTTAATGATGCTTTTTCGCACAACCGTAACAAATACCTTCAGCATGATCATGTTGCCCCGGTGGGACTCTTCAAGCACCTTGTAGTTCAGCTGGTAATTCTCCATATTTACTGGAATATTCTCGGCAATGGAATGCTCAATGGCTGCTTTTTTATCGGATTGTTGAGAAATCTCAACGATGAGTACACGAGTAATGATGCTGGTACCGGACATAACAATCTTGGTGTTTTTGGTTTTGATCCTGTTCTCCTGCAATACTTTTTCGATGGCATAGATAACCTTTGAAACGTCATTAATCGCACCGTTTTTAATGCAGCCTCTGGGTGTAGCCACAATTCCATAATCTCTTATAAAAACATTTTTGCCTTCCCAGATCTTCGACTCCAGAACCTTGATGTTTCTGAAGCCAATGTCTATACATACCAGGTTTTCAGCAAAAAGTCGGGTTTTCTTTACAAGCTCAGCAAACTTATTCTGTTTTTTAAAGAGAATTGTTCCCGGATCCATCCACTCACACCCCAATATTCTTTGAAATTAACTATTGTATATATTATATTTGTATTTATCGCAAATGTATAGTGCCTTAAGCAGAATTTCCCTGTTTTATTCTGAAGAAAGCTCGGCAACCGGCCCGAAAAAAACATATTCATATCAATTCTGAGAGCATTCCCGATTGAAGTTTTGTTTATCTCTATAAAACCATTTCATTCTGTTTATCAATTAGATGCCGTATTCAAAAATTCTGCTTCATGAAGTCTGTTTCTTGTATGGCGAACAAGTTCGACGTTCATTCTTTTACTATAACACTATTCTCCTATATTTAACAAGTAAAATATTTCCCGGAATGCATGCCATACGGTTGAGCATATATCAATAACTATTTTATCATATTTTCTGCAAAGAAGTAACACTAATTTTGCTCAATGTCATATGCGATAAAACCGCTATTTACGGAATTAACCACTACCTCGTACAGGCCATCGTTGTCAATGCCTTCAACCAGCGGGCAGGCAAGGGCACCATTGCCCTGACCTTTATGAAAGCTGTCCGGAAGCTCTATTTGTGCAAGCAGGTTTCCCTTGTGGTCAAAAAGAAGTACCCGTCCGTTGATGCCGGACTGTTTGTTGGTCCATGTGGACACAACAATTTCCATCAAGCCATCCTGATCGATATCCACCATTTCAGGCACGGAAGAAAACTCGATATACGATTTTTCCGGGTCGCTCACTTCGTACGGCCAGTTATGATGCTCCTGCTTATCCAGCCAGTAACAGTGAATTCTTCCGTCATAAGAGCTGTAAAGGATCTCTTTTTCACCATCTCCATCTAAATCTATCACCTTGGGATTGGGCTGAATATGTTCGATGACCGAATAATCCTCCTCCAAAGGCAATCCTGAATCTTTCGGTGCACTTTCCCAATTATACCTGCTGTCTTTAAATCGGCTTCTGTCACCATTAAATATGAAAGGCCCGATATACTTTGAAATATATTCATCTTCGCAATCATATACGTTGCCCGTAACAATCACTTCATTCACACCGTCGTTGTTCACATCCGCAATGACACTGCTGCCCGATGCAAAGTTTGGCCTGTATTTTTCAGCCCTTGGGAAATTGCCCATGAAGAAGGCAAATCCGCTTCTTTGGTCTGCTCCAGGCCAGTTGAGCCAACACCACCAATCAAGATTAAAACTACCGCCGCAACCAGAAATGCCAGTAATCTTTTCATACTTCACCCTCCAAACCATTAAAAATGTAGAGCGGTTGATTGTGCCCGCCATAATATAGACATATTGTAGCACGAAAGCGGTGAGATTAATATTTACTATGCGTTTCAGGTAATTGGATCGGTAAAGCAAGCTGATTCATTCTCGCAAGCAGGAGATGTGATGTTTCGTTGGTCGCTGAGCTGCGCTTATTCTATTGTATTAAGCTTTTTCAAGCTCTTCACAACCTTGCGGGCTTCTGCAAGAATTTCATTTCTGAGCCATTCCGGTGAAAGCACCTGAACAGCAGCCCCAAAGCGCATCAGGAACACCTTCAGTGATTCCTTGTGATACAATGTTCCCGAAAAAAGAATTCTTCCGTTTTCCAGCTTTGTGAAGCTTCCTTTGTTTTGAAACTGTGCCTTGAACTTCTCTTCCACCCATGGAGAGGGTTGGATTAAAATCTGTGCATCAATACTGTTATTCTTCATGTTCTGTTGAATGGACCACTCCCGATTTACCGGGATGGTTCGAATGAAATCCCTGTTTTGAATGTGAACCTCCCTGATTTTTTTCACCGCAAAAACCCTGAATTGATTGTCGGTATCCTCACAGGCCAAAGACCACTCAGCAGTAATATCATCCCGGATAAAGCAATGGGGCTTTACGGTAAACATTTCTGTTGAGTTTCGCAGCCACAGCGTGATGTATTTTCTTGATTGAATCGCTTTTTTCATCTGCGTGATGATCTTCCCTGAACCCGGTATTTTTTCAGGAGCATTGAAACAGAACAGCATGGATTCAGGAAATTCCTCATCCACAGTTTCACCAATGGAACCCTCGTATTCCATACCCATGCAGACCATCAAGGAGGCGAGCAGGTTTTTTTCCCGCCGGCTCATGAAATACCCCACCTTAATGGAGTCAAGATTGGTGATGTCCAGTTGCCATTTCAGCTTCCGACGGGAGCCTTTCCTGTCCAGATCGTTTTTACCTGTAGTATGTAAGATGATACGGTTTACAGGGTTTGAGGAGATGTATTTGATCATGTCGACCACATACTGTTCGCTGAACTCGAGGGCCGCAGCGATTTCAACAATGGTGCATTCCGAATTGAACAGAATATATTTCAACAGGTGAAGAACATCCTTTGCGGCTTCCTTCATGGCTTTACCTCCTGATACTTGCGAATAAGCTGCTCCATTTCATCAAGCTGGAAGCTGCGCAGATATTCAGGCTCGAGAATAAGAATGTGGGAACCGTAACCTCTGAGCCAATGCATAAAATCGGAAACACCGTCTATTTCCACCGTTATCATGGAAGTACCGTCCTGCTGAGTTGTTTTGCAGACAATGAACTCATCCAGCCAGGCCATGGCATTTTCTGAAATCTCCCGATCGGAAGAAAGCAATAGTTTGATTTGGATTTTGTCTCCGAGACCCATGCCAAAGCTGCCCACGATTTCCCGCATGGCATCCTCTTTTGCTTTTTTAATGCTTTTGAGCATGCTTGCGCTGGTGTGGATGTTTTCAGGAAAATTCAGCTTTGAGATTTTATCGACCCGGATCAACCCGAAGCCCCTGTTCACTTTGGGGGTTTTGATCACCAGATACCATCGGTTCAGCAAAATATGACACATAATGAACAGGCAGTAATGGCGAATGGGCTTTTTCCCGCCCTTCAGATGAATTTCGGCAAAGGAAAGATTCTCGCAGGCCTGCTGAAGAATATCCAGCATTTTTTCCTGTTGTTTTTCCACATCATAATCGAAATTACTGAACAGCTTATAGGAAAGTCCTACATTTTGGTAGACTTCGCTTCGCTGCTCCTGAATTTGCTCCTCGTTGCCCAAATAGGCCAGGGAACTGCCACTGAGGCTGTGAATTACGGCATTTTCCAGTTTGTCTGTGATGGCTTTCAGCTGACTGTCAAAGGGAAGCGGACCAAGGTTTGCCCGAATGAACTGAATCATTTTAACACATAATTCAACCGATAATGTTTCGGTCTGACTTTTTTTATCGGCCAGGGAAAAGGTGCGCTGGCCTGTTTTCGAAAGGCCTGTCATGATAATTCCCTGTGCAACAAGCTCGTTGATGTATTTATGGAAGGTCTTCTCGCACATGGAGCCGGAATTTGAATCATCGTCCTTGTTCTGTTTGACAAAGTGAGTTTTCAGGGCAAATTCAGTGCAGCCAGGGTTTTTTTCGATATGAAGCAGGATTTTTACAGCCTTGTGCTTCGCGGCTGAATACTTTTTGTGTTGAAAATAACGATCCAGCTTTTTTTCATAATAGTATTTTCCGTCGGTACAGCGAATGACATGCATCCGGCTTTTTAAAGATTTCAAGTCCCTGCCCAACGTGGCCAGGGAAATTCCAAGCTCCTCGGACAGTTCGTGCTTGGTATAACCTTTGTTGGACTGAAGGAGGCTTAGCAAGTTTTCGCTGCGCTTGTCAATATCCTGTTTTTTCATCGTTTTGCTCCTGCTTGCTTGATGTACAGGCACCCTGTGTATCCAGTATAAATGAATATGGGAAAAAAGGGAATACGCTTTTTCTGATGGTTCTCATCGTTGTCCAGCAATATCTCGGCTGAAAACCCTTCCTGAAGACCATGATGGCAGTGTCAAGGGTTTACTTTTAGAGAAAAGAAAAGGAGAAACATACCTTAAAAAAAGATATGTTTCTCTGAAAAGGAAGGGGGGCTTCCTAATCAATAGCTGTTGGGCATTTCATAACCGATGTGTATGCGCGTGTGTTTACTTTAGCAATGCTGTACAGATACACTTTGACGGTTTGCTACAGGTTTCATATTATCATTCTATACGGTGAAGCGGAAAAAAATATGAGATTTCGAAATCAATTTTTTCACTCCTTTAAGGTGATAACTCAATGAAAAACAACTTGTGAAACCGTATCCTGCCCGAACAGAAGGGTATGGAGCACTTGGTACTGCTCGAAGACCGGATACCTGTAATGCAATGCGGAATAAAACAAAAACACAAGAAAAAGGGATAAGGTAACCGCCTTGATGCTATATAAAACCTTATGCTTGATCACTATGCCCTTTTTCTCCACAAATACCCACAGCAGGTTAAACCCATCCATGCCGGGCAAAGGCAAAAGCGCAATGAATGCTACGAAGAGATTGGCTGAAATAAGGCAGCTTAATTGGCGGTAAAGGAACATGGAAGCCGCTGATTGGTCCATACCTACTTCAAACTCCACCGGTCTGCCAAACAGCTTGGACATAATAAACCTGAACAGCGTAAGAACAAGTGCCAGAAACAGGTTTACCGCTATGCCGCTTAAATGAAAAGCGATCTGTCTGGATACGGGTTTGTTCTTTTCCAGCCGGTTGTTGAAAAAGACCGGCTTGGCCCACATAAACCCGAACAAGAGCCCTACGATCATGCTGATCACGGATACGTGCATGAACGGGTTTCTGGAGTCTCTTGATTTATCTTTCTTTTTACCGCCGAAGCTGTTCCTGATGGTTAAATGGCCGAATGCATGTGCTGTCAATGACAACACAAACGCAAACCAGACCAGGAACAAGGTTTCCAGATTGTTGCTGTACAATCACGCAACCTCCCGTCTCAAAAATTCTTCTTGCTTTTACCACCTGTAAATACCAAACGACTGAATCAACCAATCCACCAACGCTTCTGGTGCCTGCATAAGAAACTCATCCAGCAAAGGAATGTTCAGCCCAAAAATTGAACAGACCAGGATGACCAGCACGAAAACGATTCCAATGATGTCCAGCACGAAGGATGAGCCAAAAATACGCAAGGACAGCACTTGAAGAAATATTCCTCCATCCAGCGGCGAAATGGGCAGCATGTTAAAGAAGAAAAAATAGATATTAAAGTAAACAATCCAATATAGGTTCTCTGCAAAAAAATGGTGCACCGCTTCATTCGCATATGGGCACAGATACACATATTTCATCAGCATTACACCCACAACCGCGCTGATGAGGTTGGATACCGGACCCATCACTTTTGTCAGAATTAAAATGAGGTACTTGTTCTTTTTCTCTTCCAACCACTCTATATCAAATATAACCGGCCTTCCGAAAACAAAACCGGTAAAAAGCAATAATCCTGTACTGTACACTGGGAAATGGACAAATGGATTCAGCGTTAACCGATGCCTTACACCACTATAACCAAAGCAATAAAGCACGAACGCATGGTTGAATTCATGGACGGATACGCATAGGATCACGCTTATCAGCAGCGACAAGGTCTCCTGGACAGAATACTCAAGCAAAAACATACTCCTGTTCTTTCAACCGGCTTTTGTAACAAAGTACCGACAGTTATCATTTGTCGGAGCTCTCCTGCTGGCATTGAATTCGCTTTTGGACAGGGGTTTCAACTCCTCAATTTGATAAAATTGAGCGATCTGGTTTGGGGGTAACTGCCAAGCTTTGATGACCTGCTCTGAAATCTTCCAGCACATTTCTTTTAAGCGCTCTGCATCTTTTTTCTTTTTAAGCGCAATCACAAAAGAAGAGTCTTCTTCCCTGACCAGCCTGAAATCAGGACACCGTTCTGAGGCATATCTGGCAATATAGTAACCAAAATCAAAACTAACCCTCGACCACTTAATCATAAATACCGGATGAGGCTTTTCATTATCTGTTTCATCTGGTTCAGCTTTTCTTTGTGTTGGATCGGTTATGATCCGAAATTTTGCCTTATCAATGTAAATACTTTTTTGCTTGCTGCATTCTTTTTCGTAAGCCACATGCTGACATATCCTCGCGAGGGTTTTTTCAATATCCCGAACACCGGAAGAAGGGCATGAGCGAACCATCAGCCAGATTACATCCTCGTCAATCTCCATGTCATTCTTTGTAAGCCCGTGCTGCCCGATGATCTCGGGAAGCAAGTATTCCTTGACGATAGTATATTTCTCGCTTGCGGAATATCCGTCAATCGCAATATGCTGCATACGATCCATCAATGGTTTGGAGACCTCTTCAGGATCATTGCAGGTAGCAATGAAGAGCGTGGACGATAAATCTACCGGCAGACCAATAAAATGATCAACAAATTTCGAATTGCCCGTATCCAGGATCTCAAGCAGGGCATCTTCCACCAGATTTCCCTTTATGCCACCATCGGACTTGTCCACTTCATCCAGAAGTATAACGCTTTCCAGCGACTGAGTCTTCACCAGGGCGTCTATCAGCGCACCTGGCCGCGAGTTGGAAAATGCCCTGCAGCACTCACCTCCTTAGTGGAATGTAGAAATATTATGGCACAAAGGAGGTGAAAAATTTATGAGATCCGGGGAAATATTTATATATTTTTTCCATGGATCGACTGATAATTTATTGCCATTTTACAAGCAAAATATTTGATTATAAATGCATATTCAAGGAGAGCTTTCCATTTGTTCTATGTAACTGCCCGGCACTGAATGGCAAAGCCACACGTTATTCTTTGATCTATAAAACTTTATACCGTCACGGAACATTTTCCCCGAATGTATTTTAAGGATAACAGGGACACCTCTTCTTTTTGCAACAGTCACCGCGGTTTCAATATCATAGCTCATATGCACGAACTGCCTCTGCCCTTTTTGTAACCCGTTTTTCATGATTGAACTTATAAATTTCTCTACAGTTCCGTGGTATAAGAACTCTGGTGGTTCTTCTTCCTTGAGGCCCAGATCAACATTGATTGAATGCCCCTGATTTGCACGGATTTTGGTATGGTCTTCATTGTAGGAATATCTTTGCTTTTCATCTGTATCTACAATATCTTGCAATATTTCATGAGTGATAGATTTTCCGTGTTTGTTCAAATTAGCAATAAGCTCGTCAACATCGCACCAGCCATACTCATCGATTTTCAGCGAAATCACTTCAGGATGGTGCCTTAATACAAGGCTGATAAATTTGCTTAACTTTGTTTTTTCATTCAAACCTTTCCACTCCCTAATCCCGGATTATGTTTACACAGATCATAGTTTTGTCGTATTTTACTGTGAAGCCTCGTTTCTTCGGCTTAAATATTTACAATCATTGAATTTACAACTTCTTTTTCTGTTTATTTAGTGATTTTAACCAGCACACATAAATGATAGCCCCAACAATAATACCTATAATTATTAAACTAAATACAAATGTCATCTGAATAATTGTGTTATTGATTTGTAAATTCAATATGCCCGTTAAGTCGGAAAGTACCGCGATGCTCCACAATGCCTCAACTACTGAAAAGAATGCAAATATACCACCGATAATCGCATAAATCCTTTCGCGATTACTCCTCATTTCTGCTTCACATGCTTCCTGCTTATCTCTTTCTTCGTTTTCCATTTTTCTGTTTTCACGTTCGGTATTTTCTCTTTCCCATTGTTCCTGTTGTTTTCTGAATTCCTCCTGTTGCCTGGAGTTTCGTATTTGACTTACTATACCTGTAAGCCTGTCCATCTCATAATTTATTTCATTTAACAACGAATCAATACCCAATACATCATAAAGCTCATTATATACCTGCGCTTGATGACTGATATGCGTTACTTCATGATATACACATTTGAGGTACATAAAATTAATATCATCATAGACATTGAATAATTTTTGATAATAGTCATCATGATTCAGATAGTCCTGAACTGAACTGGGTAAATCTGAAATGTCCTGCGCCAGTATTAACAACCCATAGTATTGATGCAATGCCAGAATATATAAAAAGAAATAATTCTCGAGTCTGTTGCGATATGTACCTGTTAAAAACTGATTAGTAGTCTCATCATCCACAATACTGATTAAATTCGCCATTCCTTCTCGGGAGACCGCCCAGTAAATGTTGTCGAACGTTGAAAAAACATTATCGTTTTCTTGCACGATAGTCTTTTTATACGAGCTTTTATACCCTCTTGACAGTAAAAACGCATTGCTCATGAGTGCGTTCTTGTCTTCGGTTTTTTCCACAAGACATGCTATGAATATATTAGCCTTGGATGCCATTGACTTCTTACCATTATCATAGACAAACTCATTAAAATATGTTATATCACCCACTTCTGCCAACACATTTTCAATAAATGTGTGGATGCTCACACAACAGGTGGTGGAATACCTAATTACGGGTTGTTTGTTGCTATCTTTTGTTATCTTCACTTCTCCCTCGTTACTTATCCCTGGAAGAAACCTTCTGGGTATCTTAACTGTAGTCCTGTTTCTTGTGTAATCTATTGCACTTACATGCTCTTCTTCATCACCGTTTAAGGTCATGTCATCACAAAAAACAATTTTTTCTTCTTTTTCTTTTTGGATATGTATACTAATGTGTGAGATGTCCTTTATGTTATTACTCCAAATAATTAAGTCATTCATACAATTCAACTCGGGAAAGCAAACATCAAAAGTATAAAAACCGGCACCTGTTTTAAACAAGAATATTTCATCGCTTTCAAGAGTACCTATTGCTGTTCGTTTTTTGGTAACCTTTTCATCAAATAGTATTTTTGTTTTCTCTCTCTTATGGATAAGTCGATGACAAATGATTTCTTTTTTCGTTTGATCCAGTATATGCTTAATATGCGGGAGAAACTCGTTTTCTGATAGTTCATTATTTGATTTCCAGCCTGAACCTGAAAGCTTTTCAACAATCGACTCCATGTTTTTTCCATTAAATCGAAACGGAATTAAATACTTACACATGGGGTATGGAATGCAAGTTTTACCATCTTCGCTTTTTTGAATTATTTTCATTATCATCACCTCAAGTTTTATTTTTCATACCAGTAGAGGATTTATGGTTTTTTCAATGCAGGTCATATTCGTGACAACTCTTCTTTAAAGCACTTCTGTTTGTGTTTTTTCGATGAAAATGAGTTCTTACTTATTGGGTCATTAATCCCGATCCAGAATGGTCAATAAAATAATTCTTTCAGTTTAACTCTTTTGTATCGACAAGAGCTTTTTCTGGCCACTGCAGAGCAGTAAGGATGCCTGTCTGATAACAACCTGTGTCAATATCAATTGTATTATTCCGCCACTCCGCCTTTTCTGTGATAATATGACCATAAACAACCGTACGTTCACCATGGTAATCTGCAACCCAATCGTTGTGTATGGGGCGATTATGTTCATCAAATTCACCTGTAGGATCTCCGTAGATGGCAAATGCTTTCATACGGTTGGAGCTTTCACCCTGTAGCTCTTCTTTCATACCACCATGCGCAATTACCACATTATCATTGTCGATAATAATCTGATATGGCATTGAATCAAGAAAAGCAATGAGCCTTTTTCTGAACGCCTCACCCTGTTCGTCAATTTCCTGGATTGTCTTTAAAAGTTCACCTTTTGCTTCTTTATTCCTGGATAGCTTACTGAAAAGCTTATCGTCATGATTTCCCCTTGCTGATATGGCTATGCCGCGTTCAACAGCATCCATTACGAGCTTGAGAACCTTTATACGATCAGGCCCTCTGTCACTCAGGTCTCCAAGAAAAATCAGCTTGCGATCTTCAATGGGATTTGCAATCAATCCCTGCTCGCTGATCTCATAACCAAGCTTTTGAAGCAGTTGAACCAATTGTTCATAACAGCCGTGAATATCACCAATAATGTCTGCCTTATGAATATTTTTTACGATGTATAGTTGTTCCATAATGAAAATCTCCGTGTCGAATCATCTGCTGCAATGATTATAAGTCATTAAGTCTATTCTGGTATTTCATGATTTCACAGCGATTATCCAAAAATACGCGATCGTATTTCTGATAATAAGGTATATGTGTTAAAAACTTTATGAGTTCTTGAATAGAATCATCCTCAGCTTTACTTAAATTGGTCTTGTCAAAGATATCTCCTGCTGCCTTTATAATTTCATTGTAAACATCCCATTTTGTTTGCAGTTCGTTTTCATTCAAGGTATCCAGTTCATCCCACGTGATGATGCAGGCATGCTTTTTAGCTTTCACATCCTGATGGAACTTCAATCCCGATAAGGGCACACCATCATATTTAAACCGCATTAACTGATGAATATCATTTTTACCTTCTTCGTGTGCGCTCCTGAGTTCCTGAATAACTTGATCTTTTCTTTGAAAATACTCCTCAGTGTTCATCTTTCTCCACCCATGGATGCGATGGAACGCATTCCAGCGAAGATGCTCATTCTGATAATAAACCTGCATTACATCCTGGTCAGTATCCTCATTCATATATACTTCCATCGCCTCAGCAGATGCAATATTTGACATTTGAAGAAAGAGACGATCTGCATAAAAGTTACGATATAAAACCTGCAATCCCTGTTTGTTCATTTTCTGATTCAGCTCTTCTGTAAACGATTTTTTTATCAACTCCATCTGTTCGTTTAGGCAGGACTGATGATGCACCTTTAACGCGCTAAAGTTATCATGATTGGCGTTACGGAATTCTTCAAACAGAGCCGCTTTTTCTTCGGAACTCGTTTCAATATCATAGGTGATGTCATACAAATGCTTTAGCAATACAGCGCTAAGAATGCGCTTCTTGGGCCTTTCCCCAAACAGTTCATTGATTGAGAAAACATTACGGAAAGCACCAAATCGAATGATACCCTGCTCTGAACACAAATGAGTTCCCTTACTGTCCAGCTTCTCGCACTTCTCCAGAATTTGCTCCTCATCCCTGACATGCACCGCGATCGCACCCGGCTCAATGCGTTCACGACGATACCATGCCGCAATTTCAACGGCTACCTTCGTATTTAACTCATCCTGTCCCAGCGTTATGACAATATACTTCAGATCATCCTTCAGGCTTTTAAGGGTATTGATTGTTTTCTCGCCAAGAGCATCGTCCTCTATAAATTTCACATTATACTTTTCTCTCACTTCCGGATAATTCAAATCAAACTGTGCCTGAATCAGCGCTGCATTTTTATCGATGACAAAAGCGCTAAAAGGGCTTTTCCCTTCGAGTCCTTCTGAAACAAACTGTCCCTGGGCAACTGCCTTTCTTAATACCGCTATCCCCAATTCACCCGCTCCAATTATCATGATGGTAAATGGAATAGTTTGTTTCCCTTTTTGAATTCCAAGCATTTTATAGAGGGGCTTGCGACGAAACAATTCTGATGCTGCCATCTCACTTTCGGCAATAATTTGAACCTGATAAAGACCTGTCGGCTTACTTGTTTGAATGGTTTCATTCTTCTGATTCTTCGAGGGTTCCTTGGCCAGAATGTTTCTGTTGTGATAATAACTCTTAAAATCTCTTCTCATTTTTTCGAGAACCTCATTGGCTCTCGAATTCTGTGACAGCATGTAAATTTGTAAACGCTCAACTGGAATCATGCATGTCCTGCTCAAATATTCCATCAGACGTTGAATGATGGTGATGCTTAATTCATCATGATTGATGAAGGTATAAAATCTGTACTTTTTACTGTATGGATATAGAAAACGGATCCACCAATACTGCAGTTTACCTTGCTGAAGGTATTTTTCAACGACTTTGGGATTCATTTTTTTCAACCCGAATATCCGGAAGGCCTTATGATTGATTACTCCGTCCTTCATAAACGGCACCGTGTGCAAAATCGCGCCCATGTCAAAGATTTTATCCTGATACTCCTTTGAAACATCAGAATCAAAATAGATAACACAAGGGTTATTTCTGCTGATTCTGTGGCTTTTTCGGCGGTTGTTTTCTGAGTCGGGTTCATTCGATTGTCCGGATTTTTTTAAAATGCTTTCTCCGTAATACAGAGATTGATTGGTCACGCCAAAGATAATGTGGTATCGATTATATAAACAGCTCAAAGAGAGCTTTAGTTTTTGGAATAACCCCTTGCCGAAAATCTCCAAAATAACTGAAAAGGAAACAAACACAGCCAGTAAGTGGGTTACCCAGAAGGTTATCAGATACCATTGCTTTGAAATGACCTCAGTTTTCAAAACAAACAATGAATAATCATCACTTGCAGTAAACATTCGAACAACACTGAAAATCGCGTGCGGCAGGACTTCAGCAAGCCCCTGGTTTCCATCACCCATATAGCCGATGGTATATAAAATCAAGCCTGAAATGGTAACAAGGGTTGCCAGTATCATATTAAAGCGATGCCTGTTTCGATTATATACAAACAACGCAAGGTACAAAAAAACAAAGATCAGCAATATGACCAAAGAACCTATAATGGTGGGAATGGGCTGTTTTTGTACGGATAACAGGTTGTCCCAGCCCGAAAACAAAACCTTGTTCATCTCTTGAAGAAACTCCATCACATTGCTTCTCCTCTCATACTATCAAGCTTGCACAAGATAGCGATTTTCATCCTTAATCTTCTTTTCTCCTAATCTCATACCCCAAGGCATAAATCATCTTCAGTGTATTGGCCGAGATGACCCGATCATATTCTTTTTCATTTTCCGGTAGATCATCATATGGAACCAAACACGGATGTGTTTTTTGAGCATCATCTCGTATCTCTCCATATGTCCATCCGTCTTTTATGCGTTGACTTGACCAAACCTCATGTGTATTCTCAGCAAGCTTTTCCATAAGCCCGACAATCTCTTCAGGGAGCATAATATGGCTTGTGTCTATGGGGCTAGGTTTATACATAATCCCCCTCCTTAATCGGTCTGTTTAATTTCCTTTACTCCAGCGGAAGCTTTTTGTTGTCGAAGGGTGTTTTCCCGGTGATGTAGGTCTGCTGAGAAAACGGATACACTTCTATGAAACGCAGAAACCCTTTGCCGTATACATCCTCACTTAACCTTGTGACAATTTCTTCCCGCTTTGCCCTGGCTTTTTCATTGATCAATAGCAGGTACTGAATTTCAGCCCATTTTGCCATCCCCTCGTAAATTTCCAAAACACCTTTACGGCCATATTTTTTGATCATGGCTTTCGTGTCCCACCACAGATATTGCCAGATATGTGTCAGCTCATGCGCAATCGTGGCCACGGTGGAAAGCTTCGGGGCACTGTTTTCAATCAGAATGGTATACCCATGCTTATCTTCTATCGCCACACCTGTTACGCGCGAATCAAACCCAGGGGTGGGTATAAAGTGTTGCTGTGCTTTTCTTGCCACCTTGCTGGCCGATACAAACTGAACCTTTACACTGGTGTTAATTTTGATGCCATAAAGGGTTTCCATGTTACGGTGAACGGTTTTATAAATATTCTTCAGCTCATCGATTGTTTTTACCGCGGTCTTCGAACAACGGTTGCAGCGCTCTCTTTTGTCCGAAAGCACATCATATTCGGCGCCGGACAGTTCGATACCGCAGAAATCGCAAAAATGCACATCTTCCTGACGGGGATTGTATTCAGAAAGTAGCTTCTCGGCTTCATGTGCTTTGTCCCGGGCTTGCTTCAGGGGGTTTTTGTGGAATTCATGCTTTTGCAGATACTGCAAAGCACCTGCTGAATCAATAGCCTCTGGGGGTGCGTCAAACCCAAAATGCAGGTATCGGGATGTACCCCCTTCCTTCAGCCACGACAAATAATCACAAACGATTTCCAACAAACGCTTCAGGTTTCTTTCTGCCGCGATCCCCAGCCCCAGATCGGTTTGGCTGTCCTCGATAAGGTAAATAACATCTTTTTCATCCGAAGAGAAGCCATGGAACAACCCTGACAGAGCATTCAAATCTTCTGCCGTGGGGGTGATGGCGGAAATATAAGAACAGGTTTCACTGAAAACGGTTCTGAAAACTTCATTCAGCAGTAAAGTGATGGTCTGGCAAACTTTTGCGCCTGAATCGGGCAGGGCCACCCGCAGAATGTGTTTTCTTCTGTACGTTCTGTCGGGGATGCCGTTAATCCTCACGCATTTTGCATTTCGAATGTTGTTGAAGCATTCTGTTTCCAGATAACCCTGGGTACTGACAGTGATGGTGGCCGTACCCCTGTTCACTTGAATTCCGGAAATGGTCTTGTTGTCTTCCATGGAATCTGACCATTGGGTGTCGGTGATGACATAGTTTCGAAGCTGCCTGTAGTAACGGCGGTTTTTAATAAACTCGGAAGCCCTTCTGAGCAATACCCCCGATTTTTGTGTGATAGACAAGACCTCATAATATTTTCCCGCAAAGGTGATGAACTGACCGGGTAAAAAGGACTGATAGACATGGCCCAGCAGCTTTCCACCAAGGTAATGGGTGTTTCCTTTTTCATCCTCGGCAACAAAATAAGCATTTTGAAGGGGATGAATGTTTTGTTGAATGAATTCCATGTCTGTAATTTTGTAATAACGGATTTGCTCACAGAACACATCGCCAATAAATTCGTTTCGGTATTCCAGTGTCACCGGTGATTTGTCAAAATCAAAAAACTGCTTGATTAAACCAATCAAGGTTTCATAAACATCGGTTACCGGAATTCCGGCAACCATCAGTTCCCTTTCCACATCCATTTCACACAGGGGACCGGCTGCCATCAGCATGATCATTTTCAGCGCGACATTGCGCCCGGTCCTGGCGTAATCGGGCATTATGGCAGGGACAGCCTTGGGATCGGCTATAAAAATATCCTGGTTTGCCCGCATATAGTCGCGCAGCAGGTAGTTGGGCGCCAGGATGCAGACAAACCCCTGCCGGCTGGCTCTTCCCGTATACTGGCGGGAAATTTCAAACACATTATTGTATTCATCCTCCACCACCATAAAGGCGTTTTCCTTTTTCTCAGCGCCCCAGAGATGGGGGATGAAGTGGAACGCTTCATCCAATGCTCCCTGGTTCGGTGGAAACCCGACATAATCGCAGATGGTTTTGTAATACTGGCCATATAACCAGTGAATATCCAATAACGGAATTGCATTGCTGGAATACCATTGCACCTGCCGCACCTGATTCTGAAGTGCCGCTGCCGAAAGCTCGGTACCAACCCCCAGGTATCTGGACACACCGGAAAAAACGCGGTGGTGCAGATATTCCCCATCCACGTCAAACACAACATGGGAGCAGGTATTATAGGCCATATTGGTGGCGGAAACCTCTACCATGTTCGTTTTCAGAATATGGGACATGCTGTCCAAAAGGCCGTCCACATTCCTGTCGCATGCGCAATAAGCGATTTTTTTATCTCTGCTCTGTATTCTGTCAACCAAAACGCTTAAGCCCATTTGACCGGTGGCGATGATTTCTGAAGGCTCCAGCAAAACGACCATGGTCACCTTTTTCAGAAAATCTTCGTTCCTGCCGTACAGCTTCAGGTTATATACCTCTGAAAGCGGCAGAATACCAACATCACAAACAGTTCCTTTTTCACTGAGGATTTGCGTACTCCAAAGAGCCGGTACATTGGTGACGACACTTAAGCCGGTTTGTACCCATTTTTGAATCTCTGTTTCGGTGGAATGCCTCCCCAATACCACCAGGCATTTATTGTGTTGAAGCAGCTGCTGATTCATGGGGAAGAAAACATACGGAATCAGATCCTGATAGAAGGGCGTCGTAAAAAATACGCTTTTACCTTGCAGCAAGAGCGAGGCCGATTTGGACAGATCGGAATGAATCTGCCTGCCCTGCTTTTGCATTTGCGCCAGGAACACGCCCAGCACCCTGTCTGAAGAAAGCCCGCTGTTGATGTATGAATCCACCGTTTCAGAATTATCAGTGATGTTTAAGGTATAATTATCCATCGTGTCTTCATACAGGATTCTGTCCCCGAAAAGCTTTCTGTACACCGTGCGCATCTGTGAATAATTGGTGACGGTTTCGGCTTCTTCTTTTTCACCCAGGAAAATTTCAATGAATTCGTGGAATGTAAACCCACCCAGAAAGAAGAAGATCTCTCCCAGGACAATGATGCCAAAAACCGGGTAGGCCGGGTAAGTGAATACGCCTTCGCCCATGTTCGCCCTGAAAAGGCCAAACAGCAGCACCGACAAGGCAACCGCCGTGAAATAAAAGCCCTTGAAATAGGTTTTCAACTGCCCCCATTTGTTTTTCAGCAGGTTCACATTGTGTTCTTCATGAAATTCATAAAAAATGTCGGTGGTAAAATCAAACATGTTCTTGATTCTATCCCAGACCAAATTCGTAATGGGAAGGATCATAGCTTTGAGCGAGACAAAGCCCAACATAATCACGACATTCGCGACGAAGAAAATACCATAAACAAGGTCAATTTCGGCCAAAAAAGGCAAATACTCAGACAACACGCCCATGTAATGGATTAAACGCGAAATGATTTTATCCAGATAGATGACGATCACCGTGCAATAAATCAGTGCAATAAACGGCATCAGGCATTGTCGGTTACGCTTTGTCCTGTTCAGGTTTCCCTTCATGGAAAGCAGGCAGATGGAAACAAAGCAGGTGTTCCCCAAAAGAAAGTTTATCCAGCCGGATTGTTCCATTCATAAACCTCCTCCCGTTTCATCGTAAGCGCTTTGATAAAGCGATAAGGTGCTACAAGCTTTTCGCCCGATTTATTTAACGGAATTTCACATGCGCAGGAAGGTGTTTCAGGCGCATAGGCCATGTTGGTGTCGGGAGCCTGGGTGACATCAAAATCGGTGCTGCCGGTAAAATCGGCAGTCAGCTCCGGTGACAGATTATAAAGGCTCATGCACCACCGGCAATTGTGAATGTATTTGTCCAGGGTATGGGTATGCCTGTAAAGAATATACCGCTGGCTTGTCAGGTCATGTTTCTCGTTGGACAAGACAGCAAGATAGGAGGCCCCCTTCATATAGGTTGCCGCTTCAGACAGCCAGGTGGCGAACCGCTGGGCACTGTCGAAGACTTTTTCTTTAAGGGCGCTGATATTATTGTTAAAGCTGCGAATCTTTTTCCCAAGAGCATAGCGCATGACAATCAGCGTGATAAAACCTCCAACAGCCATGGCCAGGGAGAACAGCAGAATCAGCAGGATCGCTCTCAACCCGCTTCCCTCTTCTGTGATCGTATGAATGAAAAATGGGAGGAAGCTTAGAAAATACAGCACGACAGCCAAAACCCCCGCAAGAATCGTGATCCGCTTTGTCATTCTGGTGCGCAGGAGTTTTTGTATTTCCCGGTCCGCTTCCCGGATCTCGGATTGAAAGGCTTGCCCATCGAGGGTGTTTGAGGTTTCCGTAGTGAGCATTCTGTTTTCCGCCATTTCCATGGACTCCAACAGATCCTGCATCTGGTATTGATTCAGGTCAGTGACTTTTCGGGGATCCACAATGGCCACGGTTCTTGCATACCCCGCAGCTGTGTCCAGCGCCCGCATCGGTGCCTTGCAAAACTTCCTGCAGGATTGCTGCACGGTGCTGATCTGCTTTTGCCACTCCACATCATCCTGAACAGGACAATCCTTTGATAAACCAAAGCGCTGCGAATCCACCGACATGCTTTCGGGATCATATCTGTTAAAGATGAGCGGAACTCTGGCTTTGATGTCGGGTGGGTCGTCAGTTTTGTCCGGATCCGCCGGTACAATCAGCTTTTCCGATTCCTGAAGAAGGGTACTTTTATAAAAATTCAGCTTGTTATAATACTGTGATGCTTCTGTTTTAAAAGCCTCTGTGTCCAATTCCACCGATGCCCTGTAAAGCTTATATGCCTGAAGTTCGCTGGGAGGAATATCATTGACCGTTATAGTCAGAACCGAGCACCAAAAAGCAAACAGGTTTTTGTGATAAAAAGCATGAGCGGGATTTTCAATGTCGAAAAGGACAAAGCGGCACAGATCCGGATACTGGTTTCTGGCCCAAAACATTGAGTTTTCAGCTTCAAACCGATGGTTCCAGGATTGCTCGATCTGGTGCTGCGGCTGCTCTTCTTCATTTTTCTGGCGCAGGGATATCAGAACCATCTCAATGGGCCTTGCAGCCAGGAACTCAAACCGGGTATCCGCTTCATTCGGGTTGACGGGTTGTACAGCTTTTCCAGTCTTCGTTTCGGCGGCATTGGCTTCCTCCCCTGTGGCCGCAGATGGAAGGGCAGGGTTCTTCGGAACCCCTCCAATCATTTGGGTAAGCCTGACCAACGGAATGAACGCTCCAGCCGGATTGGGTTCATCATTTTGTGCGCTGAGGCAGTGATCAAAAGGGTTCTTTGAATTTGACGAAGCTGGGTTAGCAATGATCACAGCACGCCATTTATCCTTTTTCCCCACCAGCTTGTACAGGTTCGGGAGGGCTGCCAGGATATGATCCCCGCCTTCATTCCACTCGCAAAAATCAATATCGCCCTTGTGAACATATGGCATAAACAGCGGTTTAAACGCGATGATATCCCGCGAGGTCTTATTATCTGTTATGATGACCGTATACATTCTGTCACCTCGTATTTTCCGGTCTTTCGAGGATCTGAAAGGGTCACTTGCCCCATCTTTTTCATTCTGAGAAAATATCGATTCATACGACCCTTAACTGATTTATCGTTTTCTTAATGCTTTCTACCCGCTTGATATTCACTTCGTTGTCCACACTGTCAAAGAAGTTGGCTGAAATATTGCGGATTTCATTGGCAACCGGATCCCTGACAATGTCCTGATAATCCTTCAGGGCACTCAGTTCACCCAGATTTTTCTCAAAAAGCTCATACTGCTGCCACAGAAAATCAGCATAAATAAACTCCACATCCGCCGGGCTTGCATATTTCTTTACGTATTCCTTTATGATTTCCATCATTTGACAAATCATATTCAAAACCCTGTCTTCATCATAATCAGGAACAGGTACACTGTATTTATACAGCAGCGGTAGTTCCAGAAAACTGCGCACGCTCTCTGAAAACTGGGGCAATACAAAGCTATCCAGTTCTCTTTTCAGCCTGCTTAGTGAAAAATCACATTTTTTATCCAAGTCCTTTTGTATGCAGCAGTCTATTAAAGCATTCAATTCCTGAACTGCCACCGGATTGATGGTAATCGCATCGACCAGCTCATAAAAGTCATCGCAGTCGGTCCCGTTACTGACCACCAGCTCTGTGGTTCGTGAGGCACTGTTTTTCATTTTGTAACAAAAGACATCCGAAAGGGCTGATTTGGGCAAATACTCAATATAGTCAAACACCAGGCCCAGCAGCAATGCTTTGGTGATGGTATATTCAATATTCAGCTGGTTCCTTTCATCCAGGTCGGGAAGCTCTGTGATGACATGCCATCTTTTGTCGATATGGGGCGTGATCACCTTGCTTTTGGACAGATCCGGATCCAAACGGTTCACCAGTTCAAAATAAGCCTGGTAATACTCTCCCATATGCCTGTTTTCGGTCTCTTCTCTGACCGGGGGTGAGAATTTGGACAGCTGATTGGCACGAATGCCATAAATGGCACTGTAAAAGATCATCATGCTTTTTGCGATATCTTCGTTATCAACACCATTTAAAAACACTTTGCCCTGCAGCTGGGTTGGCACACTTTCCCTGACACTCTTATGGAATGTACAGGTGGGAATCTCTCTTGGCTGTTCTCCGCGAGGGCTCTCAATAAACGGGCGTGACAACCGCCGGCACTCATCCATCACGTCGAGCATATAGCGCTGCTGGGCTTGCGGTGTAACCGCACCCGCCATGATTTCGGCCTCTTTATACAGCGCCTGCACAACATCCATGTCGACATTGCTGCCATAATAACTCATGACAGCGTCTTTCCAGTAACAAATGATCACCGTATTGAACAGCTCGTCATAATAATTGTTCCCGACCTTTATCCCTTTCTTGGTCGACATTACCTGTTCCTTTACCTGTTGATATATTCCGGTGCACAGCCTTCCCGGAACGTCGAAAGCATTTCCCGGATACATCAGCTGATGCTCCATGGCATCAAGGCATTGGGAATTCGCGCAGACATAACGGGTAGCGATGCCTTTGCTCTGGTTATACTTGTGGTAAATTTGCTCTATCCTGCCATCAAGCTTCTTCACATTCTGTGCCAGGGCAACAAAGAAGTGCTCATAGGATTCTATGAGGCTTTGGACATACACAATGGCCGTTGAATACACTTCACACAGAACCGCCTTAACACGGTAATCTTTGGTTGTGGAGTGGAACGCCCTGAATTTTTCGAGAATCTCTTCCCTCTTGTCATTGTTCAGATAGAGCGCGATGGCATTCGAACCCTTTTTAATATCTTTGTGTATTCGGGTTTCCGCCGATTCGATGACATTTTCGGTGTTCGGATCGTCAAATCCCCTTTCAAAAGAATTCCAGGATGTCTCGGCACGCTGCACCGCATTGTGGTACATATTTCTGTTTTCCTTTAAAATGGGCAGCAAATTGTACAGGAAAAACCGGGCGGAATTTGGATGAATCATTTCACCGGTTTCATTCTTCAGCCAGTACTCCAGCTTATGCTCTTCCTTGCCGCTTTTCAGGCCCATGTCTGAATAGAACAGGGTGTACGCGATGGACCGTGCTGACTCTTCAGTGGCTTTTACAGCCAGCTTGTTGTATGTACGCAGCTTTTGAAGAATATTCATAAAAACATCGGTCTGATTGGCACCTTTTTCGGCTTCAACCGCTGAATCCGGCTCACTGTCCATCTCGGCCGTATTCTCCCGGGTTTGTCCCTCTGTAGCGTTTTTACTGACAAACCCCTCCAGTGCGGTAATATAAGATTCCCATTTGGGGATGTCTGTGACAATACCGTTTTCACCCATTTCATAACATTGGTTTTTAATATACAACGCAAAGGGATTTTTTTCAGTGACACTAGTATGAATATTCTGGATATAATGCCGATCCTTTTCTGTCTTCGGCAGGTTTGCGCCCTGGGAAAGCGCTTTTTTATATTCGGCCTGCTCTGCCTTATACTGCTCGTCAATGGCGATCCAGTCTTTTGAAGTGCCTGTTTTCGCCCAGTTCAACGCGACATATTCCCTGACATCGTCAAAGGGATAAATCAGCATGGAGGTACCAGTGCCGCAATATCGGTTTCTGCCGCCATCCTTGCACAGTTCGCGGATGACATTGTCTTCAGATGAATAGCTTCGCGCCTGCATGGGGCTGACGGATTGAGAATAAATGCAGTTCGCGGCATGCTCCAGATAATCTCCCAGGCTATTGAGCTTACTGCCGTCCATGTTCTGTGCATCAAATAAAAAGCAGAAATCAAATGGCATCACATCATACTCCGTGCTCCCTTCCATGCCGGGATTTGGCATTTGAAGAACCGGCCTGTATTGCGCGGGCAGTGTTCCATCCCCCTTCATCAGGAAAGCATCCAGTTCCCGCAGGGTAGCATAGGCATTGCACATAAGGTTGTTCTGCTCGGATCGGGTTGTGATCACATCAAAGAAGATTTCAGGCAGCAGAAAGAACCCCCTCATGATGGAAGCATTTTGCTGATATCTGGAGACTAAATAGTTTCGGATATACATCGCCAAAGGCAGAAGGATACCTGAGCCTGTACCACCCGCCAGCGTGCTGACAATAATGACGCGAAGGGCTTGCTTCATGTCATCTCCGGTTAATCTGTACAGATTGTCGATGGCCTTATGCAGGCCGTCCAATGCACCGGATCGAATGGTGGTATTCATGGCAAGCCTTGATATGGCACGTATCTGTCCGGCACCCTCCGATACCGTCTTTCTGTTCAGGATTTCATTTACCGGAAACCAGTTATCCCTGGCATCCCTGTCTATATTCAGATACTCGCCGACAGTAAGCTTGGAAGAGGTTTGAATGAATGTGCCGGTAAAGCCCTTTTCCTGAAGTACCCTCAATTCATTCGCATCCGTATCCAATACGACAAAACCAATATTCTTTCTTTGGATCTCGGTGGCTTTTTTCTGAACATTGGCAACAATGCGGGAGCCTGTTCCTCCCAACCCGACAATCAATGTAGGTGCCAGCATCGCTTCTTCCTCCTTTATGCGTTTTGCCTTGAATGAAAGTAAAACTCATATTTTCCTTCATTCTCAATATCAATTCTGGTATTTTTGCTCAGTACAACAGCCTTGGGCTTTGTACTCTCATCCTTCGCCAATAAAACTCCGTTGATATACAGGCCTTTATCATAGTTCCTTTGCGGGTTTGTCAATGTAAACGTATTTCTGCCTTTTGCTTTTAGCTCGAAACCAGCCAGCACCGTGCTTCCACTCTTGACGGTAAGGCTGCCCGTTTCGGCGATATAAGGCAATATCACCGTCAGAAAATTCTTTCTCAGGAAATTTGATGTGGGAGATTCCGGTTTGGGTTGTTTCCGGATGGTTTTGGGTTTCATTTTGGGAAGCCTTTTTTTCAGGATATACCCAATAAGCATGAACAGAATGAATAACGTAATCAGAATCTTCACCAGGTTTTTCTTCACCCACAGCATCAGCCTTTCCAGGAAAGGTAACCCTTCGATGTCAAAGCTTGTATCAAGGCTCGAATTTACATCCTGTTCTTCATAAAGCAGGTTGGCCTCAATGGTTACAGGGATTTCGCCGGTATCCGTGGATAAAAGGTCTGCCTTATATTTGGGTATTATCATCCATGTGGATGGTACATCACCCTTTTTTACTTCCAGTTCAATATTCCTGGGCGTAGATGCCTTGAGCCGGGTGTTGTTCCAAAGCTCTTCGCTTAAAGGCTGATTTTCCATGGAAGCCGTCACAAGGATAACGTTTTTTTCATTCTCCAAATCCTTTATATTAAACTTTTCAGGGGGATCTGCCCGCAATTCCAAAGAGGGAGCTTTCTGAAGAACCTGTATTTTTCGGGTAACCTCCAGAACTTGATATCCCGGAAGCTCCACGGTTGAATGAATATCCACAACCCCTCGCTCTGCCGCGAGCTGATTTTGTGCAGTATCAAAGCTTTCCTGAAACCCGCCGTTTGTAATGGTGGTTCTGTATTGAACATCCTGTAAAAGCGGAGAGTTCACTTCCTTCCCCGTAATCGGGTTTAGTAGCTTCAATTCTATTTCATATTCCCCGGACACCAGCTTGTTTGAATCTGAAAGCTTCTTGCCTGTCTGATAAATGGAAACGTCCAGTAAAACCGACGGCTTATAGTATATCTGAACATTGGAAATGTCTGAAACGGAAACGGTGTATTCACCATCACCCATTGGGCTGATTGCATCCTGGTTGCCGAAAGAAGCCAATGAACCGCTTAATTTTGTGTCCACAGGGATACTGTTTCTGTATTTTTCCATATTGGCCGGCAGACGGGTACTGTACTTCACGGTAACCTGCTGTGTCTTTTTCGGCTCCAACTGTTTTGACTTCAGATCGCCGATTTGAACACTATCTCCCTGGGCAAAAACAATGATCTGCTCCATGGGGACATCAAAAGACAGTTTCAGCTCTTTATTGCTTTTAGCAATGTATTCCTGTGGCAGCATCAGGTTTTGAAAGATCTGGTTTCCAATTTGCGTCACCTGCTTCAGCATTTCATCATTTTTTGTGGATTGGTAGAAGTAAATCCCCTTTTCGGGCTTATGCGTAATCCCGGAAGAGTTCTCGCCAATGGACAGAAAAATGATTTTGATGGGCTTGGACGCGGAAGCAAATTGCAGAAGCTTTTTATCCACTTCATCTTTTTCCATCCGGTTGAAATCACCATCGGTCAGAACCACCAGCCAGCGGTTCCCATCGGTTTGTGTTTCGTGCAGATCGCGATACGCGTTTTCAACAGCCAAAAAGGGGGTGTTCCCACCGGCGGTTTCCATGGCCTCAATAGCGTCTATTCGGGATTGTGCCTCCTGAGAACCGGTTACAGTAATGCTTTTCTTTCCCTCAAAGCCCATGGGATACACCTTGAGCGTGTCCTTCGGGCCCAGCATTACGGCGAAAACCTCCATGGCATAGCGGGCGTGGCACCATCTGTCATAAAAATTATCACCGGTTTTATACATACTGCCGGAGTCATCATAAACCACATGAATGGTGTTCGCCGGTTTTTCAGACGCGAAAGAACCGACACCAAACAAGATACCGGTCATCATGATAGCCAGAAACACACATAAAACACCTTTTTTCACGGCCTCACCCCAAAAATGTCCCTAAGGACTGAATAAAAGTTAATTCGTATATTATATTATCATTGAATAGCAGGATTTGTAAAATGATATTTACAGCTTCTGTTATTCGATGTCGAAATGTAGGGTTCACTGTGTTTACTCAATATATAGGTATCCCGCATATTCCAGCTTGAAAAGGCGCGTGAAGAGAAAGGTGATACGTTGTATTTTGTGGTTTTCATCACTTTTTAGTATTTTCCTCACCTCATCCACCACGTAATCCTTCCCAAAGAGCCTTGCGAAAAGCAGGTTTTTTTTATCAAAATCACCCAGCGGTACATCCGGAGGATTCTCACAAACACAGGCTCTGACATATTCCTTCAATTGTCCGGATTTATAGGTGTTGATAATGTCGTCTGCCGCCTGTTGGTTATTTTTATTGGATGATTTCAGGAACTCCATGAACAGCCGCAGTGTGACAGGGCTGACCAGCCCTTCCGGAAAACGCTTTGAAAAGCCGTCAAAGGGACAGTCATTGACAAAAATATCACCGTTTGCATTTCGCGTGATTGAATCCCCTTTACTGATTGCAAAATCAGACCAATCATACCTTTCCTGCTCAACAAAATACGCAAGTCCGGAGAAATTCTCAAAATACTCCTTTTGTGAAAAATATGTTTTCCCGTGATAAACATACAGCCTTTCGTCCTTGTAAACACAGGCGATTACAGGCTTCGTTCCGGTATAAACCCTTTCAACTGCGATTACCCTTAGCATGGATCCTCCTCTATGATTCCATGAACAGTAACATAACCGAATGCTTCAAGTCCAAACAGATTTCGAAAAAAATGGTTTACACGGATATACCTGTCTGGTTTGCCGCTGGTCATTGTTTTCTTTATCGTGGCTCTGATATAATCCATGCCCTCATACTTTGTGCGGATGATGATCTCTTTGCTTGTTGTATCAAGAGAATTTATATCATCATCGGCAATAATATTCTCCACCTCTTTGCGAAAATTGCCGTCGTCCAGGGATTCCTCCAGGGCATGGATCATTTTTGGGTTATTCTGGTTCACTGTTTTCAAAAATCGATTGAATATGCGCAGGCTTTTTTCACTGACAGGCTGTCTGTCCTCGCAGGTCTGATATTCAAAGCGCAGTTGTCCGAACTCATTCACAAAAAGTATCTCCGGTTCCCATTGAACCGTATCACCGTTCTGGATCGGAAAGTCCGCCCATTCATATTTATCTTCAGATATGACATGGCAGACATCTTCTATAATATCCCTGTATTTACCCAGCCAGATCAGATCCTGATGGCGGGTATACAGATAGATGGCCTCTCCCAGGACAACCAGGCAGTGAACCCTTTGAGCATCGTCACTGATGAAGGGCTTTTGCACAGCGATCACCTGAAGCCGGCCTCGTCCATCCTGCTTTAGCCCGGATAATCCGTCCGCACAGGAAGGTTCGCTGTGGTTTGGTTGTGCTTCATATGAAACCCTGCACTGTTGCAGTATTTGGGGGGCTTCTTCCACTAATTCCTGATAAGCCTTGAACGTGGCGCAGTGAATCTGCTCAATGAAGTAAAGCTTGATGTCTCTTGGGAACAGTAAATCTGGTTTCTGAGACAACTGCATGCTGTTCAAAAAAGCAGATACATCTTTTCCGGCATTGACGGCAATATACTCAGACATGTATTCCCGCCAATGAGAAAGCTCCATCATGTTGTCCTCAACCATGTTTTTTTCATAACAAATATGGCTTCGTGGAATAAAGCAGGCTTTATTCTTGTTTTCCAGCTGTTCATTGAATTGAATCCGATAAAGCCCGTTCAGGAAAGAGCCCGAAAAGGTTGTGCAGGTGACATAATCCATCATTCGATATGCATCCCCTCCTAAAGAGCATCTGGAATTGTAATGAAAATCAGTGAACAACAGGCGGTCTTCTGAAAGCAGCCTGCCTTCTTTCAGAATACCAAGCAATGCTTCCAAATCTGTATTGTGGACGATATTCGCCTCTTCCATCAGTTTTTGGGCAGCAGCAATATTCCTTTGGTAACGAGCCATTACGGCAGGATTTTGCTTGCGTTTGTGCAGCTTTTTCATCATTCGGCTGTAATTGTGTTCATACCGGTCACTGGCAATCAGCAGGTAATATTCGTCCTCATCAGAGCAAAACTGCTGAAAGGTCTCCAGAAAAGATGGTAGCATGGCATCCTCCCGATGGGAAATTGGAAAGATCAGGCCAGATGAAACCCTATCGCACCGGGTTTATCGCCTTTTAACTGCCGCTGAAGGGTTTCATCACTTTGCAGCGCCTGGGCATCTTCAAGCCTGATGGTGAGCAGATCCTCCCGATCAAAATCGTTTTCCTTGCATAAGCGAAGGGCTTGTTTCATTTTCAGCCGCTCGGCCAGGTTTCTGGCAAGGCGGCCATTCCCAAACCGGTTATCCGCCACCTTTAATGATGTGATGAAAATATTCCTGATGATATCGGCTACGCCGTCGCATAGAATATATTCGGAGCCAAGGTTCAGGATAAATATTTCCATCAGCTCGTCAACGGTATAGTCCGGGAACTCTATTCTGTAAGGAATACGCTCTTCCAGACCCGGATTCATTGCAAGCAGTTTTTTCATTTCTTCGGTATAGCCTGCCATAATGACAATGAACTCTCCGCGTTTGTTTTCCATTTCCTTGATCAGCGTCTCGACCACTTCATGGCCAAAATCCCGGCGGTCATCACTATTTGTGTACAGGCTGTACGCTTCATCAATAAATAGCACCGACCCCATAGCCCGGTTGATGCAATCAATCACCATGGGCGCCGTATGCCCTATGTACCTTCCAACCATGTTTTCCCGGGTGACCTCGACCAGCTGCCCCCGGCTGAGCACGCCAACATGCTTGAACAACCTGCCCAGAATTCGCGCCACCATGGTTTTTCCCGTCCCGGGGTTGCCGGAAAACATCATATGGTAACAGGGGGCTTCCTTTTCGATGCCAATCTCGTGCTTCTTCACACGAACCTTGGCATTGGAAATGATTTCGGTTATCACTTTTTTTATCTGCTCAAGTCCTACAAGACCTTCAAGCTCTTTCCAGGGATCGTCGGTCTCGGCCTCGTCCTTTTGCATTATCGCATTAAAGTCCCTCACACCAAGGGTTTTGACGTTCTTTCCGGGTTTGGGCGGTGACTGGAACATCTTTTCAAACCGAATGGCCTCTAAAATTTTCTGCAGGGAACGAAGATTCTGAAAGCTCCCCTCTTCTCTTTGCTTTTCGATATGACCAAGCAGCAGTTCTTCCGCCTCACTGTCCAGCTCGAAGCCATCTTTTTTCAGCAGCAGTTGGGCGATTTTTACAAATTCCTCGTTTGAATACCCGGGGAAATGAACATGATGAACGTTCAATGAGCTTTTAATTCTTTTTAGAAGCTTTAAATTGGATTCGTTCAAACCCCCTTCGATCACCAGTACGCAAACCACCCTTCCCCTGGCCTCCCACAGGATATCCATAAACCTGTCAAAGCTGAAAAAGGGATCGCTCATGTTTTTGGAGATATTCACAGCAACGATGTTCAGATCGTCCAGGTAGACCTGCCCGTTGTCCTTGCGGGTAAAAATACCCGGCAGGTTATCGGAGGAATCCCTGTTGCTGATGCTCAGTGAACCATTATACTCCAGCACTTTGGGGGCTGAAATGATGTCATACTGGTAAAGCTTGTATGCCAAATCATGTAACACCTTGGACAAGCCCATGCCGGAATCAATCGTAAAAACATAATGAAAGGGAAACACCTTTTTCATCTTGGATTCCCTTTGCAGCTTGTTGTTCAGATCGCCAAACCTCGAGATGGACTGAAGCTCCAGGCGAAACTGATCCAGGCTGGGGAATTCCTTCAGCGGGCCTGGAACTTCGATGATTTTTTCTTCCCCTTCGGTTTCATCTTCCTGCTGTTCAGAATCCTCTTCATCCTCTTCCTCATCATACCCAATATCAAAGTCAAACACGCCAGTCAGTTCATCATCGGGGAGTTCATCATCAGACAGTTCATTTTCGGGGAGTTTATCATCGGGAAGTTCATCATCGTCAAAGGGCAAATCATCCTCCTCGGCCAATTGAATATCCAAATCGGCCATCAATCTGTCGATATGGTCTTCCTCATTGGTGGACACAGCCCGCAGCGCGTCAACGTCTAGCGAGTCGACTTGCTTGAAAAGCCTGGTGTGAATAGAGTCCTGGGACTTCAGGACCGACTGCTTGTCCGTCTGAACGCAACCGCTGATTTCTTCATACAGCATGTCCTTATAGCGATTGAGCATGGAGGATTTATCCTCTACTTCGGGTGAAATTTTCATGATAAAGAATAATCGGCCGGAAAAATTGTGCCAGGGCATGACCCCCGCCGCCCGGGTTTCGGAAAACCGGTGGTTAAACAGTTCCATGGAAAGCCTGACCGCTTCCTGATAGTATTCAAAACCACCCTCTTGCAAAAAAGCGTCGTTTTCTACAGAAAACTCGCATTTATAAAAATGATATTTCATCGATTTTTCTCCAAACATACCTCTATCACCACTTTACTTTTAAGCTCTCCTGCTGCGCAAGATGAAAAGAAGGAAAATACTTACCCTGAAAAAGGTTATTTTTATGAAAGGAATGGGGACTTCCCTGTATGGGTATTATAAGCGGAGCTTTGGAAAAAATAATGAGATTCTAAAACTTAATTCGTAAATTTGTCAAAGATCTGCCGAACTCGTCCTGTAAAAGCGAAAGCCAATTTGCGTTCAGAATAAAATGCCATGACAGCATGTTCACACATACCGGCATGGCATTCTTTTTGTATTCTGAATAACTACTTTTTCACATTTAATTTAGAACAAATATAGTTATAGAACTCTTCTTTTTGTTCACCAAGCACTTTGTTGTTCAAGACATAGCCGTGCTGCGCGGAGGAGTATATTACAAGCAGCGTCGGTTTTTTGTTCAGGCCTTTGACAGCGTTCCATTGAATCTTCTCTTTTTGCGCGCCCATGCTGACATGTATCCCTTCATCATCAAAAACCAGGTCAACTTCCTGTGTCAGAGCCTTCGCCTGCTTTACCGCCCGTAAATAAACAAGCAGCGGTTGAATGATCGGGAATATGCAGATGGCCAGAATCAACAAAACTTTCAGCACAGTACCGGCACCCGGGAAAAAACGGACAGCCATCAGGATCATCGCAGCGGTAAAGACCGCATTGGTCACGCCAAGTATGGAAGTGTATGTGCCATACATGGACAACTGCCAAAGATCGGATGCTGTTGTTTTTACTTTAAAATGGTACTTCATCAGTTCCCTCACTTCATCATGATGGAAGGCAGCCACATCGTGATCTGCGGTATGAAGGTGATAAGCAGCAGCGTGGCTATCATGCAAAGGTAGAATGGCATCATGGCCTTTACTACACGTTCCATCGGAAGCTTGCTGATAGCAGAGCCTATAAAGAGCACTGCGCCAACCGGCGGTGTCAGCAGGCCTATACCGCAGTTCAATACGACGATGATACCAAACTGAACCGGGTCAATGCCAATGGAGGTTGCCACCGGCAGCAGGATGGGCGTTGCGATCAGGATGATCGGAGCCATATCCATAATACAGCCAAGGAACAGTAAAATCAAGTTAATCAGCAGTGCAATGATGATCGGATTGTCGGAAATACCGATCAATGCATTGGTTGCCATTTCCGGTACGTGAAGGTGTGTGAGCAGGTATCCAAAGATGCTGGAGGTAGCTATCAAAATCATGACGATGGACAATGTATGTACGCATTCATCCAGCGCTTTCCAGACACCTTTCCAGTTTAAGCCTTTGTAGATGTACACGCTGACGAACAAGCTGTATACAACTGCAATCGCAGCGGATTCGGTAGCGGTAAATACCCCAAGGATAACCCCTACGACAACGATCATAACGGCAGCCAATGCCCAGAAGGATCTGCCGATCTGCACAAACATGTTTTTCATGTTGAATTTATCGCCTTTGGGATACTTTCTTCTTACAGCAATGATATATGTTCCAATCATCAGCGATACGGCCAGCAATGCGCCGGGCAGATATCCCGCTAAAAACAGGCTTCCCACTGAAACGCCGCCGGCTGCCATGGCATAGATGACCATGTTATGACTGGGCGGAACCAAAATGCCTTCGACCGAAGAGGCAATGGTTAGTGCCGTGGCGAAGTCTGCATCATATCCCTGTTTGACCATGATCGGAATTAAAATGCTTCCCAGGGAAGCCGTGTCTGCTGCTGCAGAACCGGAGATGCCGCCGAAGAAAAATGAATCCAGTACATTCACCATGCCCAGGCCGCCGCGCATCCATCCAACCAAGGAGTTGGCCAGATCGATCAATTTTTCAGAAATTCCTCCCGATCCCATCAGTACACCCATTGTGATAAAGAAAGGTACCGCCATGAGACTGAAAGAGCTGATCCCTTTCACCATTTGCTGGCATATTGTCGTCAGCGGAAGCTTCAGGTACAGGAGTGTAAACAATGATGCGAGCGCAACAGCATAAGATACCTGAAAACGAAGCAAGACCATCAGCAGAAAACTGCCAATTAATATCAAAATTGCAATACCTTCAGTACTCATAATGAACTCACCTCACTTGTTGTTGTTTTCACTTTACCCGTCCAAATGCTCTTGATATGATTATAGAAAACTTCCACTTCGAACACGAGCATCGCAACGCCGGCAAGAGGTACGGGGAAGTACATCCAGCGTCTGGACACATTCGGCATGCTGGTATAGAAACCCCTGGAACCAATGAGATTTGCATACTTCCAGCCCACGGTGATCATCACATAGGCAAGAATGAATATGGAAATATCCGACAAAATGTCCAGTATAAGAATGAGTTTTGGGGATAGAAACCGGTCAAACGCTGTCATGCGAATATGGGAGTCCCTGCGAATGGCCAATGCGGCAGAAAGCACCGACATATAAGCCATCAGTGTTAAAACGACTTCTTCGCTCCAGGCTTGAAAGGGAATAAAAGGTATGTATCTGCCGGCAACTGCAAATATCGTGATGCAAATATCCGCAATCAAAAACAGCTTGCATATGAAAAGAACTATATCGTAGATCTTGTCATATACGGGCTTGAGCTTATCAAGGGTATTAAAGATTTTTGGCATGACAACCCTCCTGCTTCCTCATGGTTCATTATTCACGGAAGTCTCCCACCCTAAGGCAGGAGACTTCCATCGCCAATGATTGACTTGTTTGAAATTATCCGTAACCATGAAGGTTTCCTGGGAGACCGTTCGGAAAAACATGTTTATTCATAAGACACTACTTATCATGGCTTGAAACCCGCATAGTTCCGCTCATTATTACATGTTTATGCGTGTTTCTAAAGAATAAACAGACTTTCCGAGCCGGCTCCGAGTGAAGAAATACCGTTGTTACGGAACATCATTTTGATCATGCATGTTTATTTCATATTGAGAATCTTCTGATAAAGCTCTTTATTGTTGGCTGAAGCTGATTCGATAACTGCTTTACAGGCATCCTGCCAGGGTTTGTTATCGGTAACTTCAACAAAGTTTACACCGGCTGCTTTCAGCTCTTCAGTCACTTTTTTCTCGGCGTCTGCAGAAATTTCCTTGTTGAATGCAGAGGCAACTTTTCCTGCTTCCATCAGAGCGTTCTGTTGGTTTGCGGTCAGTTTATCCCACGCGGCATCGGTGATGATGACCTGAATGGCCCCAAGGGTGTGTCCGTCAAGGATCATATTCGGTGCCACTTCATGGAACGAATTTGCCTTGTAGTTCGCAATGGGTTGTTCGGCTGCATCAACAACACCGGTTTGAAGAGCAGAGTAAAGCTCGCCAAAGGATACCACTGTGGGGGAGGCTCCAAGTCCTTCCACCATGCCGGTCATGACAGGGTCGGAAGATACGCGGATTTTCATCCCCTTCAGATCTTCGATTCCTTTGATGTCTTTGGTGGTGAAGAAATGTCTGAAGCCTTCTTCCCCGTAGAATAACCCCCTAACGCCGCTCCCATTCTCATGGGGTTCGAGAAGGAATTCAGGTGCCAGTTCAGAGGCTGCAAATTTCCAATAATGCTCACGGTTTGCAAATGTAAACGGAATCGCCAGCAGCTTTGATTTTTCGCCGCCGTAGCTTGTGAGTGAGAATGCGGAGATACGGGACATATCGATGGTGCCGCCGCCGCCAAGCATGGTATCGAGCACGTCATTTTCAGCACCTAAAACACCGCTGTGCTGAATGTCGATTTTGATGGATCCGCCGGAAAGCTCTGCAACTGTGTCTTTAAACTTTACAGCCATTCTTCCAACGATGGAGTCAAGTGGATTCACCTCTGCATAAACCAGGGTGACTTGTGGATCTGAGGTGGCAGGTTGACTCGTTTGTTCAGGAGCCTTCGTAGGAGTTGTAGTTTGTGTCGGTGGTGTCAGCCCGCAGGCTGTCATTGAGACGATGAACACAACACAGAGCAGAACGACAAATAACCTCTTTTTCATAATGCCCTCCTTACAAAAAATTCGATGGGTTTATTCTTACACTCGCAATTATAGCATTCGTACATAAACAGGTAATAGCACAATTAAGTTGCATGCTAGGACAAATTAGTCATCTTGATCCGGCGCGCCAGAATTTGATCCTGTATTCCGTGGGTGTAAGCCCTTCCGATTTCTTGAACACCCGCGCAAAATAATTCGGATCCATAAACCCTACACGGTAGGTGATCCCCTTCACGGTAAGCAGCGGATCCTTCAATAGCTCTTTTGCCTTGTCAACGCGGTAATTGGTCAGGTAGTCGGTAAAGGTAACACCAAAGATTTTTTTGAAAAGCTTACCAAAATAATAGGTGCTGAACCCAACCTGGTAGGCAACTTCGTCCAGGGTAAGGTTTTCGCAATAGTTCTGATGAATAAATTCAATGGCTTTATCCAGAATTTCTGGGGTTTTACTGGTTCTTTGTTCCTCCAAAGCCTCCAGAATCTCAAAAAGATAACCATGAATATATTTTCTGGCTTCTCCTCTGGATTCAATATTTTTCAGATCGTCAAAAACATCCTCCGGAACCGCCCGCTTCAGCTGGCTTTCCCGGTTCAAATACCGGCTCATTAATATGAAGAACTCATACAGCTTCAGCTTTGCTTCATTCATATCCTGGGAAGCAAAAATGATATTGTCCAAAATATGATCGGCTTTTTGAATAACAGTCTCTTCCATTCTATTGATTATACTGTTCCACAATTCATTTTCAGTGATTTCCAGGCTGCTCCCGGGTAGCTGCTCGCCCTCCAGGGTTTCCATGATGCAAAGCTGCATGCTTCTGGCAGCGGCCTTCGCTTGTGCGAAGGACTTCCACAGCTGGGATATCTGATTGTACTGATCTCCAAAGCCATAATAAAGTCTTGCCGTTGGCTGTTCGTTCAGGTCTTCCCCCGTCATGCGGATCTCATCTTCAATAAGCCTGACTAAATGGCTTTTCTTATCTGGCGAATATCCAAAAACCAAAACATAGATAGTATTTTTAATCTGGTTCATCATATATTGAACATTCTTATCCAGTAACGCGGACAGCTGTTGGGCAAACCTTTTCTTGATCATGTTTCTTTGGACATGGTTCACCGTGGCGCTTGATGAAAAATCAACCTCAATGACAACGCCAAACCCTTCTGTAAACTCATTGAGCATGAAGTTCAGGTAATCCACCGCCTGATGCTCGTCTATTTCACCGTTTACAACCGAATTGACAAATTCATTTTCCAGATAACCGGATATTTGGTTGATTTTGCACTCAAGGGATTCTCTGTGCTGTTTCTTTTGCAGCTCATCTTCCAATTGCCGGATGCAGGATTGCAGGATTTCCAGGGTTTTTTCATCCGATCCCGGCTTTACAATAAACTCCTCCACCCCGATCCGGATAGCCTCATGGGCATATTCAAAGCTATCATAAGCCGTCACAAAGATGATTTTCAACTCGGGCTTGCGCTCTCTGAGAATTCGCCCGGCTTCAATTCCATTCAAACCAGGCATCAGAATATCGAGGGTGACGATATCCGGATCAAATCTTTCTGCGATGGCAAGCGCTTCCTGGCCGTTGGCTGCTTCCATCACTTCGGAGATAGCGAGGTTGCTGTTTTTCACAATATATTTCAGGGCTTCCCTTTCGATGGCTTCATCATCGACCACCAATAGCTTAAACAACCTTTACGCCTCCTTTTCCTCTCACTTCGCCCGGATACGTCTGATTAACGCGCCGTATTGTTCCTCATATTTGTCATAAACCGGCTGAACTGCCTGCACAAAAGCGGAGCGATCCTTCAGTTCAATGATCTGTACGCCATCCTCTATCAGCGTTTGCTTTGCTTCCTCTTCCATTTCGGACCAAAGCTGTTTCTGATAAACCGTTGTTTCTTTGGCTACTTTGCGAATGATTGCCCAATCCTCTTCGGAAAGAACGGATAGGGCGATCTTGCTGCCGATGAGTATTTCAGGTATTCTCAGGTGCTCATCCATCGTAAAGTAACGAGCCACCAGGTAATGGGATGAAGTGAGGTAGCTTGAGAAATTGTTTTCAGCGCCATTGATTTCTCCCTGTTGGATCAGGGGATATACCTCACCGTATGGCTTCAGTACACCTGTAAACCCCATGGCCTTTGACATTTCCATCATCAGCGGGTTTTCCATCAGACGTATGGTCATGCCGTTCAGATCCTCCAGCTTTTCAATAGGCTTGTCCTTGGTATAGAAGCCTCTGGAGCCCGCATCAAACCATGTCAGGCCAACGAAGCCGTAGTCTCCCACCCCTTCAAGCAATTCATCCCCGATATCGCTGTCCAGAACGCGCCACATATGATCCCGATCCTCATATAGATAAGGCAGCTGCAGCACATACAGGTCTGGTACGGTTTCAACCAGATTCGCAACGGAAACCCTCGTAAAATCAATCGCACCGAAACGAACCTGATCAATCACCTCCGGTTCGGCTCCCAATACCTGATTGAAATGTACGATGATTTTAACCCTGCCGTCGGTTTCTTCCTCAACACGCCGGGCAAATTCCAAATTCGCCTGTGAGGTTGGATGGCTTTCGGGGTGGTTTTCCCCCAACCGAAAGGTATAGGCATAGGTTTCCTTCATGTTTGTTTGAACATGGTTGCAACCGGTAAGCATCATAAGAAAAGCGACGCAAAGCCCTATTTCAATAACCAATTTACAAGCGCGCATCTCTGAACGCCTCCTTTGAAAACCGGATTTCGATGCTTGTCCCTTCATTGAAGCGGCTGCGGATGCTGAACTGACTACTTTGTCCGCCGGCTATACGCAAACGATGATAGACATTGGCAACACCGATATTGCTTACTTCAACCACATCGAGGTTTCTGATTTTTTCAAGCTGCTCTTTCGACATGCCGATGCCCGTGTCTGTAATGTGAACCACAACCATTTCCAGCCCCTTGCTGTCATTTCTGAGCCTGGCTTTAATCCTGATTTTACCGCCCTTTACCTTCGGCTCGATCCCGTGGATAATCGCGTTTTCAACCAGAGGCTGAAACAGAAAAACCGGGATGGGAATGTCTTTGCATTCATCACTGACCTGTTCGATATAATCCAGACGATCACCGAAACGTACCTTTTGCAAATAAATATATTCGTTAATGATGTACAGCTCCTCGGACAGGGGCACGATGGCGCTTTTTTGCCGAAGCCGGTACCGGAACAGGTTTGACAGGGTCTGGGTCAGCTTCACCGATTTAACGGCATTCTCAAACATGGCCGTTCTGGATATGGTGTTCAAGGTATTAAACAAAAAATGGGGATTGATTTGGGACTGCAGTGCTTCAAAACGGGCTTCCCTGACCAACTGCTCCATTCGAACTATTTTCAGCTCTTCTTCACGAAGCTTCTTCTCAATTTCCACCTTCTGTTTCAAGTCCTGTACAGAGTTTCTGATGTTGGCACTCATAATGCTGAAGGAATCGGCCAAAACACCTATCTCATCCTTTGAGTGGATCGTTATGGGCTGTACATCCAAATCACCCTGTGCCATGCTCATGGAGGCCTGAGCCAGCTTTTTGATCGGGTTGACCAGCTTGTTGGTCAACAACAGCCCTATCAACATCGTGAATACAAACATAGCAGCGATGGTGATGAGGGAGACCTTGCGCATGAACTCCGATTCCTTCACAATCTGGTTGTAAAGCTTTCTCCCCTCACTAAGGCTTAGGTTTAGAAGCGATTGAATATATCCGGCGGTATATTTTTGAATATCGCTTCCCTCGTAGAAATAGACATAATAGTCTTCTATGCCTTTCTCTCTATCCAATATGGCCTTTTCGAAATAATTGAAATACATGGCGGTGGAATTGGCAATGGCCTTGATGTTGAAATAGATTTCGAGGGAGTCAAACTCGTGATATAAGGGATCGATCATCCCCAGGATTTCATCCCTCGTCATTTCATAACGAACCTTTTCTTCGGGTTCCAGGGTTTTCAGAAAGGTATCAACAGCATCCAAATTGTCATCCACAAGCAACTGCATGCGGTTTATCGCATAATGATTGTTCATCGTTATATTGAACTGGTCGGTGATTGCATAGTTGTTGTTGTTCAGATACAGGTTGAACACGGATACCAGTGCCAGCACGCAAAAAAAGGAAGCCAGTAATTTGATACGTATAGATAGATGCTTCCACATTTCGCTAATTCGTTTAAACAACATTGAACTGCTCCTTCATCGTACGGACCAAGGGGACAGGTCCCTTGGCAAATGGGACAAAGGGGACAGGTCCCTTGGTAAATGCATGAAACCGCTGCTTCGTATAAGCTTCGCCCCGTATCTGGTTACGGACAACACTGTAAAACCTTCCTTTTCATCATAACACTCGGAGAAACCGCTGTCTATTTGTATCTTTGATGAAATTACAGGAAATCCTCCCGGATTGGCGTGAATACATCCAGAATAACAGAGTCCTCAAGGGCAACGACACCATGAGGTACGCCAAGACCCGCAAAAAAGCTGTCCCCGGCAGTTACGGTTTTTGTTTCGGCCCCAACAACAACTTCAAAGCTTCCTTTTACAATGTAGCTGACCTGTTCATGCCCTTCGTGAGCATGCACCTCGCCTACTCCGCCCTTTTTAAACGTCACTTCCGCCATCATCAGTGATCCGCCTGTGCCCAGTATCTTTCTGCTTAATTTTTCCTCAAGCTGTGTTGGCGCGATGCTTTTACTGCTGATAATCATAAACTCGTCCCCCTTTACTTTCACTCAACTTTCCAGGTCCCAAAAATAAGAGCTTTTCCCAATTCAAAACCCTCACTGGATTCATGTAGTGACGTTTATTATATAAAAAGAGGTACGGTTTTTCAAGCCATATTCCTGTAAGTAATTCAAGGTAAACTGGTATCATCCAAGTCGTCCGAGAGATACTATATGGTTAAGCTTTTCGTTGTTCCATACACTCAAGCTCAATTTAAGAGAATCAAGGCAGGAAGCAAATCAGTTAAGCTTTTCGTTCTTCCATCCACTCCCTTTAAAACGTGAAAAGACACCAAAGCCAACCTGCTGTGAAGCATTGAAAAATACGGAGCTTTCATTATCTTTTCCCAACTTGAAAAAAGTTCAAAAAGCCACGATATTTCATGACTGAATACGATTTGAACTACCTTTTATTCAAAACAGACCATGCAAGCCAAAAACGCGTTAAAAACGGTTTATTTCGTTGTTTCATTTACCATCAATTTTGCTATAATCAAAACAAAATCAAATAAAAAAAGCTGAACATTCTGGAGCGCTTTGCCACCACGGGAATCCTTCCCGCCCCTGCATCCTGCGTGATCATCACGGAGGATTTTTTATCCGGAAATTGTCCGGTGCAACCATAGGGCTGCCAGCGATGTTTCAATATATATTATGTAAAGAAATGAGGTTACTTGCCGTGAGTGAGGTTCCCAGAGGCCCTAAATACAGGGTCGGAATTACGTTTAACCTGAAACAAAAAAAGGAGAATGAACTTGAGGATGAACAAGCAGAGTACGACAGTATTCATACCATTGAAGCTATCGGAAACGCTTTAAGGAACACCGAATGTGAGGCCGTTTTCCTGGAAGCAGGGGAAGACCTGCCGCAGAAGCTGAAAGAGAACCACCTGGATATTGTTTTCAACGTCGCGGAGGGAAAAGGAGGAAGAGGCCGGGAAGCACAGGTTCCTGCCATTTTAAACCTATATTCCATACCATTCACCGGGTCAGACGAGACCACCTTATGTATAGCACTGGACAAGGGGCTTGCGAAGAAAATCGTAAAGTCTTGCAGAGTAAAAACACCAGTGTTTTTTGTTTGGAACGAAACCCAGACCAAACTGCCTCGCAACCTGCATTTCCCGGTGATTGTAAAGCCCAATGCGGAAGGCTCCAGCAAGGGCGTTTTGGGAACAATGCTTGCACACAACAGAAAAGAATTGAAAATGCTTCTGAAAGAGAAGTGGGACAGATACCATCAGCCCATTTTGGTAGAAGAATACATTAACGGGCGTGAATTTACCGTTGGTGTCGTAGGAAACGGTACTGACAAGCACGTTTTCAGGCCCATGGAAATCCTGATCTCCAATGAGGGAAACCCAGACCGCAGCAAAATTTACAGCTTTCATGTAAAAACCAATTATGAAAAATATGTCAAATATCAGTGCCCGGCCAATATTGAAGCAGAAACCGAAGAAAAAATGATACAAATTGCCGACCAAATTTATGACCTTCTGGAATGCAGGGATTTTGCCAGAATTGATTTCATGCTTTCCGGTGAAAACCAGATACACTTTATTGAAATTAATCCACTGCCTGGCTTGGCGCCGGGCTATAGTGATTACCCCATGCTTGCGGAATACAACGGGTTGGGATATGACGATCTGATCAAGTCAGTTCTCAACAGCGGATTGAAACGGTATGGGATGTCAGCCGTTTAGAATTGGGGGTATTACTGTGATGGATTATAACAAAATCGATCTGTGGAAAAATGTAACGGAAGATCAATGGAACGACTGGAAATGGCAGTTTAGAAACCGTATCCAGAATGTAGAGACCCTAAAAAAAATTATCCCGGTATCTGCTGAAGAGGAGAAGTTTCTTGGCGAATGCCTGAACCAGTTCAGGATGGCCGTTACTCCTTACTATGCAAGCCTGATAAACCCGGAGGATGCACATTGTCCCATAAAAACGCAATGCATCCCTTCCCCGCAGGAGATGGAGGTTTTCGATTTCGAAAAAATCGACCCGCTGGGTGAGGAAAAATACACCAAGGTGCCCTCCATTGTGCATAAGTATCCGGACAGGGTTTTGTTTCTGCTTACCGGAAAATGCGCGATGTACTGCAGACACTGCACCCGCAGAAGGCTGGCAGGCAACGAGGATTTTACGATTCTGGAGAAGAATGTACAGATGGCTTTGGACTATATCGGCAGCCATCCCGAGGTTCGTGATGTTTTGCTTTCCGGCGGGGATCCCTTTATTCTGGGTGATTCGTTCCTGGAATCAATCATCAAAAGGCTTCGGGCGATCCCTCATGTAGAGGTGATCCGGATTGGAACCAGAACGCCCGTTGTTATTCCCATGCGCATCACCGATGAGCTGGTGAACATGTTGAAAAAGTACCAGCCAATTTGGATTAACACTCACTTTAACCACCCCAGAGAAATCACCCCTGAAGCCATTAAGGCTTGCAACAGGATTGTAGATGCCGGTATCCCGCTTGGCAACCAAACCGTTTTGCTAAAAGGTGTGAACGATAATGTGGAAACCATGAAGGAACTGATGTTGAAGCTTGTGAGAAACAGGGTTCGCCCCTACTACCTGTATCAGTGCGATATCGCTCAGGGCATCAATCACTTCCGTACCCCTGTGGAAAAGGGTATGGATATTATGGCGCACCTGCGGGGATATATCTCCGGGTTTGCCGTGCCAACCTTTGTGATCGACGCACCCAACGGCGGAGGGAAAATCCCGGTCGGAGTGCGATACATTCAGGAAATCAACGACCAGGAAGTGAAGCTGAAAAACTACAAAGGAGACCCTTACGTTTACCCCAATGTAGTGGATTTTTAAGGAAATGTTTTCATGCGAAAAAGAAACCGAAAGGTTTCTTTTTTCTGTTCTTTATTCCATATCTATCTGTGAAAGTTGCTTCGTTTGGTCACGCCTGCCATAGATTATAGCCCTTGTCTTAACTCTGAAAAGATCTCCGCAGCAGGGCGTGAATAGTCCGCTTTCGCTTCATTCAAACCTCTTTGCATAATAGTATCAAATGTCTCGTCGTCCATTTCATCAAGTGCCATTGGGGCGCCAGGAATAGACAGGGAAAACGGAATGCTCCTCGTCATAACGATTTGTTTGTAGAGCATATTAATTACAACCGAAGCCGGAACTCCTAATTTAGCCATGATTGATTCCGCCTTTTCCTTTATCTCAGGTTCCACGCGAGCAATTACATTTGCTGTTTTAGTAGCCAAAATCATTCCACCTTTCATTTACTACTTTCTATATTATACCCTATCGTATATCGTTTAGCAATACATTACTCGGATTTTTACTACTTTGCATAGGTATTGTAAACCAACCCATGAATCTGCCAGGCGTTGTATAATATGCTGATAAAGCGGCAATGGTAATGGTGTGATCTCGTCGGAATATCCAATTGACTATAAATGAATACAGTGATAAACTAACATTGTTAAATAGTTAACAATGTTTCACCTGTAAAAACGATGTGAATTTACGTCTCAAAGGAGGAGATTTTTATGTTTTCATTAAAAAATCGGGTTGCTGTTGTTACCGGAGCCTCTTCAGGGTTGGGCCTACAGATGGCACAGGGCTTTGCCCGTCAGGGTGCCGATTTGGTTCTCATAGCCAGAAGAATGGAAAAGCTGGAAGCGATCGCTGCGGATTTCAGAGCTAAGGGTGTAAGATGTCTTCCGGTAAAATGTGATGTGACAATTACGGAAGAAATAAACGCGGCTGCGCAGGCTGTTATCAAAGAATATGGCAAGGTTGATATTTTGGTGAATAACGCTGGTGCCTCAAAGAATGCCGGGGTGCTGGAAATGACCGATGAAGAATGGACGTTCACACTAAATGCCGACTTAACCAGCGTATTCAAAGTAACAAGAGCCTTTGCAAAATATATGGTAGAAAAGAAATATGGCCGCATCATTAATATTGCGTCCATTTATGGTCAGGTTGGAAACACCGCCATGGATACCGTCGCATACCACTCTTCCAAAGGTGGGGTTATCAACTTCACCAGAGCCGTTGCAGCTGAATTGGCCAAATACAATATCACCTGCAATACCATAAGCCCAGGATATTTTGAAACGGAATTGACTGTGGACACATTAAAAACCGAAGCATTTACAAAGTTTATGAAAGCTTCTGTCCCGCTTGGCCGATATGGCACCGAGGGTGAATTGAACCCGGTTGCGGTAATGCTCGCTAGTGATGAAGCTTCCTATATCACGGGGCAGAATATCAAAGTAGATGGCGGATATACTTCGGTGTAATGAAAGCGTGCACATCGCACTACCCGGATACCTGCCCTGGTTACGAAGGAGTTATGCCTGAAGCTTCAGGCAAGCTCCTTTTTTCTAGCCGTAAACCTTCGGATAAGCAGTTTAATACCGTTTACACATAATACAGCCGTAACGGCAATCCCGCCTGCAAAATCTGCGATCCTTGCAGCATTTCCAGTTACCAGCATGACAGCAACAAGCGCACCACAAACACAAGTGTCCACAATCGTTTTCGTGAAGTATAAAGCCCGTTGTGCTTTCATCACGTCATTTGGTGTTTTTTTGTTGGCTGCCGTATAGTTCATTGCAAGAATACCGTTACTGATGACGCCCAGAGCAGCAATGATTAAAGCAGGGGTTACATTACCCTTTTCAGACGGGCGAATAAAGCCAATAACGGCCAGGCACCCCATGGCCAGGCCCGATATAAGCATTGCAATGCCAACTATGATATCAACGCGGCACTCTAACCGGACGCGCTTTTCATCATCGCTGGGAAGCCCTGAAGTAGAACGATAAACGTACCAGGAAACAATGGTCGCTGCAAGTTCAACCGTGCGCCGTACAAAATCAGCTATTTGTGTGGTGGAATTCCCAACCAGCAAGCCCAGCCCCAGAACCAACGGCCCCGGCGCACTGAGCAATACGGAGGCAAGAAGTGTTCTGCCACCGCGTTTATCACTTACTGCCATATGGCTTTATACCTCCAAATGCGCGTATTATTGTGGCGGGAAGCGTTTTCCCTCCGCGTTCACTTACTGCCACTTCGGAGTTATACCTCCGAATACTCATGTTGTCGTGGTGGGAAGCGTTTTCCCACCGTGCTGTTCACTTACTGCTATACCGACGCTATACCTTTAATGCACATATTATAGTGGTGGGATGCGTTTTCCCACCTTGTTCACTTACAGCCATACCGGTGCTATACTTCCAAACGCCCATAGTATTCCGGTTAAAACGACAAGCGAGGCAAGTGGGCAGGTGATTGTATCTGCACCGTTACGGGTGTACAGTTCAACAACGGATGCAACAATGGCTGCTACCGCCGCGGCCAACAAACTGATGTACCAGACTGTCGCACCCTTGACAAGCAATACGGCTGAGCAGGCAAAAAATGCCACAACCGCCATAGCTACGGTGCCTTCAACTGATTTCACACCTTCAATAAGGCGACCTTGGAGCTTATGCTTGCCAAACCGTTTGCCTACCAAAGCCGCTGCTGCATCACCGAAGCCCCAGGTAAATATACTTGCCACAGCAAGATAGCCAGAATCAAAGAGGCCCCAGCCAACTGTTAATACTATGCTAAAAGCTACAAATATTTGAATCATGCTCCATTTCACCTCATTAGGTTTGCGCTGAACCAACAGCGTTGCATAGCCCTTAAGCCTTTCGGCAAAATGGAGAATGGGAAAAATGAGGATGATCAGGACAATGCAGGCAAAAACAGCATGCCACCAAACCTTGAAAGCGTACAGGAAGATGAATATGGAAAAAAGCACCCCCATATGAAGTGTTTTTCGAAACCGTTCACTCTTTGGAGGAAACAGCTTTCTTATAGGAATGATGATACTAACAAACACCACGAAATATGCGATCACAATTCCAAATCCGGACAAGAACTGGGACATGGTCTCCCCTCCCGATGCTGATTTACTTGTCGCAAATGATGACATAGCTAACCACTTTAATCATACCACAGAAATGGAATTCTCAACCGGTATTTCGACATAATGCAGGAGGATGCCGGACTGCGCCTACTTATCTATGAACAGTATCCCCTATTACGCTATGTCGCACAGAGGTGTTTCCCGTTACCCTATATTCCTGTTTTTCAGCAATGCCGGCGTATCCATACCTGCATTTCGCCCTGCCCCCTGTTTCCCCACATGAAGTAGGGTACTGCTGTGAGTTCGACAGGCTTATCTTCTTGAACAAAAGGTCTGTACAGCTGTTCGCCCCAATTTTCTTCACCGGTACGGAAGCCTGAAGCATGGATGATAACAGCACCCTGTAGGATTCCTACAGTATAGGAGGGCTTTATATCGGGATCCTGCGCAATAGACAGTGCCGAAAGATTCTTTCCGTTATCAGCTTCTTCAAGGCAGTAAACAACCGGCCCTCTTTGCAAAGCTACACGGCCTGCGTTTGCGCTAACCTTCGGATTGGATTGAATTACTTCCACCGGCATCTCCATGCGAAGCTCCACTTCGTCACCTGCGTTCCAGCATCTTTCCAAAAACAGATAGCCGTTTATCAGGTTTCCTCCCCTTTCTACCGGCACACCATTTACCAGAACAGTCCATTCCCTGCACCAGCCGGGAATCCTCAATGCCAGTTTGAAGGTTTTCTTCTGAACCCCCTCAACCTTTACTTTTATATAGCCATCCCAGGGATAATTGCTTTCCTGAACAAGCCGCAGCTTTTCCCCGCCGATTTCCACTTCGGCATTACCGCTGATATATAAATGAACAAACACAGTATCCTGATTGAAGGAATACACATATTGCCCCAGAGATGTCAGTAACCTTGAAACATTGGGCGGGCAACAGGCACAGCCAAACCATTTTTGCCGGATTGGCTTCACATGGCGCCTGTCCGGGTTCTTTTCAGAAGCTTCCGGGCATACCTCCAGAGGGTTGACATAGAAGAAATGTCTTCCGTCATAGGCCATGGAGCCCAAAACAATGTTATACAGCGCGCGCTCCATAACATCACTATAAACTCCGTGCTGCTCAATCTGCAGCATTCTTTGCGCGAAGAAAATTAAGCCGATTGAGGCGCAGGTTTCTGCGTATACCGTATCATTCGGTAAATCATAATCAAAGCTGAAGGCCTCGCCCTGATGTGTAGAACCAATTCCACCGGTAATGTACAACTGTTTTTGGACGATATTATTCCATATACGTTTACAGGCATCAAACAGTTCATGGTCATCTGTCTCCCCTGCGATATCAGCCATGGCTGTGTACATATATACTGCCCTTACCGCATGCCCAACTGCAACATCTTGCTCACGGACAGGCTTGTGGGCCTGATGATATTTTAAATCCGGAGGAGGAACTGATCCCTCCCTCCAGTGTGAAAGGCCCTTCCGGCTTTCCCATTCGCTTTGGAAAAAGTTCGGTTCTTTTCCACGCTCGTCAATAAAATACCTGGCAAGCTGAAGATATTTCTCGTTACCGGTTGCCTTGTACAGCTTCACAAGTGCCAGTTCTATCTCCTGATGCCCATCATACCCGTGCAGCTTTTCAGGCTCGGGCCCGAAAACGGTGTCAATGTAATCGGCAAAGCGGCACATGACATCCAACAGCTTCCTCTTCCCCGTTGCATGATAATAAGCAACGGCAGCTTCCATCATGTGACCTGCTGTATAAAGCTCATGACATTCCTGTAGATTGGTCCATCGCTTCCCTTTTTCCTTAATGAGATAATATGTATTCAGATATCCATCAGGCTGCTGTGCCTTTTCAATGATGTCGATCATCCCGTCGGCAATGGATTCCAACTGGGGATCCGGATGAATCGCCAGGCTGTATCCCACAGCTTCCAGCCATTTGGCCACATCGGTGTCCTGGAACACAAACCCTTTGAATTCGTCTTCTTCCAGCCCGGCGGCAATTTTAAAATTTTTGACGGCATGGCTTGGCTCGGCATCAGCAACGCGATCATTCAAGGCACCCCACTGGTATGGGATCACCGTATTTCTGACAAGCTCAGTATAATCGGTCCAGAACTTATCGGATACATTTACTTTTTCAACGGGCTGGGCTGTTTTGATTGTTTTCAATTGCAAACAATACCTCCATGCTTCTCAAATTCAAGGTTGAGTTTCATTCAAATCAAAGCTTTTATCTCATGACCTTTTCATAGTTCCATGGTTTCCTAATTGAATATTACCAACTTCCGGCATACCCTATCGCATTTCTACATCTCCATACCTGAAGGGGTTATTTACTACCTCTGCCGTTAGTATAACAAAGCATGTTACAAAAGTCATTATTCAAGGATCGTGAATTGAAGCTATTCATCATCCCATGCTGTTCCGGGGATGGATTTCTATACACAAAAGTATAATTATGATAAAATACAAAAGTGGCCTTCGTCCACACCCCAGTAGAGGTACTCAAAACAGCTAACAAGTAATTTATGTTTTACAACCGTAAGCTACTATGAGATATTACTTTATAAAAGAAAATGATCAACCTGAAAAATCAATTTTTGATTTCACTGCATTCACTCGAAAATCACATCCTTATTTGGCAAATACGTTTCTGCAGTGAAGCAATCTATGTGTTGAGGTGACATATGCTTTTCAATCATTCTATTCCAGGTAAGAAAGATTTGTTGAAAGAGTTCGATTCACTTGGCTATTCTGCCAGGGTTAAGAAAATGGCCATGTTGGGGCGAGACAATGCTCAGTCAAAGCAGTATTTGGATTTGTTGACTTCTTTGCTGCAGGACGGTACTTACGAAGGGCACCTTGCTCTAATCGGTGCTTTAACCATTAAGAACTCCAATATTATCTTGTCTGCCTTAAAGCATCCTATGGCCAGTGTCAGAAAAACGGCAGCAGGGTTCCTTGCAGACCTGGCATCAGACGATGATATCGTACAGGAAATCGAAAACCTGTCCCAGGATTGCCGTCAATTGTTGCTGCGCAATATTCGAAAGCTAAACCGAAGGCCATTGGCAGAACGACTGATCCCCCTGGTATATTCACGGTGGGGCGCGCATGATGCCGCACTTCTGCTACCTTCATGCAGTAAAGAAACCATTGAAAAATATCTTCCGGACATCGGGCACACCATTGTGAACTGGCATGTGCTGGCGTACAGAAACCTTGAGGTTGTGGCAGACTACTTCAAGAGTTCATTGGAGAAAGCACCGCTGATGCACAAAAGCTCTGTTTGGTCCAGGTTCTCAACTGCAATTCGCATTCTGTGCACAGAGAAACCAGATTTTATTTTGGATTGTGCGATAAATATTGGCCCTAAGGATACAATTCATCCTTCATTGGAAGAAAACCTGGGGATTCTGGTACACAAATGCCCTGACAAGGTTTTTGATTTGTTGGCCCAAAACGGGCTGCGAAAAAGGCGACTGTTAAGAGAATTACCCAATGCCCTAAATGACATACGATACTTATCAAAGGACCAGTGGATTGGGTTGGGCACAATGATTACAGAACAACCTGAATGTATGGAGAGATTTTTCCAAAACGGGCCGCGAAAAGATCCGCTGTTAATAGAATTGCCACGTACCTTATTAAGAAACATACGGTGTTTATCGAAGGACCAGTGGATTGGGCTGGGTAGACTGATTGCCGAGAAACCTGAACATGTTGCGAAGCTTCTTCACTACATTGCTCCATCCGAAAGAGGAGATGTTTTTGAGGGCATATATGAAAAAGAAGCCCGGAAAGCTATCATTTTCCCTGGGGCCTTATTAAATGAGTTGCCGCATGCTTTACGTGAAAGTGAAGCGGTTCGCATGCTTGGTCTTCGCCAAGTTCGTGAAAGCCGGGAAAGAATCCGTGAGATTACTTCATTTCGTGATATTGATAACTCCAGAGAGTTGTTGCAACAAGCAGCCCGCTCATCAAATGCGGATGAAAGAATGCAGGCTCTTTCATGTCTTATACGTAGTACAGCGTTGTCACGGTGTGGCGTTGATGAAACCTTGATGTTCCTGTGCCGCATCAAAAACGAACAAGATCCTGTAAGAAGTGCGGTTTTTACAGAGCTCGCCAAATACAATGCGTCCATTTATACCGACAAGCATATCAAAGAGCTTACCTTGCTGGTGGACAGCGTGGTTGATGCCAGAGATACTTCCCACACAACCAGGTATGCCGTACAGCAGCTTGCCTTTGCAGTGATGATTCAAAACGTGTCAAACCCGGGCGGTGAACTATTTCAATTTTCACTGGAGACAACGAAGAAATTAACAAAACAGATGGGACAATTGGTGTTCCCTTCACTGGAAAAGAACATCCCCCATGGTTTGGAAAAATCAGTTTTTGATGCGATTTACCCGCTGGTCGCAGATTCGAACAAACGTGAAAACTACAATGTGGTTATCGCATTGGCAGCAGCAATGGGCAAACGAGGCCACCATATAGCACAGCTTCAGGATTTGCTGGAGGAAGCAATCGCGGCGAAACCGCAGTATATAGCCACCCAGGCTGTAAGGTACTGGCTTGAGCCGAAAGAAACCCGTGACGAAAGGGTAAGGAGATTACTCTCTCGTGATAAATCATATATCACGATTCCAGCAGTGTTTATGCATTTACATTTGCGACGTCAGGAATGGCTGGATCCGTATATCTGCGGAGATATCATCCGGGGGCACTTCTTAACTGGTAAAACAATTTATTTATTACCGGCTGTGAATGGTTTTCAAAGATGGCTGCCCCGCCAGCAAAAAACTTTTATGTATCTGTTGGACAGAATCGTATCCGATAATAAACGCAGCCATTGGGAGCGCGTAAACTGCATGAAAATCATGGCCAGGATGCCAGATGTTCGCCCGGACATTGTGTTCAGGTATGTCAACAGCAGTGAGATTCCAATCGCTGAAGCAGCACTTCATGCAATATCGCTGCTTGAAGAGCCCGAAAAATCGATTCCGATCTTATTAGAAAATATTGATAGCGATAAAGCACGTGTTGCAATGTATTCCCTGCCCAGGTGTGTACGGCTTGTTCATCCCGACTCATTCATGCTGAGCCTGAAAGAGCTTCTAAACCGGGATGATTTGAAAGTTACGGTTCGAAAAGAAGCGATCAGGCTAATCGGAGCATATCAATGCAGGGATGGCATGGCGCTTTTAAAGGCAGAATTGCATAAAACAAATCCGCATAAGGATGTTATCATTGCAGTTGGCCATGCAGCAAGAGCATTTCTAGCCAATGAGGATGCATGGGATATACTCAGCGAGCTGGCCGGTTCATCAAAGCCCGATATCGTCAGAAGCGTAATCTCCCTGCAACCGAATCAATTGTCTGCAGCGAACAAAGCCCGTTATTTGGAATTCATCATTCGGGTTGCGAACCATCCGGAGGCTGACATACGGGCAGAAGCATTCACTTATATGAGGCAATGGATTACCGGAAGCGAGGAAGTGGTTGCTGCCGCCACTGCAACTGCTGTTGTTGATCTTGGATACAGCTCTGTGTGGCGCACTGCAATGCATACACTGGTAGAAGCCAGCTGTGATGGTAAAGCCAACGAAATAGTGATGCGTGTTTTCACTGATTTGATCAATGTTGAAATGACTGAAGACTTCAATGCCAACGCGCAAAGAGATCTGCCCCATCGTCAGCGAATTATCGCTTTTACAACTCTGCTGACCTCTTTATCCAGTCATATCCGCATAAACCTGGCACCATTATTCCAGAGCATGATTGCATATATTTCAAAAGACAAGACATTACAGCATATTCTGATAAAAGTTTATGTCGCTTCAACTAATTGGAATGATACAGATAGTGCAATCACCGTTATTAATAATGTAGTGGAATGCATGATAAATTATCCTCATCTTATAAACAGTGCGTATAGCGAAGTGCTGCAGAATATCGAAAGCAGCAAGGGTTACTGGGAACCGGAAACGCTGTTGCAAATTGTTGATCGATTATGGCATGACGATTGCCATAAAGCGCATTATATTGCTTTAGCAATACTGGAAGCCGTAGGAAGCACCTTGAACTGGCGACAGGATTGTGCAGACCGCTTAAGGCTATTTCGAAACCATAAAGACATTGCGGTTACTGCGCGTGCGCTGGATATATGGACAGCGATAGAATAGGGACAGGCCGTTGTTCACTATCAGATACCTTAGCAGTCGTCCTATATCAGAAGTCTTCACTATTGTTCAATGGTATAGACTATATTTCTATTACCATTATTAACCTTGGGTTTTCTTCTCATTTCTTTTCTTTTTATCTCTTAACGCAACCACGTTTATCATTGGGAGTTTTACAGGAGGGTTTATACCGGACAAAGCTGTAACGCTCATAATATAAGCTCTTGCTAACTGCGACAGGGTTGCAACCCCATTTAACTCCAGCATATCAATAAAGGTTTCCTCCGCTAACCTTCCTGGATTACCAAAAAACAACCCCTCCATTTTAAGATCAATCTTAAAAAGAATTGACTTTTTGATCTTTGCCTTTACCGAAACTAAAAATTCTATTGTTCCGATATACTCCTCCTCAGTTTTTTCAAGGTATTTTGTAGTGAAATCAAAATCATAGGCTAATTTTATTTTTACACCCTTTGTCCCTACATCTTTAGTATCTAATGAAAAGCTGGAAACCCTATTACCTGCAAAAATAAAATCTGCTAAAATCTCTTTTGAATTAATCATGCCCCTATCAGCCCCAATTCTGTAAAGAGCTTGCTTCCTTCACTGAGCTCTTGTATTTCAACATTGTCCCATAGATGTGTTGCTTTGGATTCGCTATCTTCCAGAAGAACCTTCATACTCCATCCCAATTTTCTGGATACTTTCCACAATTGTTCAACAGTGGGGTTATATTCTCCGCTTTCAAGCTTTGAGACCATTGCTTGCGTTATACCAAGAATTTCTGCAAGCTGCTTCTGGGAGAGCCCTTTCTCTAGACGGTAATCAAAGATTTTGGTAGATATATAGTAGAAAATATCGTATAGCCCATATTCTTTCTTATCTTCATCATTTGATACCTCTTCAAGAAGCTCCCATGCATTTCCTAAAAAGAACTTATCCATCTTTCTTATCCTCCCTTTCCTCTTCTATATGAAAACCATTCAAAACATCTGCTTTTCGCTTCGTAGCCAGATCGATTGCTTTTTGATAATCCTTAGATCCTTTTTCTTCAAACCCGCATAACAATATGGTAATCTTTTTCTGAGAGCTATCCGTAAACATAAAAATAATTCTAATGTTTTTACTCTGTTTATTAAATCGCATTGCAAACAAATCATCCGCATTCCTTAGCTTTTCAAACCAATCACTTTTTAAGGTACACCTTTCCATTCTTTCATCCAGAAAACGCATTCTATTCCTGAATAGTTGCTTAAATTTTCCTTCAAATCCGCTTCTACACAATAAGTTCCGCAACTCTTCTTCAAATTCCGGGTGGTAAAAAATCTTGTTTGTAGAAAATTGAATAGGATAATATACTTTTCCAGGGATCTCCATACCTAACCTCACAATAGTATATTACCTATAGGTTATTTTTTCAACCATAAAATTAAAATATTACAACCTATAAGTTATAATTCCCACTTTATTTATAATTAATCAGTAATTTTTGAATTGTGTAGCTCAAGATGAGTTTGACTGATGATACAATTTAATATTCCCTTATATTGTATTTTACTTTAAACTTATAATAAGTTCGACATATTTTGGTAAGTTTCTGTTCAAAAACGCCGCAATCGTCACTGTTCACAGGTAAACAGGCGCAGCCTGCTGAACGAAGTGAAGCATCTCGCATTACTCCTGACAAGATCCTTCGCTG
>LSQX01289172.1_pt1 | contig 60573 bp, 43 predicted proteins | sample 654561 | NCBI WGS metagenome assembly LSQX01 (sample SAMN04489861, study PRJNA283612) | anaerobic digester metagenome | isolation source: 4 biogas reactors fed with cattle manure at either 37C or 55C with and... | place: Denmark: Kongens Lyngby | collected 2014
ATCACCGAGGCGGAATACAAGCAGACGAAATCCGAGGCGGAGAGTCTCAAGAAGGCGATGGAGACGGACCCCAACAAGGTCCGCCTCTACGACTGGGCCAATACGGTCGTCGCCCGCTACGAAGCGCAGCAGAACGACCCACAGACCGCGTTCGAGGTTCCGATCCACGTGATGCGGATTGGCGAGACGGCGATGGCAACCAATCCGTTCGAGCTGTTCACGAGCTACGGGATTCAGATCAAGGCCCGCTCCAAGGCAAGGCAGACGTTCGTCGTTCAGTTGACCGACGGCTGTGGAATCTGCGGCTCGGCCAGCTCCGCCGGCTACCTGCCGACGGCCCTGGCGTATCAGGGGGGCGGTTATAGCGCGATCGTCAAGAGCATCTGCGTCGGCCCCAAAGGGGGGCAGGTGCTGGTCGAGGAAACGCTCAAGCGGATCAACGCGATGTGGTGAGCCCGCGCGGGAGGGCCGAACGTGCCGGATCATGCCTGCCGGGCCCATCGGCTGGGCGCGCATCCGAGGTGTTTCTGGAACGCCCGATACATGTGGCAGGCCGATCCGAACCCCGCGGCCGACGCCACCTCGGCGATCGTCCTTTCGGTTTCCGACAGCAGCACCTGGGCCCGCTGGAGATGGCAGCGGATGATCTCGTCGTGGACGCTCCGCCCCAGCGCTCGCTGGAAGCGAATCTCCAAGGCCCTCCGCGACAGGCAGACGTGCCGCACGACGTCGGATACGTTGATCGGGCGCGACGCGTGGTCGTGGATGAAGCGAACGGCCAGCGCCACCTCGCGATCCTTCAGGTCGAACACCTGGGTGGAGCGGCGCGCCACCACTCCAACCGGCTTGACGAGGATCCGGCGGGCGTTCTTGAATCGCCCGTGGATCAGATCGTCCAGCAGGGCCGCCGCTTCATATCCAGCGCGGCGCGTGTCGAGGCCGACGCTGGAAAGCGACGGGTCGGCCAACTCGCACATCAGGTCGTCGTTGTCGACGCCCACGACGGCCACATCCTCCGGCACGAGCAGGCGCATCGCGCGGCACGCCTCGAGGACTTGCAGCCCGCGCTCATCGTCGCAGGCCAGCACGCCCAGCGGCCGGGGAAAGCTCGACAACCACCGCCCGAGCGTCTCCTGCTCCCGGGCCCATTCACGCCCCAGGCGCGACTTGGGTGTTGGATAGATCTGGCAGGGGAGCCCCGCCTCCTCAAGCCGGGCGACGAAACCCTCCTCGCGCCGCGTGGACCACAGGGGATTGTCGAACGCCCCGACGAAGGCGAAGCGGCGGAAGCCCCGGTCGAGGAGGTGCTCCGCCGCGAGCCGTCCCGCTTCGACGCCGTCCGGGCAGACCTCGCAGAGGCCCGATAGTGGGCTTTCCGGCGCGACCTGGTCGTGGTTCAGGTCGAGCGCGATGACCGGCAATCCGGTGTCGAGGATCGCCTTGGCGACCTGTGGGGTCCAGATTCGGGCGATGATTCCGGTCGCGCCCCATTCGACCAGCTTTGGAACCCGCTGGACGAGATCGCCCGGCGCCACGTAGAACGACCAGGGGCCATAGTGCCGCGCGTACTCGACGATCCCTCGCAGCAGCCCGCGGCCGTATCCCAGCGAGGTTTCAATCAGCAGTGCGATGCGAGGTTGGTCCATCGTGTGCTCTCGGCGTTGGCGCGTGCGGCGGGCCGACTGGGCGCTCAGGGTCGCGGGGAGAACCAAGCCGGACAGCCCCCTTTTCTCGTGGCCAGGCGGGGCCTGACGGCGTTCGGAAGCGGTTCTGGCCGCGAGACTTCCGATTGGCCCGGTGAAAGGGCGTGGCGCCTGGTTCCCCGGGAAATCGCCGTATTTCGCCAGGTTCCCCCCCGCGGACGGCCCAATCGGACCTGTTCTTCGCAGGGAGCCGGGAGCCACATCCCGGCAGGCCCCGTGCGATTATATATTACTCCACCTGAGTCCTCGCGTCGCTACGGCCGGCCGGTTCCGCTCGCTTGGAGCGGATTCTTACTCTTCGACCGTCGCCCGTCGTTACAACCCGACGCGTCCGCGAGGCCGCCCCCCTCCATCCCAACCCGACGCGTCCGCGAGGCCATTTCGGGTTAGCCGCCCTCGCTTACACTTCGGGTCAACGATCGGCGCATGACCAATCCGACACGGGGCTGCCATTTTTGAATGGGCAAAAAATCGGCCGATTGTCCGCGTTGCGCGTTTTGATATCTTATTTTGCGCAAAATACAGTTGACGGACGCGGGCCCGCGTCACCAGAATAACGGATGGTTAGTCTCTTCCTCCACGAGGCATTTCCCGTTGGGGCGGGTTGATGCCCAGGATGGCGTCTGAAGCGGGGACAATCGTGGCACCGGGTGGCGTCTGGGGTCTCGTTTCAGTGCAGTTCTTTCTTCTCTTGATTCGAAGGAGGGTGGCCATGTCTGCGGTTTCCTTTTCTGGGCCGAAGAACGGTCGAGGCTTTACACTCGTCGAGCTCCTGGTGGTGATCGCGATCATCGGCATCTTGATTGCCCTGCTGCTCCCCGCGGTGCAAGCGGCCCGCGAAGCCGCGCGCCGCTCGGCGTGCGGGAACAACATGAAGCAGCTTGGGCTGGCGATCCACAACTATCACGACACCTACAATGCAATGCCCTATTTGTCCGTTCAGGCCGCTGTGACAGGTCAGACCGCCTCGGAGAACCAGTTCGTGAGCGGTCTGGTCGGGCTCTTGCCGTTCGTCGAGCAATCGGCGCTGTATGACCAGATCACTTCGACAACCACGATCGGCGGCGTCACCTACCCGCCCTACCAGAGTTATTTTGGGCGGACGACTGCATACCTGCCTTGGCTGGCGATGATCCCCTCGTATCTTTGCCCCTCCGACCCCGGGGCGGCTGAGAGAGGCACCCTCGGTTACGGCCGCACCAGCTACGGCTTTAGCGTTGGCGACTGGACTCCGAGCGTGTGGGTCTCAACCAGCCGCGGTCCATTTGCCTGCCGCAAGAATTTCAACTTCCGTTCGGTCACCGATGGCCTGAGCAACACGATCGCCATGGGGGAGCGCTGCCTTGGCACGGCGGGCGGACAGCGCGTCAAGGGAGGCGGCGTGGCCAACCAGCCCACGGCCGTCGCGTCTGATCCGACGACGAGCAGCCCAATTGTCTGCATGGGGACTCTGGGCACCAGCGGGATGTATAAGGCCGGGCTGACCTACTCCGCGCACCGGGGTGGCGAGTTGTATTGGGCCGGGTTCCCCTCGACGGTGATGATCAACACCATCCTGCCGCCGAACGGGCCGACCTGCCTCCGAGTGACAGACGGCGCCGAACACATGCTGGTGCCGCCGACCAGCTACCATCCGGGCGGAGTCATGGTGGCGTGGTGCGACGGGGCGGTGTCGTTCATCAGCGACACCATCAACACGGGCAACCTTGCCCTGCCCTGCGTGGTCAACGGCCCCTCGAACTACGGCGTTTGGGGCGGGCTGGGTTCGAAGGACGGCATGGAGACGGTCCAGGCGCCCTGACCGAACGGCGCCCGCGTGGCGTCGAACGCGCGGAGACGGCGGAGACCAGCGCAGGTCCGGCCTCCAAATTCCGATTCTGTTCACGACTGACAAGGAGTGCGGTTCCATGCGATATCTGATGTGCTTGCTGCTGCTCGCCGGGAGCTTGGCCTGGATGGGTTGCGCCCCGGCGACGCTCGAGGGAACCATCGCCGCCAGCGGCACGGTGACCCATAACGGCCAGCCGGTGGAAGGGGCCACCGTGGTCTTTTCCCCCGAGGGGGAGGGCCGCGCGGCGAGCGGCCTGACGGATGCCAGCGGCCGTTTCCAGCTGCAAACCCTCAACCCGGATGACGGCGTCTTGCCCGGCAAATACCAGGTGGCAATCTCCAAGACGCAAGTCGAAGGCGGCATGAGCGAGGAGGAGTCGCAGGCCTACACCGCCGAGCACGGCAAATCCCCGGAGGTTACCGTCAAGGACCTGCTGCCGGAGAAGTACAAGTCGCCGGCCACGTCCGGACTCGCCGCCGAGGTGACCGCGAGCGACAAGAACGAATTTACCTTCGACTTGAAGGATTAGAGAGCACGGCAACGCCCTGCGGACTGGTCCTTGCGAGCGCCGCTCGCGCCTCTCGCACCCGCCTGGTGTCACGCGGGGGGGCGGCGGCCGTCGTGGTCGCGGATGACGCATACGCGACAAGCCCTCGCGGGAACGCGTGGCTGCCTAATCCGATCGGGATGCCGATAAGCAAGTGAAAGGGCAGTCGCTGCCGGCAGCCACCCGCGTTGCGCGTTTTGATATCTGGGTTTGCGCGATATGCAATTGACGTTGGCGAGCTGAGGCGAATAGAATAACCTCGGTGTGCCGTATCTTCTCCGCCCGGTCCGGCTCGGGCATAAATTGCAGTCTGGCTGAAATTCGGCTCCGGGGGGGAGCGGCGCGTGGCAGACTCTCTTTCATTGCATCCGTTTTTGAGAAGGAGCCAGCGATGAAACGCGGCATTCACGTCTCGCCGGCGCGCGGGTTCACGCTCGTCGAACTCCTCGTGGTGATCGCCATCATTGGGATCTTGATCGCCTTGCTGTTGCCGGCCGTGCAGGCGGCCCGCGAGGCGGCCCGGCGAAGTTCGTGCAGCAACAATCTGAAGCAATTGGGTCTGGGATTGCACAACTACCACGATTCCCTTGGCTGCTTTCCGCCGGCGCAGACATTCACGCAAACAGTCACCCCATCTTCCGTGTTCGCCGTCGGCACATTGAACGACGCCTTCGTGTGGCCCGTGTTCCTCTTCCCCTACATCGAGTTGGGCGCCCCGCATGACAAGGTCAACTTCAACTCCAATTGGGGCGGCGGCAGCGATCCGATCATGAAGATGGCGTTCCCCGTCTTCCAGTGCCCCTCGGATGGAGAGAGCGCGTTCGGCCACTCGACCCGTGTCCGCAACAACTACAACGCCAACACCGGGCTCGGCCCCCTGATGAACGTCTTTCCCCCGAACCATACGCCGGGCGTGTTCCAGCAGTCGAAGTCGTTGAAGATGGCCGACCTGACCGACGGCACTTCCAACACCGCCGGAATCTCCGAGATCATCAAGGTCCGCGGCGGTTACGATTACCGCGGCTGCTGGAGCTACATCGAGGGGAACATCTACCAGCACGACCGCACGCCGAACACGCGGATTCCCGACGAGATGCGAAACGGCCTCTGCATGGCGGGCCCGGACGGCACGCCGGAAACAAATATCGAGGCGCCCTGCACGTACACCTATAGCGATTTCAAGACGCGCAAGGTGCTGATGTCGGCGCGCAGCCGCCATCCGGGAGGCGTGCAGGTCTTGATGATGGACGGGTCCGTGCATTTCGCCAGCGACACGATCGATTTGAAGACGTGGCAGGCGCTCGGCACGGTGTTCGGCCATGAGGTCATCGGCCCGTGGTGATCGTGATCGCCGGCGGTTCCGCAGGAGACCGCTGAGAGGCGCTTGACGGGCGCGCCTGCGGCACTGCGCGAATCTCGATGCCAGAAGACGCTGCGGTGGGCGGGCAGCGCCCCGAAGGTCTGCTCTAGCCGGGGGGCGGAAGCCCGCCCGCAGCGCCGTGCCACGCGCCCGCTTGGGGGTGCGGCGGGGTGCGGCGAATCGAGGAATATCCGCAATCCAGACGCGGGGTTCATCCGCTGCGCTTCGCCGGCCAGGATCCCGTTGCGCATTTTGACACCTGGTTTTTCGCAATTGGAAATTGACCGGCGCGGGCCAAGGGGCCAGAATGCGCCTGTTGATCGTCTCGCCTCGATCGGGGCGCCCGCGGAGCGGATTGGCGGACCGCGCCAGACCTCCGGCGGGCGCCCGGGCGCTGGTCGGACCGCGCGACGTCGAGGAGATCGACGAGCTCTGGAAAACCTGCGGGCAGCAGCAACGGACCACGTTCTAGGAGACCCATGATGAGAGTAGCAGCAGCCTGTTTCCTCGCCGCCGCCTTGACGGCGACCGCCGTGCCAGGGGCCGAATTGTGGATCGGCGGGGCGACCACGAGCATCACGCCGGACAAACCGGTCCCTCTCGACGGCCACCGCGGCCTGCGGATGTCGAATAAGGTCGAATCGCCGGTGACCGCCACGGCCCTGGCCCTCGAATCGCGCGAGGGAGAAAAGGTGCTCGACCAGGCGATCCTCGTCTCGTGCGACCTGGTCGCGATCCGCGACGGCATCACCGAGAAGCTCCGCGAGAAGGTCAAGCCCCGGCTGCCGGATTTCGATGTCAACAAGCTGGTCTTCAGCGCCACGCACACGCACAACGCGCCGGTGACGCTCGAGGGCCGTTACACGCTGCCCGAAAGCGGCGACTTCATGAGACCTTCCGAGTTTGTGGAGTTCTTTGCCGAACAGGTCGCCGGGGCGGTCGCCGAGAGCTGGCAGAAACGCCGCGTCGGAAAGGCCGGCTGGGGGCAGGGCCAGGCGGTCGTCGCGCAGAACCGCCGCGCGGTCTATGCCGACGGTTCGGCCGCGATGTACGGCGCCACCAACACGGAGAAGTTCCGCGCGATCGAAGGCTATGAAGACCACAATCTCGAAGTGCTTTTCTTCTGGGACGAGAAGGACCGGCTGATCGCCACGGCGATCAATGTCGCCTGCCCCTCGCAGGAGGCCGAAGGCGGCCTGGCGATCCACGCCGACTTCTGGCATCCGGTCCGCGAGACCTTGCGCGAGCGTTATGGCAAGGACCTGCTCGTGCTCGGCTGGCCCGGCGCTGGGGGAGACCAGACCTCGCGGCCGATGTATGGCAAGGCGGCCGACGCGCGGATGCGGAAGCTGCGGGGCCTGACGCGCTTGGAGGAGGTCGCCCGGCGGATCGTCAACGGCTGGGAGGAGGCCTATGAAGCGGCGCGCAAGGACATCCGCGGCGACGCCGTACTTGAACATCGGGTCCAACAGATCGCGCTGCCCCACCGCAAGGTCACTGAGGCGGAGGCGGCCGAAGCCCGCACGCAGGCGGCCAAATTCGCCGACGTTCCCGCCCAGCGCTGGAACTTCCGCTGGCATCAGGGCGTGGTCGATCGCTACGAGGCGCAGCAGGCGGGCACGGAAGGCGACTACAACATGGAGCTGCACGCCCTCCGCCTGGGCGATGTGGCGATTGCCACCAACCCGTTCGAGCTCTACACCGACTACGGCGTCCAGATCAAAGCGCGAAGCCCCGCGGTGCAGACGTTCGTCATCCAGCTCACCTGCGGCTCCGGCGGTTACCTTGCCAGCGAGCGGGCGGTGCGCGGCGGCGGCTACGGGGCGGTGATCCAGAGTAGCCGCGTCGGGCCCGAGGGCGGCCAGGTGCTGGTCAACCGCTCGCTCGAAGCGATCGGGGAACTTTGGAAGAAGTAGCCCCTAGCGGGGGCGGCGCCTCCAAGTCCGTCGAACCGCCTGTCTCGGCGGACTTTCGGCGCCAGGGGGGCGATTGACACAGTCTGGTCCGGCAGACAAACTCAGCGTCGTCCGGCCGCCGCCGTGGCGGCCGGACGACGGGCAGTTTTAAGGGTTCGCCGGAGAGGCCCGCCATGAGATCAACCTGCGCCGATCCATTCATGAAACGCCTGACCCTCGCCCTGGCGGCCGCGCTGCTGGCCGCTCTAGCGACGCCCGCCGCCGCGGCGACGCCCGCCAGGCCCAACATCGTCGTTTTCCTTGTGGACGACATGGGCGTGATGGACACCTCCGTGCCGTTTCTCACCGATCCGCACGGCCAGCCCAGAAAGTATCCGCTCAACGAATTCTATCGCACGCCGAACATGGAGCGGCTGGCGCAGGGCGGCATCCGCTTCAACAACTTCTACGCGATGAGCGTCTGCTCGCCGACGCGGATCTCGATCCTCACCGGGCAGAACGCCGCCCGGCACCACACGACCAACTGGATCAACCCCGATCGGGACAACCGCGGTCCCTGCGGTCCGCCCGAATGGAATTGGGTGGGCTTGAAGAGGGGCGACGCGACCTTGCCCCGCGTTCTGCAAGCCTCCGGCTACCGGACGATCCACGTCGGCAAGGGACATTTCGGCCCCCGCGGGCTGGAAGGCGCCGATCCGAAGAACCTCGGCTTCGACGTCAACGTGGCCGGCTGTTCGATCGGAGCGCCGGCCAGCTACTACGGCAAGAGGAATTACGGCCACGGCGCGAAGGTCGCGCCCAACGCCGTTCCGCACTTGGAGAAGTATCACGGCACGGAGACGTTTCTCACCGAGGCGCTGACGCGGGAGGCCAAGTCGGAATTGACCGGCGCGGTGGCCGCGGGCAAGCCGTTCTTCCTCTATCTCGCCCACTACGCGGTGCACGCGCCGTTTAACTCCGATCCGCGGTTCGCCGCCAATTACGAGGCCTCCGGCAAGCCGGCGCCCGCCCAGGCGTTCGCCACCCTGATCGAAGGCATGGACAAGTCGCTCGGCGACGTCCTCGATCACCTCGAGGCCCTCGGCGTGGCCGAAAACACGCTCGTTTTCTTTCTTGGCGACAACGGGTCCGATGCTCCGCTGGGGCACCAGCACGCCGTGGCCTGCGCCGCTCCGCTGCGCGGAAAAAAAGGCGCCCACTACGAAGGCGGCATCCGCGTGCCCCTGATCGCCGCCTGGGCAAAGGCCGATCGCAACAACCCGCACCAGCAGGGGCTGCCGATCGCCGCCGGCGCCATCCAGGGCCAGCAGGCCGCCGTCTACGACCTGTTTCCGACGATCCTCGCCCTGGCCGGCGCTCGGCCGCCCGCGGGCCATCCGGTCGATGGCTTGCGCCTCGACACGCTGCTGGCGGGCAGTCCCGACGCGGCGCGCGAGGAGACATTCCTGATGCACTACCCGCACGCACCGCACCGCAGCGACTACTTCACCTGCTACCGCCGGGGGAATTGGAAGGTGATTTACCACTATTTCCCTTCCGAGGCCTCGGAGAATTCGCATTACCAGCTCTACGACCTGGCCGCGGACCCCTTCGAGTCGACCAACCGCGCCGCTTCCGAGCCCGGGCGACTCCGCTCGATGATCGAGGGCCTGGCCGCAAGTCTCAAGGCACACAACGCGCTGTATCCGGTCGACCAAGACGGCAACGCCATCGAGCCGGTGCTCCCCTGACGAGGTGAAGACCTTCGCCGCCACCAGCCCACGCTGTTTTCGGTTTTTGTTCCGAGTCAGACGAATAAACAACGAATAAACGGTCGCGAGTCTCTGTTTCCAGCACGCCACGACGGGCCGCCGGTGAAGAGAAAGACTTTCGACCCGGTTATGCGGCCCGTCCCGAAGGGACACCCCTAAGCCAGCCCAGGGCGGAGGTCGGCGAGTGAAACGAGCCGTCCGCAGCCCTGGGGTCAGAAAGCCGCCTCGGACCCTGCCAGCCCCAACGGGGCGGCCCTAACAATGAGGCCAAAAGCATGCCTGAATCGCTGGCCAACGTCCAAATGGATCAAGAAACGACCGCTCCGGCGGAGTGATTTCCAATGGCAGGCCGGTTGTGGGATTTTTTCCGCAAGTCAGCTCCCGACCCAGGGTTGCGCACGGCTCGTTTCACTCGCCGACCTCCACCCTGGGCTGGCTTAGGAGCGTCCCTTCGGGACGGGACGAAAAAAGCGAGTCGACCTTGACGCGGTGAAAACCTTCGCCGCCACCAGCCCCTGCTGGTTTCAGTGCCACCAGAAGACAACCATGGAACAAAAACGGCAAAACCGGAATAGACCAGTTTTCACCTACCCGGTGCTGCCCTGACCGGCTGGCAGGATGCGACGTGCTACGAGCCGATCCGCAGACCGATCGGCAGGGCCTCGCCGAAGACGATCCCCTGCTCTTGTTCGTCGAGCTGGCCGCCCTTTTCGACAAGCTCCAGATAGTGGGCCGCCGCGCCCCGGCGCCGCAGCCAGGCGACGGCCTTCGCATGGAGTTTCGGGCTGATGTCGCGATAGCGGTCGTCTGTCCGGCGGGCGAGTTGCATCACGGCGAAGTCGGCCATTTCGCTCTCGTCATCGAGTTGGAGAAGCGCGGCGAGCCAGCGGCCGGCGGCCTGGCTGGGGACGACCGAGTTGAGCGGCCCATAGAGCGGAGACCGGGCGCCCAGTCGGCCCAAGGTCCAAAGCGCCGCGGCGCGAATGCTTTCCATCTTCCGCCGCGGGGCCAGTTCGACGAGCATCTCGCCCAATTCGATCTTCAGGGCCGCGGGGAGCAACTCGAGCGACCCGAGCAACCGCCAGATCTCGGCCGCTTCGTGCGAGCCGGCGCTGAGCTCGCTCCCCCGCCCCCTGCCCGTCGCCGCCTGGCGAACCATCGCGCGGAGCGATCCGATCAGCGGATCGACCAGCGCTTGCTGCTGCCCGGCGCTGAGCCCCGCGCCGATCCTCCTCCAGAGAATCCACCATTCCGCCCGGCACATCGCGGCGGCGTGGACGAGGTTCCCCTGGAGCAACCGCCAGGTCTCGGCCACGCGCCAATCATCCATTGCCATCCCGTAGCCGGGCCGCAGGGCGAATCCGAGCAGGTTCAGCCAGCGAGCCTCGTGCTCGGCGCTCCGCCGCCGGCCGGCTTCCGTCTCGATCAGCGTTTCCCAGATTCGCCGCAAGAGCGACGGCGGCCAGAGCCGGCGGTTGATTTCGAGGGCGGCGGTGAGCCGTTTCATGAGTCCCGCGGGCGGGGCGCCAGGCCGCGCGGCGAACGTCGCGAGCAACCGCGCCTCGACTTCGTTCCAGACGGACTCCTCGACAAAGCCCTGCTGCTCGGCCACGGCCTGATGCGCGACCGCGTCGGTCTGCGTGGCCGAGCGAACGTCGAACTGGAGCCGCCAGCGCCCCGGGCCGCCGATCTGGCTGCACCAGAGGTCGAGCGTGCCGATTTCGGTCAGTCTTCCGTGGAGCGCGACCTGGGTCGTCTCGGCGGACTTGTTGCGCGTTTGGAGTACGGTGCGGATCGGCGGCAACGGCGTCATCTGCTCGCGATCGACGGCCACCAGTGCGCCCGCCGCGTCGGTCAAGCGGGTGCTCGAGACGTAGAGCGGAAACTCCACCGGCTGGGAGACGATCAGGTCCATGGGGCGCTGGGCGAGGTGGATTTCCTCGCCCGGCTCCACGCCGGCCGGAATCAGGCAGACTGCCGACGGCGGGCGGCTCTCGACGCCGATGAAGTACGACCTGGCCAGGCCGGCCGAAATCCGTTCCCCCCGCCCGCGGCGGACCATCCCGTAATAGGCCGCGCCGCGCGCCACGGCCAGGTCCAGACGGTCGTTGTCGAGCACGATCGGCGCCCAGGGCGGCTCGGCGCCGGAAGGCGAGAACCAGCCGGCAAGCACTTCCAGGAGCCTGGCGCGGAGCACGTCCGATTCGAACAGACCGCCGTTGAGGAGCACGATGTCGGGCCGCGCCGGGTCCTGCCCCGCCGCCAGTTCGACCCCGTCCAGCGCGACGTGGCGGTGCGCCGTCAGAAACGCGGCCAGGTAGCGGGTGATCGCCGGGTCCGCGGCGTAGGGGAGTCCGAATTCCCGGAAGCCCGATTGGCGGGCCGTGGGCCGGTCGCCGAGTCCGGTCTTGGGGAAAAACCCCTCGACAAGCAGTTCGCGGACCTCCTCCCGGGCGACCTCGATCTGCCGGGCGCCGCCGACCAGCCGCGTCCCGCCTCCGGGCAGGCTGACGGTGAGCGACTCCGGAGCGTTCCTGCCGAGCAGGGTCTCCTTGACCTGGCGGCACGTGCGCACCAGCACCGCCCACGCCCGCGGCTCGAGCCGCCCTGCGGGCGAGAAGCGCTTTTCGAGGTGATGGGCCAGGGCCAGATCGAGGTTGTCGCCGCCGAGGATCAGGTGCTCGCCGACCGCCACGCGGTGGAAGCGGACCTTGTCGTCCGGTTCCGCACGGACGCGGATCAGCGTGAAATCGCTCGTGCCGCCGCCGATGTCGCAGACGAGAATCTTCTGCCCCGGGTTGACCAGTTCCTGCCAGTCGTGCCGGTGGCGATCGATCCAGGCATAGAAGGCGGCCTGCGGCTCCTCGATGAGCACGAGCCGCGGCAGACCGGCGCGGGCCGCCGCCTTGACGGTCAGCTCCCGGGCGACCTCGTCGAACGACGCCGGAAGGGTCAGAACCACGTCCTGTCCGGCCAGCGGGGCGTCGGGAAAGTCGGCGTCCCAGGCCGCGCGGATGTGTTCCAGGTAACGGCTGCTGACCTCGACGGGCGAGAGCTTCGCCATGTCGGGCGGCGCGTGCCAGGGCAGAAGCGGGGCCATGCGATCGACCCCCGAGTGGCAGAGCCACGACTTGGCCGAAACGACGAGCCGCCCCGGAACCAGCCCGCCGTGGTCGCGGGCGAAGCGGCCCACCACGCCCTCCGCCTGCTCGCCGAAGGGCAGCTGAAACGCGCGGTTGGCAAACTCGCCCGCTGCCGGCTGATAGTGGAACGCGGGGAGCGTCTCGTGCCTTTCGAAGACGCCCGGCGCCACGATTTGGGGCACGCGGAGCGTCCGCACGCGCCAGGCAGACTCCCACGTGTCGACGTACGTCGCGGCTGAATTGGTCGTTCCCAAGTCGATTCCGACCACGTAGCGCGGCGGGCCGGAGGATTCGCTGGTTGCTGAACTCACGTCTCTGCATCCTCGCGAACGCTGAACTCAAGCTTCCAGCGCCCGGGGATCGCCGTGCCCACGCACCAGAGTTCCAGCATGCCCAGTTCCGTGACCCGGGAATGGAACCGGACGGGGACGCAGTCCTCCTCGGTCTCGACGCCCGCCGGCAATTCGGTCTCCATCGAATCGGTCTCCTCGATCTCTTGCGCGTCCCATTCGTCGAGCAGGTCGCCGGGCCGATCCTGCCGCCGGGTGGAAGAGCTGAAGAAGCGGAATCGCGCCGACTCGCCCACCACCAGCCCGATCTCCTCGCCGGGCACGTCCGCCTCCGTCCCTTCCTCCATACCGATCGGCACGACGCACAGGGCCTTCATCGGCCGCGGCGCGCCGGGGATCGCCGGACCGGCGGTCTCGATCCCGACATAGTAGCTGCGGGCCGTGCCTCCGCGAATCCGCACCCCGCCCTTCTGCTTGACCCAACCGTAGTGGGCGGCTCCCCGGGCGACCGCGAAGTCCAGGTCTTGGATGCCGGCGAGCGTCTCGGGGCATGCGCCGCCGAACCACGACCCGACCACGTCCAGCAGCCGCGCTTGCAGGGCATCCGACTTGAAGACGCCGCCGTTGAACAGAATTCGCGTCGGTTGCACGGATTGTCCACCAGAACCGTGAGCCTGGAGAAACGCCGCCAGGTGCCGGGTGACGGCCGTGTCGGCTTCGAAGGGCAGCCCGATCTCGCGAAACCCGGACGCGCGGCGCCGGGCCGGCCGATCGGCGGGGGAACAATCGGGGAAAAACCCTTCGATCAACAGCTCCTGCACGGCCTGGCGGTTGACCTCCACCGAGATCGTTCCGCCGACCAGGCGGCTGCCGCGGCCGAGCACCGAGATGCTCTGGGTCTCCGGTCCGCCCGCAGACAGCAGCGCCTCCTTGGCGTTGCGGCACGAATGCCAGAGGGAGACGGATTGCCAGGGGTTGAGTTTCACTCCCTGCGCGGCGAACTGCCCGGCGACGTGATGGGCCAAGGCGAGGTCCATGTTGTCGCCGCCGACGAGCAGGTGGTTGCCGACGGCCAGGCGCTGCAACGCGAGCTCTCCGTCCTCTTCCGAGACGCCGACCAGGGTCAGGTCCGTGGTGCCTCCGCCGACGTCGCAGACCAGCAGCTTGTCGCCTACCCCCAAGACCTTGCGCCAGCGCTCGCCGGTGGCCGCCAACCAGGCGTAGACCGCCGCCTGCGGCTCCTCGATGAGGACGAAGTCCGCCGGCAGCCCGGCGGCCAGGGCGGCTTCGCGCGTCAATTCGCGCGCGGATGCGTCGAACGACGCGGGCACCGTGAGCACGACCTGCTGCTCGGCCACCGGCGCGTCGGGAAAGGCCGCTTCCCATGCGGCCACGAGGTGTTCGAGATATCGCCGCGAGGCCATCACCGGCGAGACCTTGGGGACGTCGTCGGGGGCGTTCCACGGCAACACCGGCTGGTGCCGGTCGATCCGGCTGTGGCAGAGCCAGCTCTTCGCCGCCCCCACCGTGCGGTCCGGCACCTCCGCCGCCTGCCGCCGTGCGAACTGGCCGATGCAGAACGTCCGCCCATCGGCCCAGGCGAGATCGAGCGAGCCGGCGGCCGTCTCCTCGGCGCGGCCCAGATAGAGAAACGACGGCAGCGACTCGAGCGACTCGAGCGTGCCGAAATCGACCAATTGCGGGATCGGCAGCAGTTGGATCGCCAGCTGCTCCGCGTCGAGCGGCGCGTAGGCCACGACGCTGTTGGTCGTGCCCAGGTCCATCCCCAGAACGTATCGGGCGGTCATCTTCTGCTCCGGCTACGAGAGTTCCACTTCGGCCGGCGCGATCACGCTTGCGGCTTCGTCGCTGCCGGACCACTTCGGCACATCACATCTGGCGGCCTTCCAGCCGGGATGCATCAGGCGGCCGCGATAGGGCGGCTCGCCCGTCACGTTGCCCGTCAGGCGATACTTGCCCGAGTCGAATCCCGGCGGCACCTCGACGAGACTCTGCTCCTCGTCCCGGAGAACCGGCTCGAGGGCGAACATCCGCTCGATCACGGAGCGGCAGGCCCGCTGCACGTCGCGGGCCGCCGCGCCGATCCGCTCGTTGGGCAGACCGTCGAGCGATTCCATGATGAAATCGACAAACCGGGCTTCCCGCTGCAAGGCCGCCAGCAGAGTCACTGCCTCGCTGCGGGCGGGCGCGGCCGGCTGCGCAGCCGGCCGCGGCAGCCTGGCAGCCGCGGGCGCTTCCAGCCCCGCGGCGATCCGCTCGGCCGGCGGGCGATTGAACAAGACGACGAAAAACACGCGAAACGCCAACAGGATACGCACGGGATTGCCTCTTTCTTTGCAGCCAAGTTCTATACGCCGTCGAGCCGGCGCGGGATTCTCCCCCTGGTTCCCAAGTTGCGGCCTGGCAGCGCGTTGGTCAATCGGGGGAGGGTTCCCCAGCGTGCGCCTGGGAAGGACCGGATCGCTGGAATCTGACAAGCACGGGAAGCGGCGGCTGGGCGGCGCTCCGGTTCGCCCGCGGAGGCTCCCCAATCGGGGCTTGGGAGGCACACGCAGAGGGTCCGTCGTTGCGGCCCACGCAGTGAATTCCGTTCTACGGGGGGTTACGTCATGTCCTCCAATTCCTCCAGCCAGAGCCGCATTTCATGATCGTATTCGCTTGCCAGGTCGCCAATCACCAATTGGCGGTGGAAGGCCGCGGCGCCATCCTGGAGCACGTCCGCGGCCTCGGCGCTGGGGAACCGCCGCATCGGGTCGGGCGCGATCAGTTGGCGGAGAAAGCTCATCAACAGTTCGCTCGAGATCACGGCCTCCGGCAGCAGGTAGGGGAGCCGCTGGGCGAGGAACCGTTTCGCCTCCAGCAACTCCCGGTAACCGGTCCGGCCGTCGAAGGGCGGCAGCCCGGCCAGCATCTCGACGAGCACGTAGCCCAGGCTCGCCAGGTCGGATCGGGCGCTGCACTCGCCTCCTTCGAGCACTTCCGGAGCGGCGTAGGCCGGGGTGCAGGTCCGCCGTGCGGGACGATCGTCGAGCGAAAACGCCGAGCCAATGTCGACGATCTTCGCGTTGCCCGTCCGCTTGAGCATGATATTCGAGGGCTTGATGTCGCCATGGACGATGTTGCGGCGATGGAGGGCGGCCAGCGCCGCCAGGCAATCGCGGATGATGGCGATTGCCACGCCCGGCTTGACGCGCGGCTGCGCCGGCCCGGCCGTGATGATCACCTCGTTGATGTGTTTCCAGCGGCGGACGCTGACGCGGGCCTGGAGCCACTCGAGCGTCTTCGGCTGGAGCAGATGGGCAAGGTCGTAGCCGTCGACCCATTCCATCTCCATCAGCCGGATGCAGCGGCGGTCGACCCAGTTGTGCACGTCGAGCAGATTGTCTTGCTGAATCTCCGCCACGCGGGCGGCAATCGCGGCCATCCGCCCCATCACTTCATTGTAGGAACGTTCGTCTTCATAGCGTTCGGGCGAGAAGACCTTGATCGCCACCGGCAACGTGAAGTTGTCGGTCCCCCGCCGCTCGCTGAGGTAGACCACGCCCTGCCCGCCAGAACCGAGCGGTTTCAGCAGCCGATAATGCTCGGTCCAACTCAGGCGCTGGCCGTCGATGATCTCACGGTAGCGATGAAGCAGCTCTTCGGAGCAGGCGGTCGCCATCGAACCGCCCAATGTGCGGGTCGGACTCCCTTCAGTAAATGTCGTTGTCGTCATTCGCCCTCCTCGGACGACGCCTCTCCATGCGAGCGTGCCTGTCCCGATCGCGGCGGGCCGCTGCTCCTTGCCCCCCAAATCGCGGCGGGTGGGAGTCTTCCGCGGGCGCTCCGCGTTGATCCCCTCTCGACCAGGGCAATTGTAAGCCACCGATCACGAACGAGGAAGAGCAGGACGATTCGCCAAGCCCGTTGCCGAACGGCTGATAAGGCCGCCGCTTTCAGCGGTCCATCCAGGTCCTCAGAGGGCTTCCGCGACGTCGGTCCAAAGCGGGTAGCCGGCGCCTCGAATCGGGAATCCGAGCCGCTTGTCGGTCAGGAAATTGACCAGCGGCTCTCCCGCTTGCCAGCGCCGCAGGTTCTCACAGAAACACTTCGTCATGTTGTCGATCCGCCAGGCGCTCTGGCCGCCAACATGGGGGGTGAAGATCACATTCGGCAGGTCCCACAATTCGCTGCTCGGCGCAAGCGGCTCGGGGTCTGTCACATCCATCACGGCGCCGGCGATCAAGCCATTTTTAAGACATGCCACAAGGTCGGACGTGACCACGAGCGGGCCGCGCGCCATGTTCGCCAGCACCGCGTGGCGCTTCATCCTGGCCAGCCTTGCCGCATCGAACAGCCCCCGGGTCATTGCGTTCAGCGGCAGCGCGAGGACCACGAAATCCGCCTCCGGCAGCAGGTCGTCCAGACGCTCGGCCGGCCAGAGGGCCTCGACATCGTTGGGTTTGTTCATGGGGAACATGTCGGTGGCGAGGATCCGCACCTTGAAGGGCCGAAGCACCTCGGCCAGCCGCCGCCCGACGCCGCCGAAACCGACGATGCCGATGGTCGAGCGCGTCAGGTCTCGGGTGGGGCGGCGGATGAACTCTCGGAGTTGCTTGGCGCGGAAAAACACCGGCAGACTCCGGCACCATGCGGTCAACAGGGCAATCGTGTGTTCGGCCACCTGGTCGGCCAAGACGCCCGATGCGCTGGTCACGGGAATCTCGGATTCGATAACCGACGGAACCAGGCAATGATCCATACCCGCGGCGGAGGACTGGATCCAGCGGAGCCGGCCGGCCGCGACGACCCCGTCCCAGTCAACCGGCACTTTCGCATGTCCGCAGAACACGTCCGCGGCAAAGAGCTCCTCCGGAATGCTCTCCTGCGTTGCCGCGACGATTTCGGCGCCTGCCGGCGCGACGGCCCTGATTTGCCCAATATGCCGGCTTTCAACGGGATAGCAGAGAACAATTCGCATCCGGAGATCTTCGACCAGAGACGGGGACGGATCGGGTAAACCCGTCATTGTTCAACCATTTTCAGGCCAGGGCAAGGGGTTTCCCTCGTTCCGGGGAGGTGAAAACCGTGGCCGCCACCGGCCCGCGCCGTTTTTGCGGCCCGTCCCGAAGGGACACCCCTAAGCCAGCCCAGGGCGGAGCGCGGCGAGGGTCAGAAGCCGCCTCAAACCCCGCCAGCCCCAGCGGGGCGGCCCTAACAAAGAGGCCAAAAGCATGCCTGAATCGTTCGCCAAAATGCTTGTCCACAATGTCTACACCACCAAGCACCGCAAGCGGATATCGTTCCAGGACGAGTTTCGGGCGCTCTGCCAAAGGCATCGGATCGCACTCGATGAACGTTACGCCTGGGATTGACCAGCGCGGTCATCCATTTCCTTAGGACCGCCCCGTTGGGCTGGCCGCGTTTTGCGCGGCTCCTGACCCAGGGTTGCGCTTGGCTCGTTTCACTCGCCGCGCTCCACCCTGGGCTGACTTAGGGGTGCCCCTTCGTTCCCTTCGTTCCCACCTCGTCCCACGGTTCCCAAGCTGGAGCTTGGGAACCAGGAGAGAAGACAACCACACTCTACGGAGCAATCCGCTCCCACTCCACAGTGGGAGCTTGCGTGTCCGAGATTGTTTTTAACAGAGATATCCAGCAAAAAATCGCTGAGAACCGCCAGCACATTCCCTGCCGGCCGGGCAGTGGCAAGCGGAGGCGTTCGCCGCTAGAATGGGGAGATTGGGACGCTGAACGGCCACGTTCAACTGGGAGTGAACGACTCTCGGGCAGTCGGGGCGGGGCCGTGCGGTGACCCAGGAACAAGGCTTACCAGGCGAACACCCACCCCAGTGCGCGGTACGCGGCCTGCCCTTGCAGAGGTCAGCGTGCCGAACGATGGTCTCTTGGTTGTTCGGCACACCGGCCCGGGCACTGTCAAACGAAGCGCCGGGTCCGCCCCCGGTCCCACCTTGCGACCGCACACGGTTTTTCATCGATGCCCATCCTGCGCGAGAGGAGGTTTCCCCTGAACGACAAGAAGTATCAGATCGGTTTGTTGGCCGTAGTGCTTCTGGTGCTACTCCGGCTGACCATTGGGTGGCACTTCTTCTACGAGGGAGTGTGGAAGATCATGAATGCCGATGAATTCTCGGCCACCCCGTTCCTGACGACGTCGAAGGGGCCCTTTGCCCCGCTGTTCTACGCCATGGTTCCAGACCTGGACGGACGGCAGCGCCTGGCATTGGAGGCGACCAACGAGGCGGGCACCCGGGTGACCAGCCCTGTCTATCTCGAGGCATGGACCAAGACGAAGGACGCCTTTCTCGGGAGAAACAACCTGGACGACGCCCAGAAGGCGGCGGTCGAGAGCAAGTTCAAGCAATACCAGGCATCGCTTGAAGAGTATCTGACCGCCAATGCCGAGGAGATCCACGGGCATTTCGCGGCCCTCGATCGCCTGGCCGCTAGAAAAGCCGCCGGAATGAACAATGCGGCCCACGAGAAGAAGCGCGTCTGGGACGAGCAGATGAAACTCCGCGGCGAGTCCGGTGGTTGGCTGGCCGAACTCGACGGCATGGGCAGCGAAATGTGTCTGGCCTTCTGGAACATCCTGGGCGACAAGCAGAAGGGTCGGGCTGAGGTGCCCTACGTAGTGACCGCGCCGGAAAAAATGCCGATCCCCTTGCCGTGGATCAAGAGCCGCACCGATTTTCTCGACAAGGCCGTGACCTACGCGTTGACGGCGATCGGATTGTGCATGATGCTCGGCCTCTGCAACCGTTTGGCCTGCCTCGGCGGCGGCGCTTTCCTGATCTCGGTCTTGATGACCCAGCCACCATGGCCGACGATCTACCCGCCAGCGCCCGAGGTGGTCGGCCACGCACTGGTGATCGACAAGAATTTCGTCGAGATGGTCGCCTCGTTCGCGCTGGCGGCCCTGCCCGTCGGGCGTTGGGCCGGCCTCGACCACTTCCTCTATCACTGGTTCGGCCGCCGTTTTGAGTCGTATTTCTCGAAGGATGTCTGACCGGCCGGACGTCTGGCGATTGCGGACCGCGGCCGGCCGGGCCCGTTTCGCACGAATGCAACAGGATTCGATTCCGGCTCCAGAAACTGACGAAGGCAGAAGACAATGACGAATATCAGTCCGCAGGAGCGAGAGGCCGCGCGCCAGGAGTACCGATCGGTCACGCGACGCGACTTCCTCAAGGGGGGCGTCCTGGGCGGCGCCGTGGCCGCCGGCAGCATGGGCGCGTTCTACTTCGGCTACGGCGCGGCCGAGGGCAATCCGGTCCGCGTCGGCGTGCTTGGCACCGGCGATGAAGGCAGCGTCCTGATCGGCGCGATCAACCCGGAGTACGTCGAAGTCAAGGCGATTGCCGACATCCGCCCCTACAACCAGTGGCGGGCGTTTCACGGCGACCAGCAGATTCTCGACGCCCGCTGCGGCTTGATGGCCAAGTACGGCTGGAAGACCGAGACGGAGGCCCGCCGCCATGTCAAGGTTTACGAGGACTACCGGGACCTGATCGCCAAGGCGCAGGACGACGGCATCGAGGCGGTGATCATCGGCCTGCCGCTCCACCTGCACGCCGCGGCGGCGATCGCCGCGATGAAGGCGGGCCTCCACGTGCTCACCGAGAAGCTCATGGGCCACAGCGTCCACGAGTGCAAGGAGATGTGCCGCTTCGCCGACCAGGCCCGCAAGCATCTGGCCACCGGCCACCAGCGGCACTACAACATCCTCTACGAGGATGCGGTCGACACGATCCAGCGCGGCGTGCTCGGCGAGCTGCACTACATCCGGGCGCAATGGCATCGCGGCAATCGGCCGGGAACCGACAGCTGGCAGATGCCGATGCCCGAGCAGGTCAAGTCCGACGACCCGCAAGCCAAGAAGCTGGCCGCCGAGTTGAGAAGCTGGCAGGCCCGCCTGGCCAGCGCCCGCGGCCGCGAGATCGATTTGTGGGCCAAGAAGGTCGCCCAGAAAGAAGCCCAACTGGCCGACGCGGTGCTCAAGGAGAGCGCGGCGAAATACGGCTACCAGGACAAGCAGCTGGAGGGGGGCGGCCAGAAGTACCGCCGGCCGGCCGCCGAGGAGCTGCTCCGCTGGCGGCTCTGGGATCGCACCGGGGGCGGCCTGATGGCCGAACTGGGCAGCCACCAACTCGACGCCGCAAGCATCTTCATCTCCGCCATGCACGGCGGGGTCAAGCAGCACCCGATCAGCGTCCTCTGCGCTTCGAACCGGCCGGTGTTCGGCCTGGACCGCGAGGCCGACGATCATGTCTGCTGCATTTACGAGTTCCCCTTCCCGGGCTACAACCCCGATCCGAAGAGCGCCGACAACCGCAAGCGGATCGGCGTCCAGTACGCTTCGATCAACGGCAACGGCTACGGGGGCTACGGGGAGATCGTCTACGGCACCCGGGGGACGCTGATTCTCGAGCGCGAGCAGGACGTGCAGCTCTACCGCGACGCCAGTGCCAGCAAGGTCACGACCTCCGCCGCCGGCCCGACCCTCGACACCCAGGCGAGCGGCGTGGCCCAGACGGCGGCCGCCGCGTCGGGCCCGGTCAGTGTCAGCCGCGGCTACCGGGAGCAGATTGAACACTGGGCCTGGTGCATCCGGCAGAATCCCAACAATTCCGATCCCAACATCCACCCTCGCTGCTACCCCAAGGTCGCCTTGGCCGACGCGGTGATCGCGCTGACAACGAATATCGCGGCGGAGAAGCAGCAGCGGATCGAATTCAGGGAGTCGTGGTTCGACCCCGACAACGACGAAACGCCCGAGGGCGTCGCGCCGGACCTCTCGCGATATGCGTAATTCGCCCCCCCCGAGGCGCCAGCGCCCGGCCCACGGTGAACACCCCCATCCTTCGATACAATTACAAGGCAAGTCGCAATGGACTTAACTCCCGAATCCAGAGAAATCGGCAAGGAGAATTTTCGAGCGGCGATCGGCAGCTCGCTGATTCGGCGCAGTTTTCTTCAAGACGGCATCAAGAAGGGCGTCCGCTCCGGCGGCGGCCTGGGGCCGCACTATTACGGCTACGCCGAGAGCATCGAGCGCCCGTTGCGTGTCGGCGTGATCGGCACCGGCGATGAGGGGAGCGTGCTGATCGGCGCCTTGAACCCCCGTTTCGTCGAGGTCACGGCGATCGCCGACATCCGCCCCTACAACCAGTGGCGGGCTCTCCACGGCGATCACTACAGCCCGGCGGCGCTGGCCGTGCGCTGCGGCCTGATGGCCAAGTACGGCTGGAAGACCGAGGACGAGGCCAAGAAGCACGTCAAGATCTTCGGCCCCTACCAGGAGCTCCTCGAAGAGGCCGATGTCGAGGCGGTGATCATCGCCCTGCCGCTGCACCTGCACGCCGCCGCCGCGATCGCCGCGATGAAGGCCGGCAAGCACGTCCTCACCGAGAAGCTGATGGGCCATAGCGTCGCCCAGTGCAAGGAGATGGCCCGCGTGGCCAAGGCGACCGGCAAGCACCTGGCCACCGGCCACCAGCGGCACTACAACATCCTCTACGACAACGCCGTGCATGCGATCAACCAGGGCGTCTTGGGAGATCTCCACTACATCCGGGCGCAGTGGCACCGCGGCAATCTGCCGGGCAAGGACAGTTGGCAGCAGCCGATGCCCCGCGCGTTCAAACCCGACGATCTCCATGCCGCGACCATCGAGAAGGAACTCGCCGCCTGGGAGAAGAACCTCGCCGGCCTGGAGAAGAACCTGGCGGCCGCGGAGAAGAAGAAGGACGCCAAGAGGATCGCCGAACTCGGCCCCCAAGTCAGCCACTGGGCGATCCGCGTCGAGCAGAAGAAGGCGCAACTGGCCGACAAGCTGATCGTCGATCAACTCGAGAAGCTGGGCTACGAGAGCCGCCAGATCAAGGACCAGCAGGGCCGGGTCCTCTACAACCGGCCGGCCGGCGAGGAATTGATCCGCTGGCGCCTCTGGGACCGCACGGGCGGCGGCCTGATGGCCGAGCTGGGCAGCCACCAGCTCGACGCCGCCAGCATCTTCATCGCCGCCATGCACGAGGGCAAGAAGCAATACCCGCTGAGTGTCTCGGCGGCGGCCAATCGGCCGATCTTCCCGCCCGACCGCGACGTCGACGATCACGTCTTCTGCATGTTCGAGTTTCCCGCGGCGAATTACGACCCCGGCGACGAGCTGCTCAAGCGGAAGAAGATCACGGTCTCCTACGCCTCGATCAACGGCAACGGCTTCGGCGGTTACGGCGAGACCGTCTTCGGGACGCAGGGGACCCTGCTGCTGGAGACGGAAAAAGAGGCCCTCCTGTTCCAGACGCACAACATCACCGAGAAGACCGTCGTCAAAGGGAGCATCGGCCAGGCCAAGCTGGAAATCCTCGCACCGGGCGACAACGCCGCCACCGAGGAGCGCGACCTGTCGGCGGCAATCGGGTTCCACGCCACCGCGGGCGACATCAGCCGCGGCTACACGGAACAGATCGAGCACTGGGCGGCTTGCATCCGGGAGAATCCCGAAGCGCGGGACGACGGCCCGCTGCCGCACTGCCATCCCCGCATCGCCCTGGGCGACGCGGTCATCGCACTGACAACCAACCTGGCGGCCAGGGGGCCGGGAAGGATCGAGTTCAAGAGAGAATGGTTCGACCCCGAAAGCGACGAAACGCCGGAGGGCGTCAAGCCCGATGTGTCGAAGTACTCGTAGAGCCGATCTCTTGTCGATCGGCAGTCCAGCCCGCTGCCGGCCGTGGGCGGGTTCCCACGCGATCTCGGGACCGGGTTCCTAACGCTTGAAGGAGGTTTCCATGGAAAAGTGGCCAATTGGAGTTTTTTCAAGCATCGACGCCGGACTCGGGGTGAAACTCGAGGTGGCCCACGAGTTGGAGATCCCGACCGTGCACCTCCACGCACCGCACAAGGCGTCGCGGACGCAGGAAAACGCCGAGAAATTCCTCAAGCGGCTCGAAGAGTTCGGCATCCGGATCACCGTCGTCTTCGGCGGATTCGAAGGCGAAAGCTACGCGGACATCCCGACCACCGCCAGGACGATCGGCCTGGTGCCCGCGGAGACACGGGCCGAGCGGCTCGTGGAGCTCAAAGAGATCGCTGATTTCGCCAAGCTGCTCGGCGTCGACGCCGTTGCCCTGCACCTCGGATTCATCCCCCCCGACGACGGCGCGATCTTCGACGAGGTCGTCGCCGTCACGCAGGAGGTCTGCGACTATTGCCGGGATCTTGGGCAGAACTTCCACCTGGAGACCGGCCAGGAGACGGCCGAGGGCCTGCTGCACTTCATCGCCGCCGTCGATCGCGACAACCTGTTCGTGAATTTCGACCCCGCCAACATGATCCTCTACGGCTCGGGAGAGCCGATCGAGGCGCTCGGCAAGGTCGGCCGCTACGTGCGGAGCGTCCATTGCAAGGACGCCAAATGGGCCGCCCAACCGGGCCAGGAATTTGGCGCCGAGGTCCCCCTCGGAGAAGGCGACGTGGCCGTGGCCAAATTCCTCGCCAAATTGAACGAGATCGGATACGAAGGACCGCTGACGATTGAACGCGAGATTCCCCAGGATCCGGAGCGGCAGAAGGCCGAGGTCGGAGCGGGCGTGAAGCTGCTCAACGACCTCAAGGCAAGCTTCCTTGCCTAGCCGGAGATCCTCGGCCCGGCAGCTCGCCGCGCAAGTTGCCGACCCCGACCACTTGCGCGGCGCCCCCGCGGCCCACCCCCCTTGTTCTTAGCCGGAAGACAGCCATGCCCAAGCTCACGATCCAGATTCCCCACGACTTGGGAAAGGAAGAAGCCACGCGGCGCCTTCAACAGCGTTTCCAGGCCGTCAAACAGCGATTCGGGCAGCACGTCAGCGACTTCGAGGAAGAGTGGAACGGAGACTCGATGCAGTTCGGTTTTCGCACGTTCGGGCTGAAAATCTCCGGCCAGGTCGAGTCGGAGGCGGCCGGGGTCAAGCTCAGCGCCGACCTGCCGATGGCGGCAATGATGTTCCGCGGCACGATCGAGCAGCAGATCCGCGACGAGTTGGCGGAGATGCTGACGGGCTGACGAACAGGCGCGAACTTGCTCGGGGCAAAGTGCCACGGTTCAAGGCTTGTGCATCAACTCGATGCGGGAACCGCCCGGCCGCGCCTGGATCACCACCAATCCATTCTTCGTCTCGGCGTCCAAGTCCTTCCCGCCGAGGCGGACCAGGACCGGTCCCCACGGACCTCAGCATGAATTGTCGGATCATCGCGAAATCGGAGAAGATCAAGAGACGCCATCCAAACGCGCTCACCTCGGCTATGTGTCTGATTCGCGCGTTCGCGTTTTCGCGATCCGTTCTCCTGAGGTTTCCACCTCGCCGCCTCTAACGCAGCGGAATTTCCCGCTCCTTGAAGAACTCGAGGATCGCAGCGCGAAACCCCTCGATCTCGTCGCTCGTCAGCGTGTGGTCGGCGGCGCCCAGCCAGAAACGATAGGAGTAGCTCCCCTTGCCCGGCGGCAATCCCTTGCCTTTATAGTCGGCGACGAACTCGCGCCGGATGACGAGCGGGTGGGTGAACGTGGAGAGGACTTCCTCGAGCGCCGCGAAGCCCTTGTCGAGATCCCAGACGAGCGAGAAATCCTGCCAGGAGCCGGGGTAGCGGGGCGGAGCCTCGTAGGCCACGGCCGGGAAGATCGGCCCTTCGAGAAGGTCGAACTCCAGTTCGAACCAGACGACCTGCCCGCCCTGGGGCGACACCGTCTGGAGGACGCCGCTTGCCAGGGCCCCCAGCCCCCCGACCGTGCGCCCGCCGCTGCGGATCGCCACCCAGTGGCCCGGCAGGTGCCAGGGGCAGCGGCCCTCGCCGCCGGGCACGAACGCGAACGGCTCGCCGCCGATCATCCGCGCCAGGTCCTCGATCGCCCCCTTGATGATCCGCAGGTGCTGTTCCAGGGAAGGCTGGGGCGATTGCTGATAGCTGATCCCGCCCAGGCGGGTCCGCTCCTCGCAGCCGCCATCGCCGGCCGCGCGGTAGACCCGGCCCAATTCAAACAGCCGGAACGCATCGCGATGGACGCAGTTGGCTTCGACCAGGGCCAGCAGATTGGGCATCAGCGTCGTGCGGAGCAGGCGGCACGGCTGGGTGATCGGGTTGGCAAGGGCCAGGGCGCCTTGCGGCGCGAACTTCAGCCGGGCGAGCCAGTTGTCGTCCGTCCAGCCGTAGTTGTGGACCTCGGCGAAGCGGTGCCCGGCGGCAAGCAGCCGCCGCGCCTTGTGCTCGATGCGGAGCTTCTTGTCGACCGCCAGCGGCGCCAGCGGCATCCGCGGCATTCGCGGCTCGATCTTGCCGTAGCCATAGACGCGGAGCACCTCTTCGGCGATGTCTGGCGGAATCGAGATATCCTTCTCGCTCCGGTGCGGCGGCACGCCGACCTGGAGCGTGCCGTCGGGGGCAAACTGGGCGGTGAAACCGAGCCCGTGGAGGATCGCGACGACTTCCGCGTCGGGGATCTCGGCGCCGGCCATCGCCGCGAGGCTGCCCGGCGGCAACGCGACGGGGCGAAACGCATTCTTCAAATCACCGGCGATCGTCATCCGGCTGGTCGCCTTGGGCTCGGCGCCGGCCTCGTCGACGAGTTTCAGAATCCGGCCCAGGGCCAGCTTGACGTTGACCGGCGGCTGGGTCTTTTCAAACCGCTGGGCCGACTCGGAGCGGAGGTCGAGCCGCGCCGATGTCCGCCGAATCCGCGAGGCCTTGAAGTTCGCGCTTTCGAGCAGGACCTTCGTGGTCGATTCCTCGACCTCGCTGTTCAGCCCGCCCATCACGCCGGCCAGGGCGACCGGCTCGCGCTCGTTCCAGATCAGCAGGTCTTCGGGCAGCATCTTGCGCTCTTGGCCGTCGAGCGTCGTGAAGGTCCCCTCGGCGCCCATCGTGGCCACGCGGATCGCGCGGAGCCGACCGCCGTCGAAGGCGTGCGTCGGCTGGCCCAGTTCGAGCATCACGTAATTTGTCACGTCGACCATCAGGTTGAAGGTCCGCTGCCCGAGGGCGTGGAGCCGCCGCTGCATCACCACGGGCGAGGGGATCGTCGCCTTGCACTCCAGCTCGATGCAACCGTAACAGGGGCAATTGTCGAAATCCTCCACGGACAGCGGATAGGCGGGCAGGTGGTCATCGGCGGCCAGGTCGGCCATCGGCAGAGCTTTCAGCGGCCGCTGAAAAATCGCCGCCAGCTCGCGGGCGAACCCGTAGTGGCCCCAGAGGTCCGGCCGGTGCGTCAGGCTCTTGTTGTCGACCTCGATGATCACGTCCTCAGCGGGGATCAACTCGGCCAGCGGCGTGCCGGGGGCGATCTCCTCGGGCAATTCCAACAGGCCCTCATGCCAGCGGCTCATGCCCAGTTCCGCGGGCGAGCAGAGCACGCCCTCGCTCTTGTGGCCATGGAGCTCGGACGAACGGATCCGCGTCTCGCCCGCCAGCCGGGCGCCCGGCGGGGCGAACGGGGCCTTCATGCCGACCCGCACGTTCGGCGCCCCGCAGACCGTCTGATACTTCCTGCCGCCGCAATCGACCTGGACAACCGCCAACGATATGCCCTCGGCCGCCGGATCGCCCTCTGCAATCGCCTCGACCGACAGAACCTCGCCGGCGACCACCCCCTCGACCGATCGCCGCAGCACTTCAAAACCCTCGACCTCGGCCGTGGCCAGCGTGAGCCGATCGGCGATCGTTTCAGGATCGAGATCGGAGAGGTCGACGAAGTCGGAAATCCAGTCGAGCGAGATTTTCACGATCCAAAGCTCCAGATTCGGTTGCCGTCACAGGTCACAGACTCACCTTCACTCCCACTCCCACCTACCCTTGTTCCCACGCACCACTCGTTCCCATTTCCCCTCGTTCCCAAGCTCCCGCTTGGGAACGCTCGCCTCAGCCTTCACCCTCGTTGCCACCCATCACTCGTTCCCACTCTCCCGCTTGGGAACCCGTCTCTTCTCTCTGACGGCTGAAAGCTGAAAGCCGGCGGCCATTTCTCACACCGCGGCGGGAAACTGCTGGCAGAAGCGGATGTCGCCGGAGTTGAACCGGCGGATATCTTGGATGCCGTACTTCATCATCGCCAGCCGGGTCAGTCCGAGGCCGAAGGCGAAGCCGCTGCAGGTGCTGGTGTCGACCCCGCCGGCCTCGAGCACCCGCGGATGCACCAGCCCGCAAGGAATCAGCTCGAGCCAGCCGTCGCCGCATGTCGGGCACTTCTTGCCTCCGCAGAGGAGACACTGGAGGTCGAGTTCGAAGCCGGGTTCGACGAAGGGGAAGTATCCGGGGCGGAGGCGGACGGCCACGTCGCGGTGGAAGATCTCGCCGAGCAGGGCCTTCATCACGGCGATCAGGTTGGCGACCGAGATATTGCGATCGACGAGCAGCCCCTCGCACTGGTAAAACGTCGTCTCGTGGCTCGGGTCCATCGCCTCGTAGCGGAAGCAGCGGCCAGGGAAGATCGCCCGCACCGGCGCGCCGTACTTCTCCAGCGTCCGCACCTGGTTGGCCGAGGTATGCGTCTTCAGGAGCATGCCGCTGTTGAGCCAGAACGTATCCTGCATGTCGCGGGCGGGGTGGTCGCCGGGCATGTTCAGGGAATCGAAGTTGTAGTATTCCGTCTCCACGTCGGGCCCGCTGAGGACCATGAAGCCCATCCCCTGGAAGATGTCTTCCAGCTCCATCTGCACGAGCGTGATCGGGTGGAGTGATCCGAGCGAGTGCTCGGAGCCGGGCAAGGTCAGATCGAGGGCGGGGCCTTTGTGCACCGCCTGGCCCGATCTGGCCGCCGCCGCTGCCGCGGCGATTCGCTCCGTGGCCAACTGCTTGAGCTCGTTGAGTTGCCGGCCGAAGTTGCGCTTCTCTTCCGGGCCGAGCTTGCTGAAGTCCGTTGTCTTGGCAAGCGTGGTGATCAGGCCCTTGCGGCCGAGATACTTGATGCGAACCTCTTCCACGGCCTGGGCCGTATCGGCCGCGGCAAGGTCGGTCAACAGTTGTTCACGGATGTCTTGCACGGAGGAAATCTCCTGCCGTTCTGCGTTGCTTCACACCTCGTTCCCAAGCTCCAGCTTGGGAACGCTCCGGCAAACGCGGCTACCGAATGAATTCCGTTCCGCGTTGTGCAGGGGCGGACCCGAATTCCGTATTCATACACCACGAGCGAGGCTCTCGTCAAGCATGCGAGCATCTTTCGGGCCTCACGCGCTCAAGAAACGCCCCGGCCGATGAACGGTTAGCCGCCCGGCAGACGCGTGGCAAGAGAGCGGAAGGCGCGGAGCCACGCGGCCATGATCGCGCCGCCGAGATTGCCCTTCCGCTCGTTCTCTTCGATCGTCGCGCCCCAGTAGAAGCTGAACCACCCGTCGGCGCACTTCCGCGACCGGTCGATGAATTGCTCCAACTCCTCGATGCCGCAACGCAGCGGGAACATCTCCTCGACGACCAGCGGCTTGCCGACGTTGTAGACGGCCAGGGCCGCCAGGGCCGCATCGACCTGGCCCTTCTCCGGATAGAAATGCACGCTGGCGAAATCGAGCGGGCCGCCGACCTCGGGCGCGTAGAAGATCGGCCTGGCCCCCTTGAATACCAGCGCCCAGGGGATCACCCCAACGGTGATCATGTGCCGCGTGTCGACCTCGCGGATCGCCGCGGTGAGCCGCTTCACCCAGTCGCGGGCGACTTCAAGCCGGGTGCGGCCCGCCAGGTCGAGCGCGATCCGCTGCACGAAGTGCTTCCCGCCAAACTCGCCGGCAAGCCATTCGGTCTCCGGTTTCTTCTCGCCGGGCAGGATCGGCTCGTTCATCAGGTCGTAGCAGAAGACCGCCGGGCTGGACTTGCAGACCTCGGCCACCGATCGCCAGAACCGGGCCTGAACCTCCCAACGCGCCGCCTCGTCGAGCCGGTCATACCACGGGGGGACGTCCCGCTTGTGGTAGCAGCCCAGTCCGGTCAAGTCGAGATACAGGCCCGTCGCTTCCGCCAACCGCACGAGGATGCCCAGACGCTGGAGATTCTCCCGGTTGGGCCGCTGCGGCCCGTCGAGAAACCTGGCCGTCTGCAAGTGAATCCGCACGGCGCTGGCCCCCAGGGCCTTGATCTCCCGGAAATCGGCGGCCACCGTCTCCCATTCCTCCTCCCAGTAGTCTTCGAGCAGGCGGCCCTGGTCGTCGTGATCGTAGTTGACTCCCCAGATCACGATCCGCTTTCCGGAGGGAATTCCGACAAAATGGCTCCGATCCTCGCTGACGCGAATCCACTCGAGCGATGGCCGAGCAGCCGGGGCGGCCTCCTCCGGTTCTCCCTCCGCCTGGCAGAAGCCGCAAATCGCCAGACAGCCGATCGCCGCGACGAGCAGAATAGAGATGCGCGTGGACATCGAAGAACGCCTCTCGCAGACAAACCGGGTTTCGTGCCGTCTAACCACCGGGCCGGTCGCCAAGGCAAGCCCGCCGGCTGTAGTCTACAGGGAACAGGGTGCGGGCAACAGCTTGAAGGCGCACCACCCGCGAGGCTTCGGGTTGCTCCGGATCATGGGCCGCGCGGAGCTGCGCCGCGTACCGCCGTGCGGGCCGCAAGGCCGATCTCGGTGGGCCGCCGCCCGTCGCTTCTGCGGGATCAACTCGTTCGGCTCCGGAAACGCTGTGGAGCGCGCGGGCCCGGTGGTTTTGGCTCGCTTTAGACCACCCAGGGGTCCGCAAAGACCGGAGGACGGACTGGTTGTCAGTCTTGTTCCAGAAGCATGATTGTTCTCTGCTTGCGCCGAAGGCGTTGAACCGACAAAGTCCAGTGACACATCCGCGCAGCATCGGCCCTAATCAATAGGGCGTCAGTGGATCGCTGGAAAGTCTGGCTCGCTGGAGGTCTGCGGTTTGCCCGGCAGAAGCAAGACAACCGGTATAGCCACTGCGACGTATTGATTCAACTGCCACACGTCCCGTGGTCAAACAGAATGGAAGATGGCGGGTCGGCAACCTACCGCAAGGTGAAGAAGATGAAAGCGAACATGTGGTTTCGCAACGCCATCCAAAATGCCATTTGGCGCAGGCGACCAGCCCGAGGACTGAAAGCTCGCCAGGTTCGATTCGAGCCGCTGGAAACGCGAGCCCTGTTGTCCGCCTCACCGGCCGGCGGGCTGGACGAACCGGGAACCGACCCGGCGGTCACGGTCCTGGCGGCATCCCCGGAAGGCGCCCCGTCGTCGTCCTGGGTCGACTCGCTCGCGCCGCAGCAGACCCAAGTCCGCGATGGTCTGCACGACCTGCTTTCGCGCGGCGGCACGATCGATGAACTGGAGGACTTCCAGCCGGTGCCGATGCCGGAGGCGTTCCTGGATGAGCTTTACGAGACGTACGGGATCGGCACGGTCTGGTCCTCGCTCTCGTGGACGACATTGGCCGGTCTGGCCGGTCCGGAAACGCTGATTTCGCGCGGCGATACGCTGGTGGTCGCTTTTCCGGCCGACAGCCCGGCGGCCCTCGAATACGACGCCGGCGAATATGCCGACAACGGCCTGCCGGACTATTTCGAGCTCACCCGGTCCGGCGACAACCTGGTCCTTTCGATCAAGGAAGACACCGCCCCCTTCGACGGCCAGGACCTCGTCACACGTGCGACGATCACGCTGCCCATCGCCGACGTCTCCCAACTGAAGATCAAGGGCTCAACCGACCAGGACTTGTTTGTGATCTCCGACCTGGGTGATTTCGCCGGCCTCGTTTCCGTGGAAGGAATCGAGACGGACGCACTCGTCGACAGCGTGCAGATCTACGATACCGCGGGCGACGACGTCTGGATCGCCGCCGAGGATTACGGTGTCTTCCAGATGCAGAACGCCTACACGGTCACGGCCACGGACGTCGCCGCGATGCACGGATACGCCAGCGCCGGCGGAGACGACCAGGCGTATCTCTACGGCAATGCAAAAACCAACAAGGTCAAAACGTTCGACAACGAAACGAACCTTGTGCGGCTCTACCTCGGAGGCTTCTATCATCGGGCCAAGTTCTTCGGCTCGGTTGAAATCGATGGGCTCGGCGGCGTTGACAGGGCAATTCTCTACGGCACGCCGAGCGATGACCTGTTCACCGCAACCAAGGACGAGGGCAGCTTCACGAGCCCGCACGGCGGAGGGATCGACTATTCCTACACGGGCTTCGAGCGGGTCACCGCCCGTGGCGGATCGGGCCGCGACCGCGCCGAGCTGAGCGACTCGGAACTGGCCGACGTAATCCGCCTCCGCCCCTCCAAGGCATGGATGTCCGAGCGCGGGACATCAACGCCGGCCTATGCGATCACGCTTCGCGGCTTCGAGTCGATCCACGCCACCGCGCTTACCGACGACGGCAAGGTGGACATCATCAAGATGCACGATTCCGACGCCGCGCCCGATCCGCCGGTTACGAACGACCTTCTCACGGCGACGATGGAGGACGACCACGTCCGCGCCAAGTTCTATTCCAATCCGGCCGATCCGTTGGCGCCCGCCGCCGCCGACCAGATCTACGAGTCGCTCGGTTTCGAGCTCACCAAGGGCTACTCGGCCGCCGGTTCGGACAAACACGCGACCAGCGGCGTGGACGCGAGCCTGCTGGCTTGGGACGGAGTCTGGGAAGAGACTTGAGGCGGCATGAAAGCCCACTCCTGGGGCCCACCGACCGGAAACCGTCCCCCTTGTTTGGGCGCGGGATTCGATTGGCGGGCCCCGGCTTGTATACTGGCGGTGGCTGAGGAATCTGCGATGACCGAAAACGCCCCGCTTTGCCTGTTGACCATCCTTGCCGGAGTGGCCACACGGTCGGATTGCCAGGAGCCGCCGAAGCGGCCGGCGGAGAAGCGCACGGTCGAGGTTCGCGTGGGAATTCTCCACCACGGGACCCTGGCACGGGCCGCCACCGCCCGCTAAGGTAGTGGGCAGTCCAAGCCTTTTCCTCCCCGTTGAGATGCCGCCATGTCTCGCCTGCAAGTTGGTGTGGCCAGCGTCGACTTCACGCCCGAGCCGGGCCTGCCCTTGATGGGCAACTTCCGCAGCGACTATGCGGCTCGCGGCGTGCACGACCCGTTGCGGGCGCGAGCGATCGTCCTGGCCGGCGAGCCCAGCGAGCGGGCAGCCGTGCTGGCGCTCGACATCTGCATGCTCGATCGGCAGAATGTCGCGTTCCTCCGCGAGGCGATTGCCGCCGATTGCGACCTGCCGCCGGAGAACGTCTTGGTCCACGCCACGCACACGCACAGCGCGCCGGCCCCGAGCGGCATGCTCGGCATGCAGGCCGAGGTGGCCCCCCACGCCCCGGCGATCGAACGGTTTCTCCGCAAAGCCGCCGCGGCCGTCCTCCAGGCCAGCCGGACGATGGAGGAGGCGGCGCTCGAAATCGGCTCGGTCAGCGCGCCGCGGGTCTCCTTCAATCGGCGGCTGCGGCGCCGCGACGGCGCGACCCGGATGAACTGGGAAGCGCTTCAGCCGGTCTTTGATCCGGCGGAAATCCTCGGCCCGTGGGGCCCGGTCGATGAGCAACTCGTCTGCCTGGCGGCGCGATCCGCGCGGCGGACCGCCGCCCTGGTCAACTTCGGCCTCCATCCGGCGATCCTTGCCGGCGACAATTGGCTCTATTCGGCGGACTACCCCGGCTACCTGACCGAAGCCGTCGCGGGCATTCTGGGCCGCGGCTCGACCTGCCTGTTCCTCAACGGATGCTGTGGGGACGTGAACCATGTCGACTACCGCGACCGATCCCAGGGCCGCGGCTACGCGATGGCCGAACGCGTCGGCTCGATCCTGGCCAACGCGGCGAAAGAGGCTCTCTCCACGGCCGCGCCGATCGAGGCCAGCCCATTGCGCGTCTCACGGGAACGGGTGGTGCTGGAGCGGCTGAAGATCGATCCCGACCAGCGCCGCTGGTGCGAAGATGTTCTCGAACAGGCCCAAAGACGGCCTCCGCAAGGCCAGGTCGACGGCCTGCCCGACGCCTACTTCGCGCGGCTCCGGCTGGAGATGGCGCGCGTCGAGAACCAGCCGGACGAGGTGGAAGTCATGGTGATCCGCCTGGGGGACGCGGCAATCGTGGGCTTGCCGGGCGAGGCCTTCTGCCGGCTTGGCCTGGAAATCAAGCACCGCTCGCCGGCCCGGCATACAATCGTCGCCGGCCTGTGCAACGATGCCATCGGCTACTTGCCCACCCGCGAATCGTTCGCCCAAGGCGGTTACGAAACGACTACCGGCAGCACCTTTTACGAGCCCGGCTCCGCGGAAAAACTCGTCCAGTCCGCACTGGCGCAACTGGAGCGGCTTTTCACTGCCCCCGATCGTCACCAGCGGCGGACAGCCGGTGATGGCTCAGACAGAAAACGAGAATCCGACGAAACACGAATCGTCTAGGAAAACAATCCCATTCAGTCATCAGCAAAGAGCAGCGCATAACGCGGCAATCCGCGTGAAATCCTGGCTGACGGCTGACGACTGACGGCTCAGAAAAGGCGACCGCCCCATGCCCCGCGAGACGATGCGCCGCCAGGCGTCCGACAACGAGTACCTTCACCCGGACTTTCACGGCGCGCTGAGCGTGGGAATCGAGTATTTGCACGAGAAATACGGCGAACAAGCCGTGCGTCAGTACCTCTGGCAGTTCGCCCGAACGTTCTACGCGCCCCTGACCGAGGCTCTCAACACTCGCGGGCTGGCCGCGCTGGCGGAACATTTTCGCACGGTCTACGCGTTGGAGGGAGGCGCCGCCCGATTCAGCCTGTCGGAGGACGAACTGCGAATCGAGGTGGACGCATGCCCGGCGGTCAAGCACATGCGCCAACAGGGCTATCCGGTGGCCAGGCTCTATCGCGCAACGACCGAGACCGTCAACCGGGCGATCTGCCACGAAACGCCTTTCGCCGCGGAATTGGTCGAGTACGACGAGTTGACCGGCCGCGGCATCCAGCGCTTCTTCCGGCGCACAACCGAGGGCGAGTTTCCTTGACGCGTTCGTTGTCCCAGGAGATGCGACCTGCTGGCCGACGCCTGGCTTGACACGACTGACTGCTGATCGCTGACGGCTGAAGGCAATTCCCATGATTTCCTGCACCGAATTCATTCCCGCTTACAGCGAGTTGTTCAAGTTTCTCGAAGCGCAAGGCGGCCGCGAGGCGGTCGAGGCTTTTTGGGAGCATCTTTCCGACCGGTTTCTCGGCAACCTCAGAAGCGCGGTCGAGCAGAACGGCCTCCGCGGCTGTTGGATGTATTGGAGCCATACCCTGAACGAGGAGGCGGCGGACTTCACAATGGAACTGGATGAAGAGGCCGGTCAGTTTCGCATCGTCATGCACCGCTGCCCCTCGATGGCGCGGCTGCTCCAATTCACGCACATCGAGCCATATTACGACTACTGCCGCCACTGCGACGTTCTGTACCGCCGGGTGCTCGAGCCGCTCGGCTATCAATACACGATCGATCTGTCGGAGTGCCGCCAAGCCCGCTGTGCGCTGACGATTAGCCATTCACCGCGTTGACCCTCGCAGCCATCATGAACCGAATCATCGACTCGCACCTGGACCTGGCATGGAACGCGCTGGGCTGGGACCGCGATCTGACCCTGCCCCTGACCGAGATCAACGCCGCCGAGAACGGCATCAGCGACAGCAACGCACGCGGCCGCGCCACCACCTGCTTGCCGGAGATGCGGGCGGGCGGCGTATCCGTGTGCCTGGCAACGATGTTGGCGCGGGTCAGGCCGCAAGCGCCGGCCGACGAGCGCCGGCTGAGCGTCGACCATCGCCACCCGGCGGCCGCCTACGCGGCAGCGCAAGGGCAATTGGCCTACTACCGCCTGCTCGAGGCCCAGGGCGAGATCACGCTGCTGCGGACCGCCGGAGACCTCCGCCGCCATTGGCGGCAACCGGCGGGCGAGGCCGGCAAGCAGCCGATCGGCATCATCCTGGCGATGGAGGGCGGCGACCCGATCGTCGCTCCCGAACAGGCCGAAAGCTGGTGGCGCGACGGCCTCCGCTCGGTCAGCTTGGCCCATTACGGCCCCAGCCGGTACGCCGTGGGGACCGGCGAGTCGGGACCACTCACGCCCGCAGGGCGGCGGCTCCTGGCGGAATTCGAACGCCTGGGAATGATCCTCGACGTGACCCACCTGGCCGAGCCGGGCTTCACCGAGGCGCTGGCCCTGTTCGGCGGCCCCGTGATGGCCAGCCACAACAACTGCCGCGCGCTCGTGCCGGGCGATCGGCAGTTCTCCGACGAGCAGATTCGCCGGCTGGCCTTGCGCGGCGCCGTGATCGGCGTAGCGCTCGACGCCTGGATGCTGCATCCTGACTGGCGGAAGGGCCAGACGCCGCGCGGGGCGGTCCGCATCGACGCCGTCGGCGATCACCTCGATCACATCTGCCAGCTCTGCGGCGACTGCCGGCACGCCGCCATCGGCAGCGACTTGGACGGGGGATACGGGACCGAGCAGACCCCCCTCGGCTTGGACACGATTGCCGATCTTCAGCGACTTGCCGGAATCCTCGCCGATCGCGGCTACAGCGATGACGACATCTCCGCTGTGTTTCATGGGAATTGGCTCGACTTTTTCAGCAGGCATCTTCCGCAATGATTTTCACACCCCGCCGCCTTCGCCGCGCCGGCTTGACTTCCGCGCCGGCCCGCCCCAAATACCGCCTGGGCGCGATCCTCGCCCTCCCGTTGCTTGCCGGCCTCGCGGCCGGCCCGTCGGCCGCCGGCGAGCAGACGCCGCAGGTGACCAGCGAACTCCGCGGCCGGGCGGTAAGCACGCTCCGCGACGTGCTTGAGCGCCAAGAGCGCTGGGTCAAGGTCCACGCGGCGGAGTTCCTCCTCGGTCTGGACTATCCGGAAGGAGTCGAGAGGGAGTTCACCGAGGAGCTTGAAAGGCATGGCACGGAGCCGGAATACCGGATCGGCATTTGGCGCGTGCTGGCCAAGGCCGCCTATGACCCCCGCGAGAACCGCCGCTTTATTGCGCGGATTCGCGACGTGTTTCTCGATTCCGCCGCGCCCGACCGGCTGCACGCCGCCGAGACCTTGGCCAAGCTCGGATACGCCGTTCCACAAGAAACGGGCCCGACCGGCGGCGGCCAGCCGGAGCGCGCGGCGTTTGAGCGCGCGGCCGGCGGCGGCGATTCAATGGCCGTCTACGCCCGCTGGGTCTTGCTCAACAGCGACCCGCGGCGCGACGACTCGCCGCTGGCGGAAATGCTCTCGTCGGCGGATGCCGGCGTCCGCGGCACGGCGGCTTACGCGATTCGCCACCTCGCGTCGGTCTCTCCGGCCACGCAGCGAGCCCTGGCGTCCGCCGCCGCCGGACCGCGGGATTCGGCCGCCGAGATCCAGCTCGTCTGCGCAATGGCCGTGCACGCGCCGGCCGCCCAGCGCGGCGAGTGGCTCGCCCGGCTGCGCGAGTCCGCCGCAACCGCGGACGCCAGGCACAGGTACCACGCCCGCCAGACGCTGGCGCAACTGGCCGGCCTGGCCGATCTGGCGCTGCTCAGCCGGGGGTTGGACGACGCGGATGCCGACGTCCGCGCTGCGTCGGCCTACGCCGTCCTGCGACTCGGCCGGCGGGCGCGCCACCGGCTGTTCGGGATCGACTGGGCGGTGATCGCCCTCTACGCCCTGGGAATGCTGGCCGTCGGATGGTTCTACTCGCGGCGGACGTCGACGGCCGACGATTACCTGCTCGGCGGCCGCAAAATGAATCCGCTCAGCGTCGGCCTTTCGCTGTTCGCCACGCTCTTGAGCACGATTTCGTACCTGGCGTATCCCGGCGAGATGATCCGCTACGGACCGATGGTGCTGGCGATGATCGTGGCCTATCCGCTGGTTGCCCTGATCGTCGGTTGGCTGATGATCCCGTTTTTCATGAAGCTCCGGGTGACCAGCGCCTACCAGATTCTCGAGATGCAGTTGGGGCTGGGCGTGCGGATGCTGGGATCGATCTTCTTCCTCTCGCTGCGGCTGCTCTGGATGGCGGTGATCATCTATGCCACGACGGACAAGGTCCTCGTGCCCCTGATGGGGCTGACTTCCGCGGCCACGCCCTGGTTGTGTCTCGCGCTCGGCGCGATCACGATCACCTATACGTCGATGGGCGGTCTGCGCGCGGTCGTGCTCACGGACGTCGTGCAAACCTTGATCCTGCTCGGGGGCGCGGTCCTGACGGTCGTCGTGATCACGCTTCACTTGGGGGGCGTGGCGAATTGGTGGCCCACCGCCTGGCCGGCCCACTGGCCCGAGCCGCGGCTCTACGATCCCAACGAGCGGATCACGTTCGTCGGCATCGTGCTGGCGACGTTCACCTGGTGGGTCTGCACGTCCGGATCGGACCAGATGGCCATCCAGCGCTATCTGGCCACGCGAGATACAAGGACGGCCCGCCAGGTGCTGATCACCACGCTCGGCGCCAATGTCGTGGTCAATCTCCTGTTGACATGCGTGGGCTTTTCGCTGCTGGCGTACTTCCGCCTCAATCCGCACCTGGTTGGCGACGGGCAGACGATCCTCGGCGACGCGGACCGGCTGTTCCCGCAGTTCATCGCCGTCGGCTTCCCGGCAGGGCTGAGCGGACTGGTCGTGGCGGGGCTTCTCGCCGCGGCGATGTCGAGCCTCTCCTCCGGCGTCAACTCGTCCTCATCGGTGATCACCGTCGATTTCATCAACCGTTTCCGCCGCAAGGAGAACCAGACCAATCAGGTCAGGCTGGCCCGGTACGTCTCCGTCGTCGTCGGCGCGATCGTGGTCGCCCTCAGCGCGTATGTCGGAGTCGTGCAGGGCAACCTGCTCGAGGTGACCTACAAGGTGGTGAACCTGATCACCGCCCCGTTGTTCGGACTGTTCTTCATGGCCATGTTCGTGCCCTGGGCCAAGGGCTGGGCGACAATCGTCGGCGCGGTCTGCGGGATGACCGTCGCGATCACGATCAGTTTCTGGAAGGAATTGACCGGCACCACCGGCGGGATCAGCTTCCTCTGGGCGATGCCGTCGTCGTTTCTGGCCCAGATCGCTGTCGGTTCGCTGGCCAGCCTCGTGCCGATCGGCCGCCGCAATCAACCCGCCGCATGACTGGCGATGGATCAACCGTTCATGGAATCCGAACCGCAGCCACGGCTTACCGATGTGGACCGCCGCATCTGGGGCGAAGAGCTCGACGCGTTCGTGCCCGAGCGGATTTTCGATGTCCACACCCACGTCTACCGCTGGCAGTTCAGCGGCGAGAACGACTCGGGCCCGCTTTACGACCTGCTGGGAAACAGGTTTCCGGTCGCCGATTGGCAGCGGCTCGATCGCTGCGACGCGGTGTTGATGCCCGGCCGGCGGGTGTCTCGGCTGGCGTTCGGCTTTCCCTTTCCCAATTGCGACTTCGAGGCGGCGAACCGATTCGTTGCCGGCGAGGCGGCAAAGGACCCGGCCTCGGCCGGTCTGGCGCTCGTCCACCCGCGGCTGGCCGAAGAAGACTTCGAGCGGCAGCTCCGCGATCTGAAGCTGATCGGCTTGAAACCGTACCGCTGCTATGCGGCCGGCGGCGATCCGGTCGCCTGCCGGATTGGCGACATGCTGCCCGACTGGCAAACGGCGCTGGCCGAGCGGCACGGGCTGATCGTCATGCTCCACCTGGCACGGCGGGATGCAATCGCCGATCCGCAGAACATCGCGGACCTCGAGCGGCTCGCGGCCCGGCATCCCCACGTGAAGTGGATTCTCGCCCACTGCGCGCGGAGTTATTCAGCCTGGCCGATCGAGCGCGTCGCCGCTCGGCTGCGGGGACTTCCCAACGTCTGGTTCGACACCTCGTCGGTCTGCGAGTCGGATGCGATCGAGGCGCTCTTGGCGGCAGTCGGCCCCGATCGGGTGATGTATGGCAGCGACGACCTGCCGGTCGGCGTTCTCCGCGGCAAGTACATCGCCTTCGGATACGCCTGGGCGTACCTCTCCCCAGACAACCAGTCGCTCGACCTGTCTCACTGCAACGGGCAGATGACCTTCACCCGCTACGAGCAGTTGCGGGCGATGCGCCGCGCGTGCCAACGGCTCGGCCTGCCGCGCAGCCAGGTTGAAGACATCTTCTGCAACACGGCGCTCCGGCTGATCGAAGCGGTCCGCCGCGGCGCCCGCTGACCGGGGGCGATCACGCCAGCCGGGCGAAACCGCTGTGGCGGACCGGCCCGCCGATCCGCCCTTCCACATCATCGCGATCGATCGCCGCGGCCAGTTCAGGGAGGATTTCCCTGGCCGCGGCCAGGTACCGGTCGACATGCTCGTCGCCGTGGGCCAGCGAGGGGTAGAAGCCGCCGCCGGCGAGGATGCCGCGGGCGAGCATGCGGACGGTCAGCAGGGTGCCCAGCGCGGCCGCCCGGGGATGATCGAACTGGATCGAGACGAGGGCCGGATGCCCGACGGCGTTGAGCGGCACGCCCGCCCGAGCGGCGATTTCCCGCACCCCCTCCTGGAATCGCCTGCCGATCGCCTCGACGTGGCGCGGCACGTCGGCGGACCGCATTTTGCGGATCGCCGCCAGCGCCGCGGCAGGCCCCACGCCCTCGGTCCAATACGTGCTGGAGATGAACGACTCCTGCGCGGCCTGCATCACCGCCGCCCGGCCGATGACCGCGGCGATCGGGTGGCCGTTGCCGAGCGCTTTGGCAAACACGGCCAGGTCCGGCGCGGCGCGATAGCGCAAGTGAGCGCCGCCGAGATGCAGCCGCCAGCCGGCGGTGATCTCGTCGAGCACGATCACCGCGCCGGAGCGGTCGCAGAGCGCGCGGACCCCGGCGAGAAAACCCGGGTCCGGATCGGCGCGCCGCGTCGGCTCCATCACCACGGCGGCCAATTCATCGCCGTGCCGCGCGGCAATCGCCGCCAGCCCGTCCAGATCGTTGTAGCGGAACGGCAGCGCCGTATTCGCCAGCATCGAAGGCACGCCGCGGGGCTTCAGCCCCGGCAGGAGATGGCCGCTCAGCCGGTCCGCTTCGCCCGCGGGCCCGAGGTTCGCCGCCAGGTACCAGTCATGCCAGCCGTGATACCCGCACAGCGCGACGCGGTCGCGCCCCGTAGCCGCGCGGGCAATCCGCACCGCCGCGGCCATCGCCTCCCCGCCCGTCCGCCCGAAGCGGACCTGCTCGGCCCAGGGGTGAAGCTCCAACAGCAGGCGCGCAAGCTCGACCTCCTCGGGATTGTTCAGCGAGCACATCGAACCGGCTCGGACGCGGCGGACGACGGCTTCGGTCACTTCCGGGTCGTTGTAGCCCAGCAGGCAGGCGCCGACGGCCATCGTTGCCATGTCGAGGAATCGCCGGCCGTCGAGATCGACGATTTCGCATCCCCGTGCTTCGCGGTAGTACGGCGGCCACTGGCCCGGGGCAAACATCTCCGGCCGCTTGCTGAGAAGCTGCGTCCCACCGGGGATCAGGGATTTGGCCTCCGCGTAAAGCGCCTGGTTTGACGAGGCGCGATGGTCCGGCGTTGGTTGCATGGAAAGATGCTCCGGCGATCGGTTCGTGGTGCGCCAGGCCCGCGCGGTGGCGTGTTTTCAAGCCAGTTTTCCGGAACCCTCGATCGGCCAGACATCGACCACGCGCCGATCCTCGTGGACGACGATCTGGCGGTGGAGATTGCACGTCGTGCAGGCGTGGCTGGGAAGCAGTTCGACCGCCTGGCCGATTTTCCAGTCCGGCGCGTTGCACACGATCGAGTGTTCTTCGGAGACGAAGCTCGGAATCTGGGCCTGCGGATGGTCCTTGATACGCGGAAGCCCGAATTCGCAGCCGGCGCCCTTGAGCCCCACGTCGAGCACCGCCACGCCCGGCCGCTTGCTGATCACCCGGGCAAGCACGGACAAGGCGACTTTGAAATCCGGCAGCATCTCAGCGTAGCGCCAGTCCATCGTGGCATAACTGCCCGCCTGGACTTCCGTCACGCCTTCGATCGTGCCGGTGAACTGGTGCGTGGACGAAGAGCCGCCGCTGAGGATCCTGACTTCGATGCCGCTGGCTTCGACGAGCCGCCGGGTCTGGAGGGCCTGGTCGAAGGCTTGCCGAACCAGCCGCTCCCGCTGGGCCGGATCGTTGACATACACGGCGTGCCCCTCATAGGCCTGCAACCCGTCGAACCGCAAACCCGCCAGCGGCAGAATCCGCCGCGCCAGCTCCAGGGCCGGCTCTCCCGGAGCAACCCCGCAGCGGGCGGAGCCGATATCGACTTCAACCAGCACGCCAACCGTTGCGCCGGTGGCGGCGGCGGCTTGAGAAATCGCCTCGGCCTGGCGGATGTCGTCGACGGCCACCTTCAGGTCGATCCGCCGAGCAAGCTCCGCGAGCCGCGCCATCTTGCGGCTGCCCACGACTTGATTGGCGATCAACACGTCGCCAACGCCGCCGTCCGCCAAGACTTCCGCCTCGCCCAGCTTTGCGCAGGTGATGCCCACGGCCGAACCGGCATCGAGTTGGCGCCGAGCGAGCGTCACGCACTTGTGATTTTTGAAATGCGGGCGGAGCTGGCACCCGCGGCCACGGAAAAACTCCGCCATCCTTTGCAGGTTGTAGTCCGACGCCGATCGGTCCAAAAGCAGCGCCGGCGTGTCGAGGTCTTCCAACGGCGCCCCGATCCAGCCGTCGGCGGGCGCAGGGCCACGAACTGAATTCATTACGTTTCACCCCCCTACCATGCCGTCCAACCGCCGTCGATCACCAGATTCTGGCCGGTCATGTAACTGCTGGCGTCACTGGCCAGGAAGACGACAGCGCCTTTCAACTCGTGCGGCAGTCCCATCCGCTTCATCGGACTGTGCTCAGTCAGCCGGCGAACCATCTCGGCCGGGGCGTTGGGCGCGGGAAACGGTCCCGGGCTGAGGCAGTTGACGCGGACACGGTCGCCTGCCCAGTAGACCGCCAGGTGCCGGGTCAAGTGGACGACGCCCCCTTTGAGCGCGTGATAGGCCACGGGGCTCGGCGGGCAGACGTCGCGGTAAGCATCCGGATACGAGCCAACCAGCCCGTACATCGATCCCAGCATGATCACGCTCGCCCCGGCGCCGCGCGCCACCGCGTGTTCGCGCATCCGCCGGGCGAGAAGGAAATAGCCGGTGGCATTGGCCAACTGCCGCGTGAACTGCTCGGCGGAGACTTGGGTCCAGTCGGCGGCCACTGCCTCGTGGCCGTTATTGACCAAGACGTCGAGGCCACCCATCCGCTCCGCGGCTAGCGCGAAGCCGGCGTCGATCGAGGCCTCGTCCATGTGATCGAGCTGGATCGCCTGGTGAGCGGTATCGCAGGGGGGCAGGCTCGCCGCGACGGCCTCGGCACGCTTCGGGTCGCGGCTGCTGACGGCCACGGCCGCGCCGGCTTCGGCCAGCGCCCGGGCCATGGCGCCGCCGAGATAGCCGCTCGCCCCCGTGACCAGCGCCCGCTTGCCCCTTAGACTCAACAGATCGCCGACGGTCGGCTCGCTCGATTGGTCATTCATCATTCATCATTCGTCATTCGTCATTGACGGTGGGGGGTTGGTCATTCAACCTTCACCCACGTTCCTTCCTCGATCGACGCCAAGATGGCGAGGCTCGTCCGGAGCGTATCGGCGGCCTCCTGCAAGGTGCAGGCCGGCTCGGCCTTCCCCTCCATCAGGTCCAGAAATGCGCGGGCCTGGGCGATGAACAAATCGTCGCGCTGGAGCCCGGCAAAACACTCTTCCTCCCACGGTCCGTCGGGCCGGGTGATCCACGCCCAGCGGTGCCGGTGCAACTCCGCGCGGCAGGTGCCCCGCTCGCAGACGACCGTAATCGTCGTTTCATTGGGGGCCTGGTGCTGGTTCAGACTGTAGGAGGCGAGCACGTCGCCGTGCCGGGCGACCACGTGGACGGTGTCTTCGACATTCACGCCTTCGAGCACCTGGTGCGCGGCGTCGGCCACGAGGCGATCGGTTCGCCCAACCAACCACCCGCCGGCATTCAGCAGATGCGTCAGCGCGTCCTGCACGGCGCCGCCGCCGGTGGCCCGGTCCGCGTAGTAGATTTCCCGGTAAGCGGGCCGGTAGGTGGGGAAATGCTGGCCGGAGACGACGATCAGTTGGACCGGCCGCCCGAAACGCTCCCCGCCGACGGCCTCGCGGATCGCGCGGAGCGCCGGATGATGCCGCAGGACGTAGGCCACCGCCACCTTCAACTCGTGCCCGGCCAGGATCGACTGGAGGCGGTCCAATCCGTCCAGGCGGGTGGCCAGCGGCTTCTCAATCAACAGGTGCATGCCCGCCTCGGCCAGGCGGGCGGACATCGGCAGGTGCAGATGGGCCGGCGTGGCAACCACGGCCGCGTCGTGGGGAGCGGCAAGCGCCGCCGGCAGATCGGCGTAGGCCGTTGCAACACCATACTGCCGCGCGATCCGCTCCCGCAACGGCCCGTTCCGCTCGCAAATCGACAGCTCCGCGCGGCCCGTGGCCTGGAAACATCGCAAGTGCCGCTCGCCGATCGATCCGGTCCCGACGATCAAGATACGTTTTGCTTCCGGCATCGCCTGGCCACCTGTTCTCTTTCGTCAGAGGCAAATCGATTGAAACCGCGGCACGCGTGGTCGACAATCCTCGCCGCCACGGCAGCCCCGAGCGCGGAGCACAAGCCGCGCGGCGATCGGCCGGTGGCGGCGCCAGCGCGGCCTATTTCACCGGGCCGAAGCGGTTTTCGAAGCTGAAGCCCAAGGGCCCCATCTCGCGCTGGACTTGCTCCAACCCGCTCTTGATCATCACGATGTCGGCCTGGTAGCAGACGAGCCGGGCGCCCAGCTCCAGCAGCTCCCGCGCCTGCTCGACCGATCCGGCCGGGCATCCCCAGTTCTTGCCGGCCCGCCGGGCGGCCTCGGCGATCTTCCGCTTCGCATCCAAGGTCCGCTGGTCGTCCATGCGGCCGGGAGACCCGCTGAGGATCGAATAGTCGCCCGGACCGAGCAAGAGGATGTCCACCCCGTCGACCGCCGCGATCTCGTCGACCCGCTCCAGCGCTTCGGGCGATTCGATTTGCACGATCAGGAACGTCTGCCGATTGGCCTCGGCGACGTACTGGTCGATCGGCATCGTCAAGTAGGGCATGTCCGGATTGCCGCCGTCGCACCCCCGCCGGCCCAGCGGCGCGAACCGGGCCCAGCCGGCGGCCTCCGCGGCCTCCCGGGCGTCGTCGCAGCGCGGATACATGATCCCCTGCGCGCCGGCTTCGAGCATCCGCTGCATGCGCATGAACTCGCCCTTGGCGGGCCGGGCGATGATGTCCGCGCTGCCGACCCGCGCGGCGCGCATCAGCCCCGCCGCCGTTTCCAGGCTGTAGGCATGGTGCTCCAGGTCCATCCAGATGCCGTCGAAACCCATCAGGCTGGCCAACTCGAATATCGACGGGTCGACCAGGTGCAGCGTGGTCACCAGCACCGGCTCATCCCGCTCGAGCTTCGCCTTGATCCGGCTCGGTCGCATGTCGTGATCCCCCAAGAATCCTCGTGGCGCGGACAGACCGATTTCCTGCCCCCTCTCGTCCCGCCCGGCGAAGGAGGCGTCCGCGCCAACGACAAGCCGCGGCGGGCAGGCACGGACACAGCCGCTGCATGGACCATCAAGATACAGCCGGAAGCGCCACCCGTCAACGGACCGCATCCCCGCGCCGCTGCTGCTCCTCGATTCAGACGCGCAGGAACGTCTTGTTGCGATACATGTACCAGAGCAAGAGCCACATCACCAGGAACGCTCCGGTCCAGGAGATGCCGTCGTACCAGGCCCCGGTGTACTGTTTCAGCCCGATCAGGAAGCGGTCGGCAACGGCCTTGTAGGCGGCGTTGCAGAGCGTCCAGCTCAGGTAGACGAAGATCGAGTTGGCCCCGATCACCACCAGCGGAAAGGCCCAGCGGCGGATCTGCCAGACGTCGATCATCAGGTAGAACAGCGCCAAGAGCAGAAAGCTCCAGCCGCCCGCCCAGAGCACGTAGGTGCTCGTCCAGCGGACCTTGATGATCGGGAAGGAGTAGCTCCAGAACCACCCGGCGGCCAGGCAGCCGACTCCCAGCAGGATCAGCGTGAGGACCTTTGCCGCATTGCCCCGCCCGCTGCGGAGGAGTTGGCCGGCCAGCACGCCGAGCATCGCCGTGGAGGCGTGCGTGCTGATGCCCAGAATCCACCCGATCCGCCACTTCGGCGCTTCCCACTCGCCAAGAATCTGCTGGTTGAGCCAGTCGCCAAACAAGGCGCCCGGCTGGTAGACGCCCGCTCCGTGGCCGGGCACCGGCACGAACGTTTGCAGGGCCCAATAGCCGAGCAGCAAGGCCGCCGTCGCCAGCACCTGCAATCGCGGCTTGAGGTGCAGGTAAAGGACGCAGGCGACAAGGTACCCCAGGGCCAGCATCTGGAGCACGCTGTACGTGATGCAGAACTTCTCCGGATTCAGGGAGAGCAGGTTGCCGTTGACCATCATCCCGAAAAAGATCAGCATGGCCACCCGCGGCAAAATCCGCCGGTAAATCTGCCAGCGACTGTCGCCCCGCGCCAACCGCTTCGAGAGCGAGTAGGGGATCGCGACGCCGATCAGGAACAGGAACAGGGGGAAGATCAGGTCGAGAAAATGGAACCCCTCCCACTCGACGTGCTGGAGTTGGACCTGGAACGCCTTCAGCCACTCGTTCTGGGTGCCCGCCGTGAAAGCGCGGTAGATCGCCACGCCCCCGGCGATCCAGAACATGTCGAATCCGCGGAGGGCGTCCAACGACATCAGCCGCGGCGGCGCGGCGGGCGGCGCGGAATCGGGCGATTGGGACGGCACGGCAGGGCTCCTTGTTCTCGATCCGTTCGGTTTCTCCAGCCGCTCCGCCTGTCAGGGCCGGCGCGGCTGCCGGCTGGCTTGTTGGTGAGTGGCTGGCGGGCGCCGGCCCGGCGGCATCCTCGGTGGCGGGCGCTGGCGGTCTCTACTCGAGCGCCCGGCTCGGCGCGCTCCACTTGATTTTGGCAACCCAGACGCTGTTGTCGCTGCCCCGTTTCTCGACTCCCCGCGGCTGCATCCATTCCGCGGCCGTGACCCACGTCTCCTCCGGACTGACCGCCGTGACGCCGAAATTCCCCAGCCGTGCGCCCCGTTCGGGGACAAGCACCCGCTCCGTCGCGCGGATCACGCAGAGCCGATCCGGGTCCACGCGGGCCATGAACAGCGGCGCCCGGTGGCGGAAGACTTGGTCGTTGTCGGCCCCGCGGCGGGTGTATACCAGAAACAGTCCGCCGCTGTGCACCACCCAGTGCTGCTGCGTGTTGTAGCTGCCCAGTTCCGCCCCGTCATCAAAGGTCCAAGGCTTTGCCTCCCCGAAGTGCAAGCCGTCCGGGCCCGAGGCCACGTAGCCCTTCTGGTCGTTCCGCATCGTCAGGAAGAAGCGACCGCCGAACCTGGCCAGCGAGGGCTCGCCGAACCCGCGCGGGACATCGATCGACAACTCGTCGCCGTGTTCGACGTAGCGCAGCGTCTCGCCGTCGAACCGGCAGCGGACGACCGTCGTGCTCGACACCCTGTCCTCGGGCCGCTTGAAGGAGATCGGCAACAGAATCTCGCCGCCGGGCAGATCGACCCGCTGTGTGCAGCCCGCCCCGGCGTTGGCGAACCGCGGGTCGTCGGGCATTTCCAGCTGCTTCCACGGCAGCCAGGCCCGGGCGGCCGGGTCATACACGGCGTAGGCCGTGTGCCGCCGCCGGACCGGCATCACGCGGTTCTTCTCGTACCAGACGGTGTGGCCGGTGCCCAGCAGCTTCCCGCTCGCGGCGTGCCACTTGGGCCAGAAGTCGCAAACGGTCAGCTCGATATCGCCGCCCATCTTCCGCCGCTCGAAGACCGGCTGCAACTTCGGCTCGGTCCAGGTCGCGCCCAGGTCGTCCGTCCAGAGGCTATGCAGAGCGTAGAAGACATCCGACCCCGACAGAAGGAGCTTCTGCATGGTCATCACCACGACGGGGTCCTTGCCCGGGCCAAATCCCCCGCCGGGCGGGATGGCGCCGGCTCGGGCGTGGACCCAGCAGGTCTCGCCGTCGAAGCCGCTGACGGCGACGGTCCGTTCGATCCGATATTCAAGCGGTTCGTCTTCGGCCCGGCTCGCTGCTGGGCGGGCGAATGCCAGGACGGCGACGGCGACGAGGACTGCGATCCGCGGAATTCCCGCCATGGTAATTCTCCTTGTCATGCTGAGAGTCTGCCCGCCGGGGCGGTCTCCCCTCTGGCTCGCAGCGGGGCGCAACCGGTTACAATAGGAGCTCGACCACCAATCTAGGCGTCGAACACACGCGCTTCAAGCGCCGGGCCAGTTTGAAGGAATCGCCATCATGAGACGCGCCATCCTGCTCGTCGTCGTCCTGCTCGACCAGACCGTCGTTGCCGCGGAATCCGAGGAACAGCGCCGCGTGGCGCAGGTCGCGGCAACCAAGGGGCTCATCGCCTTCTGGGATTTCTCGCTGACGGAGGACGGCGCCTGGACTTCTTACCACGACGAGGACGTCGCCCAGCGCGGCTATCCCGTCTTCCTGAGGCGAATTGGCGATCCGCAAACCTATCGGCCCGACCAATGGCCCTATGCCGACGAGCAATCGAAGCTGGTGTTCGACTCTTCCGGCCCGTTCGGCCGCGCCGTCCGATTCAACAAGGGATACGTGTTTGGCGAAGTCCCCCGCAGCCAGTTCGACAGGTCGCCGCTGGATATCCACGGCAATCAACCGTTCACCTTGATCGCCTGGGTCAAGTTCATCGGCGCACGGCATCTCGTGGCCGGAATCTGGGACGAAGGCGGCTGGGACAAGTACGGCGGCCGGCGGCAGATCGCCCTGTTTGGAGGACTCTTCGGCTCCCGGGGAGTGATCGGCCACGTCTCGGCGACGGGAGCGGCCAGCTATCCGCAGTCGACCGCTTCGGGCTCCCAATACGCTCGCTGCCGGGCGATTGACGGGCGCGCCTTCGAGAACAACCAATGGATCGCCATGGCCATGACATTCGATCCGGCCACGGAACAGGTCCGCGTCTACTGCGACGGCGTGGCGACTCCAAGTCAGATCACCGATCCTGTCGCGCAGGATGTCTTCCGGTATGGCGAGCCGGTCTCCAGCAATCCGTATCACTTCCCCTGGCCCCTCTTCTCGCCGAGGACGTTTGTCCTCAAGTTCAACGGCTACAACGTGCAGACGTCGGGCGTCTACGAGCATTGGCTCCTCGTCGACACCGAGGAGGGGACGATCACCTATGACAGAAGCTGCCCGGCTTCCGACAAAGTCCAGCCGGAATACCGCGTGGAGTTCGGCGTAGAACGAGCGGGCAAAAGCCTTTTGCCGCGGCCGCTCTCCCTCGTGGCGGCGGGCAAGACACGCGCCGCGCTGGCCGGCGGTGTGAAGATCGAGCCCGGCGACCAGGTCGTCGCGTCGCTGCACACCCTCGAGGAGGATGGCTGGCGGCGGGTCGGCACGGAGATCCGCTATCGCGTCCGGGAGGGAGCGCCGTTTACCTTGGGCAGGGCACTGGGCCTCGGCACGGAGCCGATCGACCACGGAACGCAACTCTGCATCGACGGAGTGGCGGTGTTCAATCGCGTCTTCAGCGGCAAGGAATTGCGGCGGCTGAGCTTTGCCAGGGAAAAGTAGCCCGTCCAGCCCGTTGCCGCCCAGGCCGCGCTGGTTGCCCGCCGCGGCGTCGGGTACAATCGCCGGCCAAGGGGCTGCTTGACGCCGCAGGCGGGGGCGGTTGCCGGCGCGTTTCGCCGCGCCGTTGGCCCGGCCTTGCGGCGCGACCTTCTCTTCTGCCGGACAGTCATTCCAGGGGCCGATCCGCGCGGCAGGTCCGCGGACGGCGAAACATGACAAGGGAGAACGCGATGAGCGGAAAAGACGTCAAGGTTGCCGTTGTCGGTTTGGGGTTTGGCGCTGAATTCATCCCCATCTACCAAAAGCACCCTAACGCCGAGATGTACGCGATCTGCCAGCGCAATGCCGAGCGGCTCGAAAAAGTCGGCGAGACGTTTGGCGTGGCGGTGCGCTACACCCGCTACGACGACGTGCTCGCCGACCCGGCCGTCGACTTTGTCCACATCAACACGCCGATTCCGGACCACGCCCCGATGTCGATCGCCGCACTCGAGGCGGGCAAGCACGTCCTCTGCACGGTGCCGATGGCGACAACGGTCGACGAGTGCCGGCGGATCGTCGAACTGGTGCGCAAGACCGGACTGAAATACATGATGGCCGAAACGGTCGTCTATTCGCGGGAGTTCTTGTTCCTCAAGGACTTGTATGAGAAGGGCGAACTGGGCAAGATTCAATATCTGGCGGCGTCGCACCCGCAAGACATGGACGGCTGGCCGGAATACTGGGAGCGGATGATCCCCATGCACTACGCAACGCACGTCGTCAGCCCCTGCCTGGGCCTGCTCGACGGCCGGGCGGAGTATGTCTCCTGCTTCGGTTCGGGAACGGTCCGCGACGACATCCGGCAGAAGAGCGGCAACCCCTTCGCCGTGGAATCGTGCCATATCAAGATCAAGGATGCGGACGTCGCGGCGCACATCTGGCGGTTTCTCTACGACACGGCCCGGCAGTATCGCGAGAGCTTCGACGTCTACGGCACGAAGAAGAGCTTCGAGTGGACGCTCGTCGAGGGGCAGCCGCACATCCTGCACACCGCCAAGAAGCCCGAGCCGGAGATCCCCGCGGCGGTCGAGATTCCCGATTTCGCCCACCTCCTGCCGGACCCGATTCGGCAGTTCACCCGCTCGATCCAGGATGCGCGGCACCTTTCCTTTGTCCAGGGCGCCGGCCACGGTGGATCGCACCCCCACCTGGTCAACGAGTTCGTCACCGCCCTGGTCGATGATCGCCAGCCCTGGCCGAACGCCGTGCAGTCGGCCAACTGGACCTGCGTGGGCATCTGCGCCCACCAGTCGGCCTTGAAGGGGGGCGAAATCGTCCGCCTGCCCGACTTCACCCTGGCGTGACTACGGCGCCGTCGCCAAGTACCCGGCCAGGACGCGGACATTGGCCACGAAGCGTTCGCAGCTGATCACCCGCCGCGTGGGGTCCGCGTCGCCGTGATACCTCATCCGGCCGTTCTCCACCCAGCGCCCTTGTGAATCGAGGGAGGCGAGGACGGAGCGGACGCGGCTTTCCTGGCTTTTCGAGGGTTTCTGGGGGGCCTTTTTCGCGGGGGGATTCCGTTGGTCGATCGGCGTCTGCGAAAGCCGCTCGAATTCTCGCTCGATCTGGTCCAGGCTGCTGCCGACCTTGAACGAATAGTGGGTCGGCATGTCGGCGTCGCTGTAAGTGAGCTGGTAATCCTTCGTGAAATACAGCGGCCGATTCGTCCGCAACTCGTAGAATCGGGCCAGTCTGCCGTCGGCGAGGAGGGATCTCCGGTAGTACTGGAGGGCGCGCGGGATCGGTTCGAGGTACTTCTTGTCGCCGGTCCGCCGATAGACCTCCATCAACGCCCGCATCACGCCCTGGGATTCGCCGCCGGTCACCGCGGGCGGCTCAAACTTTCGCGCCCAGGCCGGCTGCATGTTGGCATCGTACTGCTGGGCCCAGCCGGGCTGCGGGTCGGGCATCTGGGCCAGCAGCATGAACTGGCCGGCCCGCTCGGCCGCCGCCCGGAACCGCCGATCGCCATACTGCTCGGCTGCCAGAAACATCACGTCGATCACGTCCGCGATCGCGTTGTCGTTGAACGTGTAAAATGTCTTGTAGTCCTTGCCGGGATACTCCCACGACCACGAATCCGGATAGCTCGCCTGCCGGATCGGGAAATCGTCGGCGCGGGGCGGACCTTCAAACCGCTGGGGCCACGCGCCGATCGGATACTGCACGGCCAACAGCGCTTCCAGGCCGGTCATCGCCGCCTCGTGGATCGCCGCATCGGATTGCTGCAATCCCGCGTCGAGGGCCATCAAAAACCGCAGGGCCGCCTGGGTCGTGTCGTCGTCGAGCGTCGACGTGTTGCCCTGGCTCTTCCCCTCCAGCGGCCGATCGACGCGGTAGGCTCGCCGGGCGCGCTCCTTCTCGTCGAACACGATCCGATAGTCCCAGCCGCCGGACCGCAGTTGTCCGCGGACCAGGCAATGCCCCGTTCTGCGTGCCGCATCGAGGTGGAAATCGTCGCCAGTCGCCTTGTAGGCGTCCAGCAGGGCCGTGCCGACCGTCGGCGTGCCCGGCGGCTGCACCCAGACCGTTGTGGCGTTTGCCTTGCCCTCGCCTTCGCGCACGGCCAGGTCTTCGCTGTATCGCCAGAGGTATCCGCCTTCGGCCGACACGACTTCGTCGAAAAACCGGCAGGCCTTCTTGAGACCGGCGGCTGCCTGGCGGCGGAGGGCCGCGTCGTCCGCCACAACGGAAGTCGTCAGAAGAACCACAGTGCACGCGAGGGACGTTCTTAAGGAAAATCGCATGGTTTTCGGTCTCGCTCGGTCTGGCGTGTTATCAAGGGGAGAATGCGGCGATTGGCCGCCCGGCGCGTGATCGACCGCGGGGGGGAGCGGCTTTCCGAGAGGGCTTGGCCTGCGCTAATTCAGTTCCGGCGGGACGTTGCCGTAGCCCCAGCCCGAGCCGGAGAACTCGGCAACCGGCGCGGCGGCGGGCGCCTCGCCCGGCGTCATCTCGTCGGCCAGTTCGATGGCCGCATCGACCATCTGCCGCCCGGCGGTCGGTTCCAGGTTGCTGTAGGAGGTCAGGCGGGTCTCGTACCCTCCGCCGCGGGGCCCGAGGGCTTCTTCCGTGGGCACATAGCCGACGCAGCCATTGGCCAGGGAGACGGGAAACGTGAACGGGAACTTGCTGCGGGCCTTTATATCCAGGCCGAACTGGCAGAAGAACTCGGCCGGATCGGAGAGGAACACGGCCGGCCCGACTTGGATCGCCTGCACCTCGACCTCAGTGGTCGGGTGCTTTGCGAGGCTCGCATCGAGCAGGACGATCTCCTTGGCAAACGTCCATTCCGTCGAACCGACCTGCTGGGGGTCCCTCTGGACCAGCGCGAAGCACTGCTCGACCCGCTCGGGGCTGGGCACGCGGCGTTTGATCGACAGCCGTTTCGCCCGGGCCTCCACCGGCGCCAGCGTGCCGCGCTCCATGCCAAGCAGGACTTTGACCGCCTCGGCGCCCACCCGGCCGCCGACCAACTGGGCGCTCCGCTCGCCCGCCGGACGGCGCGTGGGGCTGAGATTGTCGACCTGGGTGACGTCGCCGCAAGTGCCGGGAAGAAAGACAACGATCGCGTCCTCGCCGAAGTAGCCGCGAATCGCCTTTTCGAGGTAATAGATGTAGTTGGCGGAGATGCCGCCGGGGCTGGTTGTCGCGTGGCACGCGAAATTCACGACGCACCCGAGCAGCTCTCCCTCGCCCGTCCATGCGCCGAGGACGCCGACTTCCGGATCGGTCGGACCGGCCGGCTCGATGATCTCGGGGTTGCCCTGCCCGGGATGGGTATGCGAGCGGCCGTTCTTCATCCGGAACCGCCGGTTGAAGGCCACCGTGTCTTCAATCCCCTTACCGACTCCGCATGCGGCCGCCTGGCGGCGCTGGTCGGCCTCGGCCACGGCCTCGACGATCGCTCCCTCGACGCGCTTCAGATACTCCGCGTCCGCGTTCGAGGACTTCTCATAGGCAAGTTGTTGCACGAGCGCGGAGGCATGGTCGTACTCGCCGGGCAGTACCATTCCGGTCGGGCCCGACGAGTGCGAGTGGGTTGCGCCGATCAGAACCGAACTGCCCGCGATCCCGCACTTCTTCTCGATCCCCGCGCGCGCCCCGGTGACGAGAATCCGGGGGACGATCAGGGCGTCGACCCCGACCAGGGCCACGCGGCTCCGGCCATCGTCGAACACGGCCGCGCGGACCTTGCACGGATCGTGGAACGATCGGTGGAACGACTTCCCATAGCCGCCGGGCTGCTCCGCGCCGATCGCCGGTGTAATGTCGCGTTCGGCAAAGCCGACCCGTTGGCCGCCGGCTGGCTCCCCGCAAAGCACCAGGGACGCCGGCTGCGGCGCGAGTAGCAGACCGGCAATTGCCAACAAGGGGAAGACTCGGCTGCGCATGGACTGACCTCCTTCGCTTGCCCGGCTCCTGAGCCGCGGCGCGTTGCGGGACGGTTGGGGATGGTTGCCTTTGCCGCCGAGAGCGGCAGCCGCGGGCGACCGCCATTCTTGAGCCGGTCGCACCGCCTGTCAACCGTTTACGGCGATTCCCGCCGCCCCGCCTGCCGGATTCCCCGGCATCGCCCAGGCTCCCAGCGTCGCCCTGGTTCGCGGTATCGCCCTGGTTCCCAAGCTCCAGCTTGGGAACGAGGAGCGGGGAACCAGGCGCGCGGGATCCAGCGACCTGCCCCCGCCGGGCGGCATTGCCAGAGAAAGCCGTATAATCGGCCAACTGGGCCAGACCAAACCACCCGATCCTGGGTGTGCCGCTAGGCAAAACCACCGGTCATCGAGTATCCTGACTCGATAGGCAGATATGCAATTGTCTACAGGAGCCACGCACCTCGCAGCCCGCCCCCGCGCGTAAAACGGTTGCCCGCTTTTCTCCGCGGCGGCAAGTGGCCCAAGCTGTTCACCATTTGGCATTCCGAAAGTCCGAGCAACGAAATGGTTCTTCCCGCTCCCTTGTGCGGCATCGTTCCCCCGATGATCACACCGCTGGCCACTTACGACACGCTCGACACGGAAGGTCTCCAAAGGGTCATCGAGCGGATTCTCGAGGCAGGACCGGCCGGGCTGTTTGTGCTCGGCACGACCGGGGAAGGGCCCAGCCTGAGTTACCACCTGCGGCGCGAACTGGTCGACCGGGTTTGCCAGATTGTCTCGCGGCGCGTGCCCGTACTGGTGGGAGTCACCGACACATCGTTTGTCGAGTCGATCAACGTTGCCGACGATGCGGCCGAGGCCGGCGCCGACGCGGTTGTCCTCGCGGCGCCCTATTATTTCGCCCCCAGCCAGGAGGACCTCTGGCAGTACGTCCGCAGACTGGTGGCCGAGATGCCGCTGCCGGTGTTTCTCTACAACATGCCCAGCCACACCAAGGTGCCCTTCTCACTCGAGACGGTCCGCCGGGCGCTCGATGTGCCGGAGATCGTGGGAATCAAGGACAGTTCGGGCGACATGATCTACTTCGACCGCCTGCGGAACATCGTGGCCGAGCGGCCCGATTTCACGCTCTTGATCGGTCCGGAAGAACTTCTGGCGGAAGCAGTCCTGCTCGGCGGCCACGGCGGCGTCAGCGGGGGAGCGAATCTCTGCCCGCAACTTTACGTCGACCTCTACAACGCGGCCGCTGCCGGCGACCTGAAGACGACCTCCAGCCTGCACCGGAGGGTCATCGAGTTGGCTTCCGCGGTCTATTCGGTCGGCCCGCCGGGGGCTGCGGTCGTGCAAGGCATCAAGACCGCCCTGTCGATCCTGGGCATCTGTAGCGATCTGCCGGCCGAACCGTTCCACCCCCTCAGCCCCGAGCAGCGAAAGCAGCTTGAAAAGGCCCTCGACGCGCTGGGGCTCGTCGAGTCCGCGCCGGTACCACACGTCGTCTAACACGGACCCTGTCGACCGGTGGGTCGGAAAGACCGCCCAGCGCAGCGGCAGTCATCTCGATCCCGCGGCCACGGGAGTGCCGGGCTGGCCGTCCGTCACGCTGCCAAATCGCAAGACCGCCTCCCGCTTGCCACGTCTTCCGAGAAACGCCCGACTCGCAGCCGCTTCGCTCTCCCCCCCTTGTTGGGTCCCGCGTGTGTGGAATTTTAGCAAATCTGGGCAAACATTGCCGATCCCGTAAGATTTTCTGATTTTTCCGAAAGTCCTGGCCGGGGGATTCCGATAAACTCGCTGCCGGTTGTCCCGATGCGGATGGCCGCCAATGAGACCACCCCCCCAGACTGAGGTATCAGAAATGAGACGGTTGACCCGGATTGCCAGCACGCTTGCGGTCGGCATCACGTGGATGATCGCTTGGTCCACCCCGGGCATCGCCCAGGGGCAAGCGGTCCCAGGCGGTCTCCAACCCCCGACTTCCCGGAGCACATGGAGTCAGCGTGTTGTCCGGCCGGCGTCGACGAGCGCTCAGAACCGGAAAGTGGGCTGGTCGTCCTACCGTCCGGGGCAGTTCGGGCAGCAAGTGAAGACGGTCTCAGCCGACCAGACGCCCGTCTTTTCACAAGACCCGTCGATCCTGGATAGCGAAACCGTCCTCCAACTCGGCGACGGCGCCGCTCACGACGGCTGCCAGGCGTGCGGCCCCGGCGAGGCCTGCGGCGAGGTCTGCGCTGACCCGTGTGTCGATGCCTGCGGCCCCGTTGCCTGCGGCGGCTATTACCAGTGTGGCGACCTGGCCCGGGCGATCGGCGGACTGGTCGGTTACGTCTTGGCGAGCACCAATTTTTCCGCCGGCGTGCAGGGCTTCAAGGGGCCGACCGACATGGGCCGGAACGGCAACTTCGGCTTTCATTACGGCCTGAATCGGGGCTCGCCCCTGGGCGATCCCTGGGGCATCGGCTACCAGTTCGGGGTCAGCGTGGTTCAGAGCAACTTCTCCGGCGACCAGATCGTCGACATCTTCTCTTCCGACAACCGCGACCAGGTCTTCTTCACCTCCGGCATCTTTCGCCGAGCCGTCTGCGGCGGCCTGCAATGGGGCGTTGTCTACGACCTTGTCCGCGACACGTATCGCGACAACGCAACCTCCGGTCAGATTCGCGGCGAACTGTCCCTTGTCAGCCAGGGATGCCGCGAAATCGGTTTCTGGGGGGCCTTCGGCGTCAATGGCGACCGCATCCAGATCTCGCTCATCGACCAGGTCCTCGACGACCTGAAGGTCACGCCCATCGACATCTACTCCATCTTCTACCGCCGTTACTTCAGCGGCGGCGGCCAGGGCCGCGTCTGGGCCGGCTTGACCGATCGGGGCGACGCCGTCCTCGGTGCGGACGCGACCGTGCCGCTGGGAACGAGTTGGGCCCTGGAAAACAGTTTCACCTACATGATCCCCGAGGACGGGCACAGCGCCGACGGCCAGCAGCGCGAGGGCTGGAATGTCGCCCTGCGGCTCGTCTGGTACCCGGGCCGGCAGGCGGCCTGCGAAATCCAAGGCCCCTACGCGCCGCTGATGATGGTCGCCGACAACGGCTCGATGATCCTCGACACCCGCAACAAATAAACCTGGTTGCGGAACAAAACGGAAACGGGGGAGGGACCGGGCCGCTTCGGCGGCCCTCTCTATTGCGCGCGAAGGGTGGTTCGCGGCGGGCGAATTCCATTGGCGACACACGGCCGAAGGCGTTGCCGGAGCCACTCAGGTTAATCTGGGCAGGCGGGCAGCGGAGGCCCACCGACTGGGCTGTCATCGTGTTGACTTGCCCATGCCGGCTCGCGAAAATGCACGCGTCTCTCGAATGATCGCCAGAACCGGTTGCGGCGGCGCTGCCCCGGGTGAACGGCGGCAGCGGCCCGAGCCGTTCGCGAAATGGCTAACGTCCATGTTTCTGCCTCAACCGATCGCCGACGATTGAAGCAAGTGGATTAGCGGCCCATGGGAAGGCGCGGGCCAGTCCGACAGCGGCAGGGGCACCGGCACAGCGCGGTTCGAGCTGGCTTTGAGCGGGCAGTTTCTGGTCTGGCGCGGCGAGGTGCAGATCATCCCATTGCCTCTGAAGGAACCTGTTGCCATGAAGCTTCTCATCCGCCGAGCTGCTTTCTCCCTGTTCGCCGTCGCCGTGTGTTGCGCGATCTTTCCGACGGTCTCGACGGCTGCCGATTGGCCGACCGCCGGGGGGGACGTGCGGCGAACCAACGTCTCTGACGACGCGCTCGCGTTGCCCCTGGTCGAAGGCTGGCGCCATGCGCCGCGTCACGCGCCGCGGCCGGCGTGGCCGGAAAGTCCGGCGAAACAGGACGTTTATCGGAAAGTCTACGGGCTGAGCCCCACGGTCACCTTCGATCGCGCCTTCCAGCCGGTGATCGCCCACGGGCGGCTGTACTACGGATCGTCGGCCGACGACGCCGTCCGCTGCCTGGATGCGGCCAGCGGCAAGCCTGTTTGGGCCTACGTCGCGGAAGGACCCGTCCGCCTCGCGCCGACGGTCCACGCGGGCAGGGTCTATTTCGGCTCCGACGACGGCTGCGTCTACTGCCTCGCAGCCGCGGACGGTTCGCTGGTCTGGAAGCACCGGCCCGTCGAACCGGATCGGCGGCTGCCGGGCAACGGCCGGATGATCTCCCTCTGGCCGATCCGCAGCGGCGTGCTGGTCGACGGCGCGACGGCCTACTTCACCGCCGGCCTGTTCCCCTCCCAAGGCGCCTGGCTCTGCGCCCTCGATGCCGCCAGCGGCAAGACCGTCTGGAGGCAGCCGGTCGATATTTCTTCCCAGGGATATCTGCTCGCCTCGTCAACCCGCCTGTTCGTGCCGACGGGCCGGGCGGCGCCCCATATCTATCTGCGCGACGGCGGCCAGCAGGTCGCGGCCTTTCCGGGCGGCGGCGAGCAGCGCGCCGGATTCCCCGAGGGAGGCGGTTCCTATGCGATCATCGTCGACGACGTGCTCGTTCACGCCGGCGGGGAGACGGGCGATCTCCAGTTCACCGCCGCGGAGACCCGCGAAAAGATCATCACCTCCCCCGGGATTCGGCTCGTCGCCAAGGGCCAGACGGCGTACATTCTCGGCATCGACAAGCTCACAGCGATCCACCGCACCCGGTATCTGGAGATGCTGCGTTTGCAGCAGAAGAAAGAGAAATCGCCCGAGGACTTGCAGCGGCTCGCCGCCCTCCGCGGCCAGCAGGAACCCGCCGTCCTCTGGGACAAGCCCTGCTCGGCGCCCTGCTCGATGATCCTCGCCGGGAATCACGTCCTCTGCGGCGGCGACGGCCTGCTCGCCGCCCACGACGCGGAGACCGGGGCGGAAGCCTGGCGGACGGCGGTCGATGGAAAGGCCTATGCCTTGGCGGTCGCCGGCACGCGTCTTTATGTCGGGACCGATGCGGGAACGATTCACTGCTTTCAGGAGGGGCGGGCAACCGGCCGGGCGGAGCAACCGCGGCTCGATGCTCCCCGCGCGGAAGCTGCCGATCCACGGCCATCGGCCCTCTCCCAGGCCCTCCAACCGCTCCTGGACGAAGACGCGCAAGGGTACTGCCTGGTCCTGCCGGAGAGCGACGGTTCCCTGGCCGACCAACTCGCCTTGCGAACCAGGATGGCCGTCATCCGCGCCGTTTCCAGCGCGGACCAAGCGAGTGCCGCGAGCCGCCGGGCGGCGGAGGCGCCCAGCGCGGTTGCGGATCGAATCTCACACCACGAGGTCTCTCCCGCCAGGCTTCCCTACCAATCCCGCGTGTTCAATGCGATCGTCGGCAGCGTTTCCGCCACGGACGCCCCGTCCGTGCCGGCCAGTGAAGTCCTCCGCCTGCTGCGGCCGTCGGGAGGCATTGTCGCCTTGACCGGGCCGGCCCGCCCGCAGGTCGAGCGATCGCTCCGCCAGTGGGGAGAGGGCGTGATACCCGGCTGGTCGATCCAGAAAGCCGGGCCCGACGGCCAATCGTGGGTCGGCGTTGGCCGCCGCGGGCCCCTCGCCGGCGCGGGCGAGTGGACGCATTTCTACGGCGATCCGGGCAATTCGGCTTGCAGCGGCGACGCGTTGGAGTTCGGACCGGTCGACATCCAGTGGTTCGGACGCCCCGGGCCGCGGCGGATGGTCGACCGGCACGAGAAGAACATGGCCCCGCTCTACAAGGACGGGCGGATGTTTGTCACCGGCGACAATTACGTCGTGGCCGTCGACGCCTACAACGGCACGGTGCTCTGGGAGCGGGACCTCCCCGAATCGATCCGCCTCGGGGCGTTCAAGAACTGCGGCTCGATGGCCGTCGGCGATGGCCATCTCTACGTGGCCTCCGCCGACACGTGCGTTGCCCTCGATGTCAAGAGCGGCGCAACGGCGGCTGTGTTCACCGCCCCCCCGGCATCCGGCGGAAAGACCGGCGAATGGGGCTACGTCGCAACACTTCAGGGCCTGCTCCTGGGGTCCACGACCAAACCCGGCGCGAACTGGCGGGTTCAGGATGTCGATACGCAGACGCTCATCTGGCGCGACAAGCAGCCGGTCGTGGCCAGCGACACGCTGTTCGCGGTCGAACCGTCGACCGGCAAGACCGCCTGGACCTACCGGCCGGAGGGCGGCACGATCGTCAATCCGACGCTCGCCGCCGCCGCCGACCGCGTCTATTTCGTCGAAAGCGCCAACCGCGCCACGTTCGACGTGCCCGACGGCCGGATCACCCTCGACCTCCTCTTCGGCCAGGGGGCCGATCTGGTGGCCCTCGAACTGGGCAGCGGCAAGCAGATCTGGCGAACCCGCACCGACCTGTCGCGACTCGAGAATGTCGTCTTCATGAGCCATGCCGACGACACGCTGGTGATCACCGGCAGCCGCAACGCGGTGATCGAGGGGAGCGAAAAGCCGCGCGTCCGCTACGACCTCTGGGCGTTCGACGCCCCGAGCGGCAAGCCGCTCTGGAATTCGACGCAGACCCCCGTGCCCGACCACATCCTCGCCGGGCCACACGGGGAACAGGTTCAACATTCGACGATCGTCGGCGGCGTGGTCTACAACACGGGCTTCGCCTGCCACTTGCGGACCGGCGAGCCCTTCGAGGGCTGGCGATGGGAGAAGAGCGACAAATGCGGGACGGTCTGCGCATCGGCCGCCTGTATGTTCAGCCGCTTCGTGACGCCGCGGATGTTTTCCATCCGGACGGGGGAGTACCTCCCGCTGACCTCGGTGACGCGGCCGGGCTGCTGGATCAACATCTTGCCCGCCGGAGGGCTCGTGCTGATCCCCGAGGCGAGCAGCGGCTGCACGTGCTATTACCCGATACAGACGTCGATCGCCCTGGCGCCCCGCCATCCGTGACGCGCTCCGCGCCTGCCGGCGGATCTCTCCGCGGCGGGCGCCCGGCCTAGCGGTCGGCGACCCGATTGCCCGGGGCGGCCGCCCGGCGGTTGATACCAGAGC
>LSQX01132275.1_pt1 | contig 60560 bp, 57 predicted proteins | sample 654561 | NCBI WGS metagenome assembly LSQX01 (sample SAMN04489861, study PRJNA283612) | anaerobic digester metagenome | isolation source: 4 biogas reactors fed with cattle manure at either 37C or 55C with and... | place: Denmark: Kongens Lyngby | collected 2014
AGGAGGGGTAAAATGAAATTTTGTTGGTGCACAATTACCGTTAATGATTTAGATGCATCGATAAAGTTTTATCAGGAAATTGTCGGCCTCTCTGTTACACGGCGCTTTTCAGCCGGCGGAGGCACGGAAATTGCCTTTCTTGGTGATAGTGGAACAGAAGTAGAGCTGTTGTACAATCCGAAAGCTAAAGCCCCAGGTGTAATTGATGGCATTTCTTTAGGGTTTGAGGTAGAATCTGTTGATAAAATGATTGAATTTGTACAAAGTAAGGGCATTAAAGTAGTGAGCGGACCGACTCAACCCAATCCTCATGTCAAGTTTTTCTTTGTTAAAGACCCCAATGGTGTTAGCATTCAATTTGTAGAACATATGTAAAAAAAGCTAATACTTAACAGAGCCTGTCTTTTCGGCTATTTTTATTGAACTAATTATAAGCAAAAAGGAACTGCGAACAAAGCAGTTCCTTTTTTGTGCTGTGCAGGAGCAGCATCAAGTGCCTAAGAGTTAGAACACGGGTACTACCGCTCCCTGATATTTTTCTGCAATAAACTGTTTCACTTTATCGCTTTTCAGGGCATTAACCAGTGCCTGCAGGTCTTCCCTGTTTTCGTCACCTTTCCGTACAGCAATAATGTTTGCATAAGTGGTGGCGGACAAAGAATCCTTCTCTTCTTTAGCCAGGGCATCGGTGGCAGCATTTAAACCGGCCTGAATAGCATAGTTACCGTTAATTACTGCAATGTCTACATCAGGCAGGGAACGGGCCAGCTGTGCCGCTTCAATTTCAGTAATTTTCAGGTTTTTGGGGTTTTCAATGATGTCATTGATTGTTGCTTTGAAACCGGCCGTCGGATCAACTTTAATCAGTCCCTGAGCTTCCAGCAGCAGCAGAGCTCTTGCCTCGTTCGTTGTATCGTTAGGCACCAGAACTTCAGCACCATCGGGCAGTTCCGCCAAGTCTTTCGTTTTACCGGGGTAAATTCCCAGCGGCTCATAATGGATAGCTGCAATGGAAACCAAATCGGTATTATTTTCTGCATTAAAATCGTCCAGATAGGGTTGGTGCTGGAAGTAGTTGGCGTCAAGGTCTTTACCGTCCAGCGCTAAATTAGGTTGAACATAATCATTAAACTCCTGTATTTGCAGTTCGTACCCTTCTTCGGCCAAGACTTCTTTGGCTACGGCTAAAATCTCAGCATGGGGAGTTGGTGAAGCACCAACTACGATGGTGCCGCCGGTTTCCGCACCGTTATTCCCGCAGCCTACCAGCAGTGAGGCCAACAAAACTGCCACTACTAACAAATTGATAAACTTTTTCATCTTTTTCCCCTCCATTGTTTTAATTTCTTTTATCGCTTAAATTGGCAATCCAGGTGCCAATTTCCTGCAGTACCTGGACGACGATGACCAGCAGAGCAACAGTAGCAAACATCACATCATTCTGGTAGCGGTAATAACCATAGTTGATAGCAATGGTGCCGAGCCCGCCACCACCAACAAAACCAGCCATCGCCGAATAGCTAAGGATAGTAGTCACAGCAATGGCCGCGCCCACAATCAGCGAAGGAAGCGCTTCGGGCAGCATGACCTTAGTAATAATCTGCAGCGGTGATGCTCCCATGGACTGGGCAGCCTCAATCACTCCCTTGTCCACTTCTTTCAGTGATGATTCAACTAAACGGGCGATAAAGGGAGCGGCTGCGATGACTAAGGGCACCACGGTCGCACTGGAGCCGATTATTTTACCCACAATAAAGCGGGTGATAGGAATTACTGCGACTAACAGAATTAAAAAGGGTACAGAACGTATGACGTTAATGATAAAATTGAGAATCCGATTAAGGAAACGCTGCGGACGAATACCATCCTTTTCTGTTACTACCAAGATAATCCCCAGGGGCAGTCCCAATAAATAAGCTAAGGCTGTTGACAGCAGTGTCATGTACAGAGTTTCGCCCAAGCCCAATACAATCATCTTGATAACTGCAGCTTTAAACAACTCCCTCCACCTCCTCAACCGTCAGCCCTTTGCCTCGTAGATAGGCAATCATGCCATCGGCAATTTTATCTGTTTCCGGCAGTTGAATAACCATCTGTCCGAAAGCTTTGCCGTCAATGTTTTTCGTGTCGGCAAAAAGAATATTAACGGTATGTTTAAACTCCAAAACCATACTGGCAATAATCGGCTCAAAAGAAGAACTGCCGTCAAAAACAATACGAATACTGCGGTTGCCGATGATCTGCTCAATTTGCTGTTCTGCAGGATAAACAAGACGCCGTGCCGCCTGTGATTTGGGGCGGGAAAATATTTCCTCTACCGTGCCTGTTTCCGCTATCTGCCCATCATCAATAATGGTGACGCGCTGGCATATTTCCTCAATCACACTCATCTCGTGGGTAATAACAACGATAGTAATACCAAGCCTTTTATTAATATCACGCAGCAGCGACAGTACACCCCGGGTTGTGGCCGGATCCAGCGCACTGGTAGCCTCATCACACAGTAAGACCTCGGGATTGGTGGCCAAGGCCCGGGCGATGGCTACACGCTGACGCTGCCCTCCTGACAGCTGAGCCGGATAAGCATCGGCTTTATCAGTTAAACCTACTAAATCCAGCAGTTCTGCCGCCCGCTGTCTGGCTTCATGTTTATTAACGCCGGCAATCTCCAGCGGAAAACAAACATTACCCAAAGCAGTCCGCTGCATCAGTAAGTTAAATTGTTGAAAAATCATCCCCATGGATTGTCTGACTTTATACAGTTCCTGGCGTGAGAGCTGCGCCAAATCCCGCCCGGCAAAGTAAACAGTACCGCTTGTAGGCAGCTCCAGAAAGTTAATACAGCGCACTAAAGTACTTTTACCTGCTCCACTCATGCCGATGATGCCAAAAATTTCGCCTTCTCTGATCTCAAGGTTTATATTTTCCAGCGCGCTGACTTCACCGTTAGCGCTGGTAAAGCATTTACTTAATCCGACGATGCGGATAATTGGTTTAGTGTTCTTCATTACATCCCCCCCAGTAACAAAAGCTGGAACTTTTACAGGTCTAAATAAGCAGTGGCTGATACTGTTTGCACATAAGGCATAACTTACTGCGAGGCCCTAATGGCGCACCTGTTCAGACGAAAAGCCTCTTCAAGACAAGAAGAGGCTTTAAAGATCTTGCTCTTCTTATCTCGCAGGTAAATTCCTGCAGGAATTGGCACCTTCCAATTAAAAATTGGGGTTGCCGTGATTTCATTGGGCCGGTCCCTCCACCACTCTTGATAAGATACAAAATATGAAATTTCTATATGCAGAATATGATATCAGTGATTATAGTATCTGTCAAACTATTTTTTCAACCATATTTTCCTAAGACAGTTTGATAGAGCCTTTGGGCAGCCCTAAAGACTGTTCAATGAGCACAGCCAGAACTTTTGGTTCCTGCACACCTTCCACATAAAGATCAGCAAGACCGTTAATTAATATTTTTAACGTGTACTCAGGATAGTCAATAGTCAGAATACCTGCTTCCACAGCCTGACGTATAAAATCTTTTGTGTACAGCAGTGCTGATTCAGTCAGCCTGTTTTTCACCAGTTCATAAACACCGGTGGTGGCGGGAGAAAAGTCGATCAGCTTATGTCTTTCCTTGATCGCCACCAGATACAGCAGCAAAATCTCCGCAAGCTTCTCGTAAAAATTAAGTGACGGTGCCTGTACAATTTCCTGCAGCTGTTGATTAATCTGCTCCACCACCAGGTCAATTACTGCCGTTACCAATTCCTCCTTGGAAGAAAAGTAATAATAAACCAGTCCCTTGGTAATAGCGGCGGCTTTAGCGATATCGTTCATTGATGTTTTATTGATGCCATTTTGTTCAAAAAGCAGCATGGCTGTCTCCAATATCTCCTGTCTGCGCACTTCTGCATCCTTTGTCACTCTCATTAAACCACCCCTAATCCACAGACTTTAAAGATTCCACCATGTCCACCTGTCTTAATTTGAAATACATGATGAAGTTGACCAAAACGGAAAACAAAATTGTCAGCAGCACCGCGTACAAAAAGCTTACAGGCAAAATGTTCTTACCAAACATCATATTATCCACTTCCATTGTCTCTATCACAAATCTATGCAGGATAATGCCCAGCACAAGCCCCAGCAGTGTACCCAGCAAAGATAAGATCATATTTTCCCGGTAGACATAAGAGGCCACTTCCCCATCGCGGAAGCCTAAAACTTTGATCGTAGCAATCTCCCGCAGCCGTTCCGTGATATTAATATTAGTCAGGTTATAGAGTACCACAAAGTTTAGGGCACCGGCAGCTAAAATCAAAATCCACACTACATAGTCTAAACTTTTCAGGGTATCACGGAAAGTAGTCTGAAAGCTGCTGGTCAGAGTGATACCAACTACACCGTCTTCAGCCAGCAGGGACTCGCGAAACTGCCTGTCGTCAAAATTATCAGCGGACTGCAGTGTAAAGATACCCGCATTATAACGCGGCTCCCGCAGGGTCACGGCATCAAAATATTCCTGCGACATAAAAAGATGGTGGCCGAAATAATTTTCCGCAATGCCTGCAACGACAAACTCATAGGTACGATTATCTGTGTCCCGATAGATTAATCTGTCACCACTGGAGACATCTAATAACTGCGCAAGTTTTTCAGTCACGACTGCCCCTTCTGCTGTCAGCGGCAGCGGATTCCCGCTCACCCTTTCCTGCAGGGCAAAGAAATTGATAAAATTGCCTTCATGCTCCGGTACCAGCAGATTAGCTTCATAACCCTTATTACCCTGCTGCTGATAAACTGTTACCACTTCCATCAGGGCCGAGGTATAAGTATTAATTTCACTACTCTCTGCCAGCAGCCGGTTTAGATCTGTTTCCCTGTCGGCATCTACAATAACAATACCGTCATAAAGAAAAATATCTGCAAACTGCTTGTCTGTAATGACATTTACAGAATCTCGGATACCGTATCCGGTTAATAACAGGGCCGTGCAGCCGGAAATACCCAGTACCGTCATCCAAAAACGTTTCTGATAGCGAAAAATATTTCTTGCCGTCACCTTTTGGATAAAGCCTAAACGCTCCCAGAAAAAAGGCAGACGCTCCAGAAAAATGCGTTTACCCGGTTTTGGCGCTTTCGGCTGCATCAACTGCGCCGGCGTGGCCTGCAGTGTCGCCAGGCATGCTGCCAGCGCCGCCACCACGGTAGTTAAGATGGCAATGGCCAAAGAAATAAGAGCGTAATTAAGATGAAAGGGACATAAAAGGTGTGGGATGTCGTACATGGCACCATAAATGGTCATAATCAGCTTGGGAAAAAGCTGGAAACCAACGGCAAAACCTAAAATGCTGCCGGTCATACTGGCCAATAAAGCATAGACCAAATATTTGGCAGAAATGATCCAGGTCCCATACCCCAGTGCTTTCAGTGTGCCAATTTGCGTACGTTCTTCTTCAATCATGCGGGTCATGGTCGTCAAACAGACTAAAGCAGCTACTAAAAAGAAGAAAAGGGGAAAAATTTTGGCCACCGCACCTACCCGCGCCGCATCATCACCATAGCCGGTATAACCCGGATTGCCGTCCCGGGTATAGACAAACCATCCTTGCGGCAGTTCTAAAAGCCGGCGTTCAGCCTCCTTAATTTCTGCCTCGGCTTCAGCTATCTTTTGCAGCGCCTCTTCTTTCTCCTGCAGAAAAACTTCCCTGCCTGCCGCCAGTTCCTCTTTGCCGCTCTCCAGTTCTTCCCTGCCTGCCGCCAGGGATACTTGTAATTCTGCTTCTGCTGTCAGCAGCTCCCGCTCCCCCTGCAAAAGCCGCAGGGAATTTTCGGCAATTTCCTTGCGAGCACGGTCAAGTTCAATTTTCCCCTGCTCCAGCTCCTTTTTACTGCTGCTTAGTTTACGCAGCCCGTCCTGGTAGGCCTGCCAACCTTCCTCATACAGCTTTCTGTTCTCCTGCAGTGTTTTTTCCGCTGCTGCCAGCTGCCGCTCTCCTTCCTCCAGCTGTTTTCGGCCTGTCTCATACTGCTTTTCCAGTTCAGCAATGGTCTCCTGTAAAGCAGAGCGCAGCGAGTTAATGAGGTTGGGGTCATAGTTTTCCAGCAGCGCGGCCAAGGCCGGGTCAATTTGCTCTAAACGCGCTTTCAGCTCCCGCAATTCTTCTTCCGTTAACCCGCCTTCACTGTCCGGCAGGCCGGCTTCAATTTCCCGCAGCAGCGCAATAATGTTTTGCATATAGTTTAACTGCTGCTTGGCATTTTCCAGTTCACTCCGCGCCGCCTCCAGCTCCCTTTCTCCTGCCTCCAGGCGGACTTTCGCATCATCCAGTTCAGCTTTGGCCTCCAGCAGGTCTGCCCTGCCGTCCTGATACTGATTATAGCCTTCCAGCCAGGCTGCGTAACCGTCAAAATACTGCAGCTTGCCCTGTTCCAAAGCTTCTTTTCCCAGTGCCAGCTCCACTTTAGCTGCAGCCATTTCTTTGGTGTAACGTTTTTCCTGCTCTTTTAAGCGCGCTTCACCTTCTATTAAGGCCCTTTCGGCGGCGTCCAATTCTTGCTGCACTTCTGCCAGTTTCTTTTCCGCCTCCCGCTTTTCTGCCAGAAATGTTTGTTTACCTTCTTCTAATTCTGCCCGCAGCGCCCTGGTATCCCGTGCCATGGCCTGCCGCCCTAACTTTTCCACTGCTGCCTGCGGTTCAGCCAGTAAGGCCTCGTAAGCAGCAGAGTACGCCAGCTCTTTATCCGTATCCTGCAGCAGCACATAAGCTTCATTATAAGCTGCCAACTTAAAATCTTCCTCTAACGCATAGGCGATATAATCTATTGAACCGTCACCGATATTAGTCTGGCCACGCTCATAAGTTATATATAAGGGACTGTGTATGAAACCTACTACTGTGAACTGCTCTACTGCCAAAATGGCTGAGAGTTCTTCAGCGCCCGGTGCCGTCACAGTGACAGTGGAACCAAGCGCCAGCTCCGCCGGCAGCCCACCGGTGACCAGCATCACTTCGCCGCTTTTTTCCGGGAGGCGTCCGTCTACCAGATAAGGTATATTAACACCGTCTTGTCCCGCAAAGCTGCTTGGCTCATAGCTCAGCAGCCTGACGATAGAGGTAGTCCCGGAAGATGTCGTGAAAAACAGATCCTTACTATACCCCTCTTGCACCACAGCCACCCCTGGCTGCTGCCTTAAAGAAGCAAGATCTTCCTCTTTAAAGCCCAAAGGCGAAAAGATGCGCAGATCGGATAAACGCTGCTCCTTAAAATATTTGTCCGCAGAGAGCACCATATCCGGCTCTGTCGCGTTAATGCCCGCAAAAAAACTGACGCCTAAAAAAATAATTGCCATCACGGAGAAAAAACGGCCCCGGCTCTGCCAGATAGAACGCACCAGTTCCTTATAAAAGGACTGCTTGATCATTACCACTCGATCCTTTCTACCGGCTGCGGGTTATCATTGACAATAAATTCTGCCACCTTGCCGCTCTTCATTTTGATGATCTTATCTGCCATCCCCTGAATAGCCGAGTTATGTGTAATGATAATGACAGTCATCCCCTGCTGGCGACAGGTATCCTGCAGCAGTTTTAAAATGGCTTTGCCGGTCTGATAATCCAAAGCACCGGTCGGTTCATCACAGAGCAGCAGTTTCGGATTTTTGGCCAAGGCTCTGGCTATTGCTACTCGCTGCTGCTCCCCCCCTGACAGCTGGGAGGGAAAGTTATCCATTCTATCCTGCAGACCCACCAGTGTTAAGACGGTTTCCGCCGGTAAGGGATTGCGGCTAATTTGTGCCGCCAACTCCACATTTTCCTTTGCTGTCAGGTTTTGAATCAGATTATAAAACTGAAAGACAAAACCAATATCATAGCGTCTGTATTCAGTCAGCATTTTCGTACTGTAAGTGGAAATTTCCCGGCCATCCACAATAATACGGCCCTCATCCAGTTTATCCATGCCGCCTAAAAGATTTAAAACTGTCGTCTTGCCGGCCCCTGAGGCGCCGACAACTACGGCAAAATCTCCCTTGTCAATGGCAAAACTGACACCATCTACTGCGGTAATCGTTACCTCACCCATTTGATATCTTTTTACTACGTTATGCAGCTCCACAAAAGCCATGCTGATACCACCTCATTTTTTCTACCGGAAAAGGCAAAGGGCTTTTCTAGTTCTATTTTACTACTGACTGTCGGTTAGTCAATAAGAAATGCTCGTTCAGCAGAGTATGCAAAGAGAATTATTTTCATATTAATAAACACGCGTCACAGTAAAATTTAATATAGCCAATTTTCAGACTAGTATTGCACTTGCAGCACGAATCGCTTAAAATGGACTTGTAGTTAACATTAAATGGGAGGGGGGAGAGAGCTAACCATCAGTATTACAGCTGACACCCAGAAACTGCAAAAATAAAATATCTGGGAGGTCTGATTATGGCAAAAAGTAGAAGTATGGTAACATTTGCAGTAATGTCCGTGTTCTTTGTCGCCATGGGCATCGGTACTATTACCCCGGCAATCCAAAGTATCGCCGACGCTTTCCCTGATGTCGCCTTCAGCACTTTACTGCTGGTTTCTACACTGCCTTCTCTCTTAATTATTCCGGCAACATTATTCTCCGGCGCCATGGCAGGTACAAAAATTGGCTATCGCCCACTGCTGCTTGTGGCCCTGATTCTTTTTCTTGCCGGCGGTGTGGCACCGGCCTTTTTGAACAACTTTACCACCATTTTGCTCAGCCGGGCAGTTTTCGGTATCGGCATCGGTCTGCTGTCACCCCTCGGTAATGCGCTGGTGCTAGGGTTGTTTGAGGGTCAGGAACGCGCCAATATGCTGGGACTGGGCGGCGTTGTCATGAACCTCGGTGGTATTGCCTTTCAAATGTTGGGTGGCTTCCTGGCAGCCATCAGCTGGCGCTATGCGTTTTTAGCCCACGGTTTAGCTGTAATTTCTTTACTGGTAGTGCTCTTTTTGCTGCCTGAACCGGAAAAAGTGGAGGTACCGGCCGGACCCAAGGCTACCATGCCCCTTGCCGTCTATGTGATATCCCTGCTGTTCGGGATAGCTATGATGCTTAATTATCCCATGCTTGTGAATATGTCCACAATCATCATAAGCGGTAATCTTGGCACGGCAGCTTCTGCCGGTATGGTTCTCTCCATGTTTACAGTGGGTGGTATGGTGGCAGGCTCTATCTTTGGTAAGCTGCACCAGATCGTTCAAAGATTCACTATCTCTGTCGGTTTGACAATTACGGCCCTGGGCATGGCATTGGTCTATTATGCCAACAGCCTCTTAACACTTACTGTCGGCACTACCGGAGTTGGTATTGGCTTTGGTTTAGTCATGCCGGCTGTAATGATGATTTTAGGCACCATTGTACCACCACATGCTTTTGCCATCGCTTCAGGTATCCTCATGGCTGTAATGAATGCTTTTGCTTTTCTCTCTACCTACTATATCGAGTTCATCGCCCGCGTCACAGGCGAACCGGCTATTAAATCTCCTATTTTTATCGCTCTTTGCGCCTATGTGGCTGCTGTAATTATCTATACCCTGGCTAATCTTAAATCCCCGGCCAAGCCATCAGCACCAGGCGCTTCCGAAGAGGGAAAGTAACTGATATCGGCAAAACAAATTAAGCGAAGGCGGCGGAGGTATTTCCCTCCTGCCGCCTTCGCTTTTATTGGCTGCACCGGAGATATACAAGTAATTATTTTATTTATTAATCATTTAATCTGGGATCAAGGGCGTCCCTTAAAGCGTCGCCAAAAAGGTTAAAGGCCAAAACAAGCACCATCATCACCAGCCCCGGCGCCATGGTAATCCAGGGGGCATCAAGAATAAAGGCCCGCCCGGCATTCATAATCGCTCCCCAGCTCGGTGTTGGCGGGGGAACTCCCAGGCCCAGAAAACTTAAAGTCGACTCAATAATAATGGCTTTCGGTATTTCCAGAGTGGCCATCACAATAATGGGAGCTACAGTGTTAGGCAGAATATGTTTCACAATAATTCTCAGATTACTTGCTCCCAGTGCCCGGGCGGCCTCAACAAAATCCCACTCTTTCAAACTGAACACCTGCCCTCTGACTAATCTGGCGTAGCCGGCCCAGCTGACCATGGAGATGACAATGATTAAATTAAACAAGCTGGAACCTAAGGCAGCGACTACCGCTATCGCCAGCAAACTCACGGGAAAGGAATAAACAATATCAGTAAAGCCTGTGACCAGTTGGTCGACAACACCGCCGTAATACCCGGCAAGCGCGCCCAGCACTGTGCCCACACTGGTGGAGATAAGAACAGACAGAAACCCCACCATTAAGGAAATTCTGGTGCCATAGACCACCCTGCTGAAAATATCCCTGCCCAGCTCGTCTGTCCCAAATAAATGTTTTTTACTGGGGGCCTGCATCATTTCAGGCAGGTTCTGTTTATCATAGGGATAAGGTGCAATAAAAGCAGCAAACAGGGCAGAACAGATAAAAAGAACGATCAGTACTGCCGCCAGTACTGCCGGTTTACTACTGAAGAGCTTGGACCAAAAATTTACTCTTTTATCTGCTACTTTTATCAGATCCGCATGTTCTTGATACTCTTTTTTCACGTTTTCACCCTTCTACTGCTAGTATTTAATACGCGGATCAACCAAAGCATACAAGATATCAGCTAACATGTTGCCCAGCGTAATAGAAATAACCAAGATTAACATTGAGCCCTGCACAATGGGATAATCTCTGGAGAAAATTGCATCTACCATTAATCTCCCAATGCCGGGAATACTAAAAACCGTTTCTATCACAGCTGAACCTGCAAAGATCCAGCCAATTCTCATTCCTAATAAGGTAATCACGGGCAGAACAGCATTTTTGAGGGCATGTTTCGTTATTACTATGATTTCCTTGACACCCTTTGCCCTTGCTGTACGGATATAATCCTGCCTGATTACCTCAAGCATACTGGAACGCATCATACGTGCCGTAACTGCCGCATCGGTCAAACCTACAGTTATCACCGGCAGTACATAATGTTTCCAGGTCTCATAACCGGAAAGGGGAAAAATACGAAACTTGTAAGCAAAAAAATATAAAAGAAGTAAACCGAACCAGAAGGTAGGCATAGAAATTCCTACTAAGGAGAAAGACATTGACATGTAATCGGCAGCCGTTTTCCTTTTCACAGCCGCAATGATACCCATGGGTATGGCAATACTAAAGGACAGCAATAAAGAAAAGACACCGATGGTTAAGGTGCGGGGGAAACGTTCTAACACAATATCAAGTACGGGCCTCTTTTGCAAAATAGATTGGCCCAAATCACCTCTTAACAATTTTCCGAGAAAAATAAAATACTGCGTAGTCAGGGGTTTGTCCAGACCAAGACTTCTGCTGATATTTTCATAAACTTCAGGTGTCACATTGGGACCAACGATCATATTGACGGGGTCTCCGGGTGACAGGTGCAGAATTAAGAAGATGATGATAGTGGAACCGATAATAATAGGGATCATAAACAACAATTTTTTTATTAAATACCTGAGCATATCTCACCCCTGTTTAAGGGCATGCAGCGATCTATTTAAACAGATCGCTGCATGCTTGTTTCTTTCATTGTCTAAGTGCTTCGGCTGACTGCTGATGCCGTCGACTCACTCCTGCTATTCGACTCCCAAATCGAAGCCGTCGTTATATTGCGGTATCCACGGATGGAATTTGAAGTTTTTAACTTCTTTTCTTACCGCCAAAACGCTGTCGGGAATATAAATTGGTGCCCAAACAGCCTGCTCGATCAAGTATTTTTGTACTTCATGGTAACCGGCTGCCCTTTCTTCCCAAGTGGCAGACCCGGCCGCTTTTTTAATTAACTCATCTGTCTTTTCATCGAGCCATCTGGAATGGTTGGGATAGGGGAACTGGCTCGAGAGGAGGAAATAGTCTAGAATATCAGCATTGGGCCAGCTGTACAGTCTGATAAACAGTTCCTGCTTACCTTCTTTCAGCATATCGGTATAACTGGAGCTGTCGTACAGCTGAATTGTCGTTTCAATGCCTACTTCCTTCAACTGGCTCTGCAGCACTTCTGCCAGTTTCTTGAATTCACTTGTATTTTCAGCAGATAAAGTTAATTGCAGACCATTTTCATAGCCGGCTTCTTTTAAAAGGGCCTTGGCTTTTTCAACATCATACCCGTAACTGTCTGTTTTACTGCCGTCATAATACTCACTCTTGAGCGCCGGGGGCAGATAACCATAGGCGGGCTGTCCTACACCACGCAGTAAATAGTTAACGATTTCATCTTTATTGATAGCGTGATTAATGGCACGCCGCACCCTCACATCAGTGAAAGGTTCTTTATCACAGGCATAAGCAAGATAACACAGCTTGGTAGCATCGCCGCGAATCATTTCAATGTCTTCATTGCCCGCCAGTTCTTCCACAAAGCTGGCAGGTACATTTCTTAAGATGTGTACGTTTCCGGCTTCCAGCTCCATCCTGCGGGTACTTTCCTCAGGAATTACACGCATTACAATTCTATCAATGATCGGTTTGCCGTTGTTTTCCATCCAGTCAGGTCCCCAGTTGTAATCGGGGTTTTTCTCAAGCACCAGCTTGTCACCTTTTATCCATTCCTTAAATACATACGGGCCTGTACCAACAACATACTTCACACCATACTCATCGCCATACTTTTTATAGGCTTCCTCACTAACAATGCCGCAGGCTGTATTGGAGAGAATAAACAACAGATTGGGGAAGGGGTGTTTCAGCACGATATCAAAGGTCAAATCATCTTTAACTACTACCTTTTCAATGGCCGCCAGATCACTGGCCGATGGGGATGCTACCTCCGGGTCAATAATACTTTCAATGGTAAACTTGACGTCACTTGCTTTCAGCGGTGTACCATCATGGAACTTGACACCTTCTTTGAGCTTAAATGTCCACACTAAGCCGTCTTCAGATGTTTCCCAGGACTCGGCCAGACCCGGCCGGTAGTTAAATTCATAGTCTCTGCTAATCAGCCGGTCATGAATATAAATCAACCCATCCGAGAACCAGCTCGTTTTAATGGTATCCAGAATTTCTGCATCTCTATCGAAGGCAATTACTAATTCTTTTACGGCTGGTTCATCCGGATCCCCTGAACTCTGGCCACAGCCAGTCAAGAAGCTAGTAACTGTCAACAGCACCACTAGTAATAAGCCTAGGCTTCTCCCAACTTTCCTTTCCATAAGTTACCTCCTTTTTCTTTTTTATCTATTCTATGGTAAATGAAAACCACTTAATTATAAGTGGTTATCTACATTTTATTGCTATAAATTGCTCTCACTATCTAAATTTTAACAATGTTCATTATATCTGTCAACCTTGCTAGACTTTGTATAAAGCCACTGACCCGGCAGAAAAGCGGCAAAACCTTGATATGACGCGAATTTCAAAAGAAAAAGTAGTATTACGATACTACTTTCAAAAAAACGGCAGTAATCTCAGGATCAAAATGAGTGCCGCTATGTGTTTTAATTTCCTGCAGTGCCTCTTCTTTACTCAATGCCCTGCGATAAGGAGCAGCGTTAGTCATGGCATCATAAGTTTCGGCCAGAGCAATAATTCTGGCCAGTTTGGGAATTTCCGGACCCTGCAATCCTTGGGGATAACCGGTACCGTCCAGTCTTTCATGGTGATTAAGCACATATTCGGCTAACTCCATCGTATTTTCAAAAGAATTTAAGATTCTAAAACCAATTACGGGATGCAGCTTTAATTCCTGCCAGTCCTGCTGCAGCAGCTCTCCACCTTTATTAAGCAGACTGTCCTCCAGGGCAACTTTACCGATATCGTGCAAATAACCGGCTTCTTTTAACTTGCGCAGCTCCTGTTCAGGCAGCTGCAGGGCCCGGCCCACCTTGACACACAGCTCGCTTACCCGATCGGCATGTGCTTTCTCCAGCGGATTCATCGTATGCAGACTGTTGATAATATGATGTAATAATAAATTATCAGTATTTTGGCGGGTTAACGTTTTTTCCAGGTACATCTCATGCTCTGCCCGATCTAAAGCTGCATAGATACTTTCCTGCTCCTGCTCTTTAACACCACAGCCCAAAGCAATACTGCCTTTGATTGCTTTAATTTCTTCTTGAGCAATCTGCTGTTTTATCCTCTCTTTGATTTTTTCCGCCTGCTCCAGAGTTGTTTTCGGCAGCAGCAGTACAAATTCGTCGCCGCCCCAGCGAGCAATAATATCATCTGCCCGACATACTTTCTTTAACACCACGGCTACACGCTGCAGCAGCAAATCACCATACGCATGACCGAAAATATCATTAGTTAGTTTTAGCCCGTTAACATCGCCCATCAGAATTGCTATGGGCAGATTCCTTATCGTATCAAGCCTGTTCATTTCCTCTTCAAAAAAGCGGCGATTATACAAGCCGGTGAGTGAATCGTGAAAACTTAAATATTCTATTTGTCTCCTCTGCACCTCTTTCTCAGTAACATCTTTAAATACTAAAACTACGCCAATGGTATGACCGTCACTATCATCGATAATGGGCGCTGCGCTGTCCTCGATAAAATACTTCCGTCCCTCTTTTGACGTCAAAACAGCACGACTCTCCAACTGCTGAACCTGATTAGTGTACAAAGCAGCAGCAATAGGATCGGCAACCTTTTTCTCCGGCAGTTCATGGGCAATCTTAAATACTTCCTGATAAGGTCGGCCCACAGCTTCCTGATATGACCAGCCTGTCAGCTTTTCTGCCGCCTTATTTAACATTTCGATTTTGCCTGTTTGATCTACTACCATGACGCCATCACCGATGGAGAGCAAGGTAAGCAAATACTTTTTCCGTTCTACCGCTAAAACGGCCTGGGTCTCTCTTCTAACTTTAGCATTCCACACGCCCTGCATCAGTAAGGTAATTTGACTGACATCGTTTTCATCATAGTCGGTAGGTTTATTTGCCAAACCTACCACTGCCACAATTTCATTTTCGATTATCACAGGAACGGACATAAAATTAGCTAACTGTACATGTCCTGCGGGGTAACCCCTTTTCAGTTCAGTCAAACCGGGATAGTCATTAACAATAATAGGCCGGCGCTGCCGCACCACTTCTCCCCACAGCCCTGTCTGCTCCAGCCGGTACAGCCTTTGTATTTCCCTGACCCTACAGACAGCCATGGCACTTTGCGACCAGGAATACACATTAAACTCCTCTTTTTGCGCATCGTAAAGGAAAAGATAACCATATTCACTGCCTGTTAGCTTTAAAGATTCCTGCAAAACATAATCTAACTGTTCCTGCGCAGACTTAAAATCTTTGCTTAAAACATCAACCAGGACGGCATTGCGCTGCTGAACTTTATCTGCATCCTTTCTGCTGCTGTACTCTGCCGTGACATCCTGAACATAAGCGCCGACACCATATTGACCGTTATCTAACTGCACAGGAAATTTTCTTGTCTGATAGACTCTATCCTGCCAAAAAACTTCGTCTACCAGCAATTTTTGCGCTTCAAGCACTGCCAAATCAGCAGCATGCAATTTCTGCGCAAGTTCCGGCTCGGAAAGAGCAAAATCATCACGGCCAATCACTTCTGCCGCCTGCCGCTGATAAAACCTTTCAAAAGCTTTATTAACAAAAAGATACTTCAAGTTTTCATCTTTTAAATAAATCAGCCTGTCGTCTGCATCAATAAAAGTTGTCCGCAGCTGATTTAAGCTGTTGAGGCGTTGATTTTGCGCCTTTAGCTGCCGGTTATTGTGCCATAAAACAGTACTAAACAACAGCAAAGCCACTAAAGCCGCGCTTAAGGCCAGCAAGAGCGCAGTTCTGCTCCCGGCATTGGCAGCTTCTGATTGCACACCCATCTCTCCTGTTTGCGGCTCTGTCAGCAGCATGACAGTGCCGTGTGCGGCAGACACCTGCGTAAAATCAAAAGTTAGAGTTTGTGCCGCAGCAGCAGTCACAGGCGGCACCACCAGCAGAAAGAGTAACAGCGCTATAATCAGTATCCTTTTCATCAACCATCCAACCCCTGTTCAAATCACACCAATTATTTACTTTCCCCGCCTAAAACTTTTTCTACAAACGCTTCCACTATTACAGGGTCAAATTGGGTTCCGGCATGCTGCTGCAGTTCAGCCACGGCTGCCCGGGGAGACAGTGCTTTACGGTAGGCACGATCTTCAGTCATGGCATCATAGGCATCTACCACCGCTAAAATGCGGGATAAGAGCGGGATCTTTTCTCTGCACAACCCCTGCGGGTAGCCCGTGCCGTCCCAGCGTTCATGATGAGATAAAATATAATCGGCTATATGTATTAAATCCGGCGAAGACATGGCAATGCGATAACCGATTTCGGGGTGTTTTCTCATCATTATCCACTCTTCTTCAGTAAGCTTGCCTGGTTTATTTAAAATAGCATCATCTATTCCCATTTTACCAATATCATGCAGTGTAGCCAAGAGGAGTAAATTATCAATTTCAGTCTGCTTTAAGCCGAGAACCTGTCCCAGCTGCCGGCACCAACTAGTTAACCTCTCCGCATGCTCTTCCGTTTCCTGACTGCGCGCCAACATGGCAGCCCTGATCGATGAAACAATGGCACTATGTGAACTTTTTTGCTCCAGCAGCTTACGCCGGTACATATTATCTTCCGCCCGTTTGATGATCAGGCTCATTTCCTCTGTCGGCAGCTCACGTGTGGCAAAGCCTATTGAGATATGCAGACAAAAAGCCTCATTGGTCTGAGCGGCATTATGCTCCCGACAGCGAGCCCTAATCTGGGCAACAAGCTTCTCTGCTGTCCTGCTGTCTGTATCCGGTAAAAGTATTGTAAATTCATCGCCTCCGGTACGTGCAATCAAATCCTGATCCCGGCAGCAGCTGTTCAGAATCCTGGCCGCATCAATGATTAATTTATCACCCGCAGCATGGCCAAAAGCATCATTAATCAGTTTAACACCGTTAATATCACAATAAATAACCGTTAGGGGCAGATTAGCGTCCAGATGTTGTTTTTGTTCTTCAAAATACTGACGATTATAGAGGCCTGTTAAGAAATCACGTTCACTTAGATACTTTATTTGTGCTTCTCTTTTTTTCTGTGCCGATACATCTATAATTAACCCTTCTAAGGCCTCCACCTGTCCCTCTTCATCATAGATACCCTGACCTTGCTCATAAACCCATTTTACTTCACCGGCTGCCGTGATAATCTGATACTCATATTTAAAAACTGTTTTTGCGGCCAAAACCCTCTGCCATTCCTGCCACAAAATGTCCCTGTATGCCGGCGCTATCAGCTCATTATAAGATATTTCCCGGTTGTTGATCAGGGCTTCTGCCCGGTAACCTGTCAGTTCGCAGCAGCCGGCCGACACATACTGCATCGTCCAATCCTCGTCATTATAGCAGCGATAAGCCATCCCCGGCAGATTAGCCAGCATCATTGCCTTCATGCGCTCACTTTCACGCAGTTCCTGCTCCGCTGACACTTGTTCACTGATATCCTGAGTCAAACATAAATGATCTGCAAGCTGTACTTCAGCAAAATGCAGGGGCACAATACTGATATTCGTCCACACCGCGGAGTAATCCGGTTTTAAATATCTTTTTTTCATGCTGTAACCGGAAATCTCCCCGGCGGCAAACTGCGCAAACAGTTCTGCATCCTGCCCAATATCATCTGGATGGGTAAATTCTTCCCATTTTAGTCCCTTCAGCTCTTCCCTTGCTCTGCCGACAATGGCGGCAAAAGCCGGATTAGCATCCAAAATCTCATGCTCCCGACTGCCCAGAGTGATGCCAATGGGAGCTTGTTCAAAAACAGCCCGCCATAAAGCTTCCCTTTGTTTCAGCACAGCACCGGTATGCCGGACTTTTTCCTGTTCCAGCTGCAGTGACCAATTCCTTTTGGCCAGTTCGGACAGCACAAATAAAATCACGAATAAGCAAAAGACAATAATTGCCGCCTGGATAGTGCGTGTTACGGCAAAGTCATACCAGTTTGCTGCCGGAAAAACTATGCCCAGCACAGCCATATTTTGCTGAACCTCATGATTTCTGACAGGTACCAGTACACTAACCCAGTCTCCCCGCCGCTCCGCAACGGCAGCTATAAGCGGAGCTTCCGGCGGGCGCACCGCCTCAGCAAATATTTCTGCTGCTGTACCTTCCTGTTCAAAGGGAGCATAATGCTGTGCACCTTCCGGTCCTGAATCTGCCAGCAGATACACTTGATCATCATTAACGGTATAAAGAAAAGCAAAAGCAATCTTACTATTTAATGCTGCCAGCCGGCGCAAACTATCCTTAACTTGGTCATAAGCAGAGTTTTCTCTTACTCCCCTCGACACGCCAGCAAGTTCACTGACTAAAGACTTGGGCAGCGCGGCCTCTGCTGCCGCTGCCAGGGTTAAAGCCTGCTCTGCCGTTGCATTGACACTGCTTGTCCAGGCATGAAACAAAATATAAATACTCATCAGCAGCAGTGAGACAGTAATAATGGTCAGGGTGCGCCTGGAATGCAGTTTTGATAATAGGCTGTTTATGAACACCTTCTGAACCTCCCGGCCTGCTTAGCCTGGTGATAAAAACATAATCGTGCATTTATGTCAATATTAAGCCAGCTGTCCAGTCAGAATATTAACGAAAAGTGATATTTTGACAATTTGCACCAAAATTTTCTTTTCCGTCGCGGCCTTCCCTGCTTTTCTCCACCAGGCAGTGCCGGTAAACTAATAATCCGGCCATAAAAATAAGACCATGGATTCTCCTCCATGATCTTACAATAACCAGACTAATAAGTTAATTTTTGCTGCAGCCTGCGGGATAAAAGCGAGAGGGTATAGTTAACAACAAAGTAAATCAGGGCCAGGATCAGATAAAGGGTAAACACTTGACCTACCTGAAAATAACGTCCCATGAGGATAGTTACTTTACCTGTTAATTCCTGAATGGCAATAACAGACCAGAGGAAACTGGTATCCTTGATAACTGTTACAAACTGTGACACAATGGCGGGTATCATATTTCGAAAAGCCTGCGGTAAGATCACATAGCGCAGTACCTGAAAAGTGTTAAACCCCTGTGAGCGGGCTGCTTCCCACTGACCGGCACCCACGGAGTTAAGACCGCCACGGACAATTTCACCTAAAGCAGCCGAGGTAAAGATGGTAAAACTAACTACTCCCGCCTCAACTGACTTCAGTCTGAAAACCACAAAAATCACATAAATCCATAACAGGTTAGGAATATTACGTACTATTTCAATATAGGCCGCAGCCAGCAGTCTAAAAATCCCGCCGGTCAAACTGCGCAGTACACCCAGAATTGTACCAAACAGGGTGCTGAGCAGGATGGAGACGAAAGAGATATATAAAGTCATTTTAAGTCCTTCCAGGACAAAAAGCATATTGGCTGTAGTAAAAATATCTTTCATATGGTCCTCACTTCTGCGCCGGTTTTACTTAGCAGACGGGACTCCCTCACCGGCGCCATCAAGAGTTCCCGACTGTTACATCCTGTTTTGCCAGGCGCGACTTTTTGCCTCCTGCCTCAGCCGGCAGGGCATTCACTTTATCCTCCAGCCTTTTTGCCAGGTTAGCCAAAGGATAACAAAGGATGAAGTAGAGTAAGCCTGCCACTACGTACGCAGGTCCATAATAAATATTGGATGATGACCACGACTTGGCCGTAAACATAATATCAGCACCGGAAATAACTGCCAGGACTGAAGTGTTTTTAATCAGATTCACTGCCTGCATGGTGAGAGGCGGCAAAATGATGGTTTTGGCCTGCGGCAAAATGATATGCGTCATGGCCTGCCAGTAGGTAAAGCCCTGCGAATAAGCTGCCTCCAGCTGCCCTTTAGCAATGGAGCCGATGCCGGAACGCACAACCTCGGCGATATAAGCGCCGTGGTACATGCCGACACCGATAATACCAATGGTAGTAACGCTTAAAACAATGCCTGCATACGGCAAGCCGTTATAAAGGAAAAAGATTTGAATCAATAAGGGCGTATTCTGAAAAAACTCAACATATATCCTGGAAAACAGCTCCAGAGGTTTAATATTGGAGCAGGAAGCTATACCCAGGATGATGCCGATCAGCAGCGCTAAAGCAAGAGCACTAAACGCCACAACTAAAGTATAAGCAAAGCCCTGCGCAAAAATCTGCCAATCAGCAAACAAAGCCTGCCACTTAAACCATGCAAAGGGTCCAGTACTAGAAAACATACCCGATCGTCCTTTCAAAGGCTCTGCACCGCACACAAATCAGGCACGGGACTTACAAGCCGGCACTCCGGCAAAAAGAGGACCGCCTCTTTACTGGTTCAAGGCGTGAAGCGCCAGAAGGGTTCAGGAGGCGGTGTTTCTTCATGCCGTTTAATCTAAACAAAAATTAAGCGAGCCTTATTTTAAATTCCATTTCTCCATAATGCTGTCTAAAGTACCGTCTGCTTTAATCTCGCCAATAAAGTCGTCAAGATACTTTGCCAAATCTTTATTGTCTAATTTGCAGGCAATACCGTATTCCTGGGGCTTAAAGCCGTAATCGAGAATTTCACTGGTTTCATTCACATAACCTAAGAGAATTGACTTATCAACACTGAAGGCATCGATACGACCGGAGGCTAAAGCCGCATTAAGTTCCGGATAACTTGCATATTCACTAAAGTTAAAGGAAATCCCCAGCTCTTTAGCTTTTTCCTCCAGTGCCGCCTTGGTCGTAGCAGATTGAGCTACACCAATAGTTTTGCCGTCAAGATCTTTAATATCTTTGTAACCGGCTGCCTTTTTGACTAAGAAGCCTATTTCGTCTGTGTAGTAAGGTTGGGTAAAGTTATAAGATAGTTTACGCTCTTCAGTGATGGTGAAGGTGGCAATGACAATATCAACTTCATTGTTGTCCAGCAAAGGACCGCGTGTCTGAGCAGTCACGGCTTGTGTCTCAATCTTGCTTTCATCACCCAGTAACTTTTTCGCCAATGCCTTGGCGATATCAATTTCCATACCTTCTACTTCATTGGTGTCCGGATTTTGGTAGCCAAAACCTGGTACATCTACCTTGGTACCTACCCGCAGCACGCCGCGATCGACGATAGCCTGTAAATCTGCCGGCAGATCCCCTTCAGATTCCCCTGACGGCCCCCCATTACTGCCGCCGGAACAGCCAACTAAAGCAAACAGCATGACCAACATCAGCAAAACAGATACTGTCTTTCTCATTTCTAACCGTCCCTTCCTTTCCATTTTTCCCTCTTTGTTTATCTATCTAAGTATTTTACTTAGGAACAATTTAGTCCTCTCACTGGAGGGATTTGAGAAAAAGTGTTCAGGCGTGCCCTGCTCTACTATTTCTCCTTCATCCATGAAGATAATCCGATCAGCAACTTGTCTGGCAAAACCCATTTCATGGGTTACTACCACCATCGTAATATTATCCTTGGAGAGTCCGACCATCACGTCCAGAACTTCCTGAATCATCTCGGGATCAAGGGCTGAAGTCGGCTCGTCAAAGAGGATAATCTTCGGATGCATATTTAAAGCTCTGGCAATGGCTACACGCTGCTGCTGTCCCCCGGAAAGTTGTGAAGGATAATTATGGGCCTTTTCGGTCAGCCCCACCCGCTCCAAATACTTCATTGCAGACTCTTCCGCCTGCTTTTTCTCGATTCCCTGTACCTTAATGGGAGCCAGGGTCAGATTTTCCAAAACTGTCTTATGAGGATAGAGGTTAAAACTCTGGAAAACCATGGCTGCCGATTGTCTCACTTTGGCAACCGGTGCCTTATGGGCAGTAATCTCGATACCGTCAACAAAAATTTGTCCGGAAGTTGGCTTCTCCAGATAATTCATACATCTGATCAGCGTGCTTTTTCCGGAACCGGAAGGGCCAATAACAACTAGTTTTTCGCCCGCACTTATTTCTAAATTTATGTTCTTAAGTGCCCAAAGTTTTCCAAATTGTTTGTCCACGTTTACCATTTTTATCATCTTTATCAGTCCCTATCTTCGCACCATTTGAAATTTTCCCTCAAGAAACAATAGTCTTGCTCTCAATATAATTGTTAACCATTATAACAGATGTTTATTTTCTTGTCTATAATTTATCTACTGTTAACGACTGGTAATAAATTAACACCATGTACTGCCGGTAACAGCTGTTAAAGCAGATAAACTTCCAATAGCTCGCCTAATCTTTCCTATACGCCCATGGGGTTAAACACAAGAAAGACTTTTCTTAACCCGGCAGTCTGCCTTGTGCTGTTTCAGAGCAGCCTTTTTCGATAACACTTCTTAAATGAATTAAAAGTACACCCTCCGCTGTTAGCGCTTGGCTGACACTTCAGGTGTACTTATTGTCTTTACCCAATATTTGCCCCACAGGTTTTGGTTTAGAGAAATTTTTGCAGGTCAGCAACCTCGACCTGATAGCTGGTATTGCAAAAGTGGCAGTTTACTTCCAGTGGTTCCCCGGCAGCAATGATTTCCTGGAGATCCTGTCTGCCAATACTCAGAATTGCTTTCTCTATACGCTCCTGACTGCAGCCGCAGTGAAACTGTGTCGGCATTGTCGCCAGTATTTCCAGACTAAAATCACCTAACAAATGTTCTAAAATCTGCTCCGGTGACATGGCTGCAGCCAACAGTCCGGTAATGCTCTCCATGGCAGCAATTTTTTCTTCCAGCAGCCCGATTACTTCTTCACCACAGCCAGGCATAACTTGGATAATCAAACCACCGGCCTGCTTAACGCTATAGTCTGTATCAATTAACACTCCTAAAGCGACAGCAGACGGAACCTGTTCAGAAGCGGCGAAATAATAAGTGAGATCTTCGGCTATTTCTCCGGAAACTAAGGCAGTTTGTCCCACATATGGTTCCTTCAAGCCCAAATCTTTAATGACCCGTAAAATACCCGCTCCTACGGCTCTGCCTACATCCAGCTTACCTTTGGCCTGCAGCGGCAGTTCCACCTGCGGGTTATGCACATAACCCCTCACATTAGACTTGGCATCGGCCGTCACCAGCAGTCCTTTAAGCGGTCCGTCTCCCTTAATCTGGATAGTCAAAATATCCTTTTCACCTTTTAACATGGCGCCCATCATACTGCCTGCCGTCAGCAGCCTGCCCAAAGCAGCCGTGGCGACCGGGGTCGTGTGATGAATCAGCCGTGCCTTTTCTACCAATTCACGTGTAGTGGCGGCAAAGGCGCGAATTTGGTGCTGCGCAGCCGTTGCTCTGACTAGATAATCTGACATCTGATACCCCCCTGGAATATCTTACTCCCGGCAGCTGTTTCCTGCCTGCCAAGATTATTATCTGCTGTTTTTCTGCGAAAAACAAGAAGCTGCCCCTTACAGCTTCTTGTTCCTTGACCCGGAAGGTCCTGGCAGTTCTGTTATTTAAATAAAAATGCGCCAAAATAGGTAACGGTGTTGGGGCCGTTAACATACTTCATGCCGCAGTCCCTGGCCAGCAGGGACACATCAATACAATAGGCCTCCACAGAGGAAACTGCTTTTTCCGGGAACCGGCAGGGTTCATTATCAATCACGGCACAAACTTTACAAACATCGCAGCCCCCTGCCGTAAGCATCAAATAGTCACTATAATCCTTTTGCAGCTCTGCATCAATCAGCTTGGACACTTTACTGTGCTTTTTTGCTGCCGCCATCATGCCTTCAAAATCATAGGAATTCTCAATCTCGGTAACAGTCTGGTAAATTATAGCCCTTTGATAGCTTTTTGCCTCCGCGATAACTGTCTCCACATCACCAATATGCGGCGGGCAGCTATAATTCTTCCCATAATGTCCACAGTGATTTACCTCACAAAAGCGCCGCAGTCCTTCATCAAAGGGGATTTTTTCCACATCAATTACTGCCGCTTTATAAGCACCTAATTCCAGAATTTTTTCTAACTTCGCTTCCAGTGTCATCTCTTATCTCCAATCTTATTAGATGTATGTTGCCGCTTCTATTATATCCCGCAGCCCTTGCTTTGGAAATAGATTTATGTTAACTGTAATAAATCTGCAATGATTATCTCCTGGTCAGGTAATAAGCCGTCTTTAGACGGTATCACCCCTTTTGCGGCCGCCGGCCATGGCAGCCACGGCAGCCTGCACGGCAGCTTTCTTGTAATCACTGTTCCAGCGATTAATGCCGAGATAGTCAAAGATCACAGCACCGGTATGCAGGCAGAAACGTTCCATTTGCTCCAGACATGTTAATAAACCGTTGCCCGAACCGCCGGGTGAAGCAATGAGCAGTACCTGTTTGCCGCGCAGGACTTTTTCCTGATTAAACTCACACCGGCGCAGCCTGTCAAGGAAGCTTTTTAACACTTCCGTAGTTTCTCCCCAATAGACAGGCGTAGCCATGACAATGGCATCACACTCTGCTAAACGGGCTCTGACATCATCAAAGCCGTCGCTGCCATAACGGCAGTAATTTTCATCACGACAAGGGCCCCAGCCATCAGCGCAAACCTGACAGCGTATTAATTTCAGATCAGCAAGCCTGATCTCATCTACCTCTGCTCCTGCTTCTGCCGCGCCGGCTTTTGCCGCTTCAATCACAGATTGACAAAGACCTTCTTTTTTCGGATTACCGGATAAAATACAGATCTTCATGCAGTCGCGCTCCTCCTTAATTATAGTTATGCAGCCATAATTCGCTTTTAAACTGCAGTTACCCTGCAGGCAGCTAAGCGAAGACAGATTTTTCTCCGCAGCAGCAGGCCCAGTCCAGCTTATGCTAATTCAAGATACAAAAAAACTCAGGCTGACCTGAGTTTCTATGCAAATAATATAATGGCGGAGCTGACGGGAGTCGAACCCGCGATCTCCTGCGTGACAGGCAGGCATGTTAGGCCTCTACACCACAGCTCCGCGCTTGGACACGAACAACAGTATACAGGATTATTAACAAAGTGTCAACACCTGCCCCCTCGCTTATGTCCCGGCCGCATTTGCCATGAGGCATATAATACGACATTTTTATCAAAGAAAAGTCGAGCACTGGCGCAGGAGCTTTGGTATGATACTGATAGGGAAAGGAGGGAAACCGGTGTTAAATAAACTAAATCAAGTTACGGCCTATATTGAAGAAAACCTGACCGAGGAACTGTCTGTGGAAATAATTGCCCAAACTGTAGAAATCCCCGCTTTTCACCTGCGCCAGCTCTTTTTTTATCTTGCCGGAATGACCCTGAGCGAATATATCAAAAAGAGACGATTAGCAGCAGCAAATGAAGATTTATTAAACGGAGAAAGAGTAACAGATATTGCTTTTAAATATGGCTACCAATCCCTGGACGGCTTTACGCGCGCCTTTAAAAAGTGGAGTGGGTACTTACCCTCGGAGGTCATGAAAACGGGCCTGATAAAGTCGTTTCCCAAACTGTCATTTATCATTACCGTTAAAGGAGGAATACCAATGGAGTTTAGAATCGAAGAGAAGCCGGCTTTTTATCTGGTAGGTGTAAGTAAGCGTGTACCAATGCAGTTTGAAGGCGTAAATCAGGAGATAGTCAAACTGGCGGAAAGCATTACGGAAGCACAGAGAGCCGAAATGCATGCGCTGCAGAATATTGAACCTTATGAAATTGTCAATGCTTCTTATGATGCTGACGCAAATTTTCTCAAAGAAGAAGGCTATTTAACTCATTTAATCGGGGTCTTAACAACAAAAGAAGAGGTAAGTGAGCAGTTAGACAAAGTGCCCGTTCCGGCCTATACCTGGGCAGTCTTTCCCAACGAAGGTCCTTTCCCTTCTACCCTGCAGCAAACCATGGCTAACATCTATGCAGAATGGCTTCCCACCTCGGGCTATGAAGTCATCAACGCCCCCTCCTTTTCATTTACGAAAATGGATCAGGCAAAGAAAGACTATGCCTATATTGAAATCTGGATCCCGGTGCGGAAGGAATAAAGCCATGAACAATAAAAAACAGATCCGATACATGCTGATGGTTATCGGATCTGTTTTTTGCACGGGCTGTTTGTGCTTAAGCCCGCGGCTGTTTATGCTTCACCGAGCATGGCAGCAAAAACTGCAGCCGGTATCTCTTCCAACGCACTAATTCTAAAAAATTGTGCCTGATCATTAAAAGTTTTGATTGAGGCTTCCACTTCCGCCAGCGTCTCTGCATCCACCAGGTCTACCTTATTAATCAGAATAACTTCAGCTGAATCAAGCTGATCCTTCAGCAGCATTTCCATGGGCTTCAGCAGTCTTTTCCAGCGCTGGGCATCAGTAACACATGTTACCCGACAATCAAGATCAGGCAGTGACCGCAGTATTGTTTCCCTGATATTATGGGGGTAAGCTACACCCGTTGCCTCCATAATAATTAATTCTGGGTTTAAGTCGCGGATGATGTTATGCAGACCAAGGACCAACTCGCCGGACATGGTACAGCAAACACAGCCGGAAAACATGTTCTGCACTTCATAACCGCCTGCCCGCAGCACTTTATCATCTATACTAACGGCACCTATTTCATTCTCAATAATCACTACTTTTGTCGCCTGTTCCGGGTTATCACCGACAACATATTTGGCCAGCTGGATAACAACGCTTGTTTTACCGGAACCTAAAAAGCCGCCTAAAATTACTATTTTCATTTCTAACACCCTAGTTCTAGTTTTAGTTTAATAACCGAGTTAGAATTGGGCGTTACCAGAACGCCCAATTCATTACATTGCTATTTGTAGAATGTTTTACTCAGCTTGCGGGCTTCATCCCTAATCCAGCCGTTTACTTCCTGAACTTTGGGGTCCTGCCAGTCAAGTGACTTTAGCATACCGCTGAAAATATAGCCTCCGTCCGGAGCCAACTTATTAAATGTTTCGCGGACAGCTTCACGCACATGCTCTTCGTCAACTTCAGGCCATGTACTGGGCATGGGGTATTCAAAACCACCATTAATGGCCAGTTTGCGGCCGAATCTTTTCTTAATTGCAACCAGATCGTTTTCTACCTGGGCCGGATCCCAAACATTAACGCCGATTTCCACCATTGCCGGCAGAAAATCTTCACATCTGCCGCAGTTATGATAGAAGACCGGCAGACCATCATCGATAGCCAATTCTAAAACTTTTTTGTAGCGGGGCACAAAAAGCTCTTCAAAAAGCTGCGGCGAAATGAAGGGATGCAGTTTGGAAGCAGAATCATCAAGTAAATAGAATCCTTCGGGCTTATAGTAGTACAGAACATTTTTCGTGATCCAAAGTGAAAAGTCTAACATGTAGTCGAGCAGCTCTTCCACTTCTTCTTTCTCTTCATACAGGGCCATCAGTCCATTGGTAAAGCCCATAAAGCTGATAAACTGCTGGAAAAAGTCAGCAAAGCCGCTGATGGTAAATAATGTTTGGTCAGGATCTTTCACATATTTGGCCCAGTCTTCCTTGGCAGCCTTTTCCCAATCGAAACCCGAGTAATCCGGTCTCTTAATAACATCTCTCCATTTTCTGACATCATCAAGGATGAAGTTGCCCGGCTCAGGGATGGCAGCGTAGTTTGTTTCTTTGTTTGTGACAAATGTTACTCCCCACGGATCCTTGCCGCCCTGCGGCCCACGGAAGTTACCAATAATGCTGGGATCAGCCATGGTCATTAAAGGTGCTGAGTCAGGACCCATTGATGACACCGGTACATATTCCGGCATTTCTCCTCGAACAACACGCAAAAAGTTTTCCTTCTGAGTTAAATGTGTTGCCATAATCAATCTCCTTCTTTTTTATTCTTTTCTTTTGCTGCTGCCTGATGGAAAATTTCTACTGATAGTATATCATCTCCTGAGAGAAAATTAAAGTGACTAAAGTAAAAATTCAGAATAGTAGCGGCTGTTTTAATTCTGCGGCAGCTGTTTTTCCCTAAAAAGAGTGGCTCCCTAAATTTAGAAAGCCACTCTTTGCCTTTTGCCTGTTTATTTATCTACTTCTCTTTAACCAACACTTCTTTGTAGTGTAGCATACAGTGCTTCAGCAAGTATTTTTCTTAACTCGGGATCACTTTCCCAGGAATCATCATTCTTTAGTTCCGCAAATAATTCTTCTACCGTATAATCGCGTTCACTCATCTTTCTCCCTCCTATTTCTTCCCGTATTCATTGGCAAATTCGTACACCGCCACCACATTCTCCGGGTTTACGTCTTGCGCATATAAGAAGGGTTTGTTTTGCAGGAACATGAAACCGCCGCCGGGGGCAAAAGTATCAAAGCATTTTTTCGCATAATCTATACACTGCTGTTTGGTACCGTATTTCAGCAGATCGCTGCGAATGCCGGTACACAGTGTGGCCCAGTCACCAATTGCTTTATGCACTTCAAAAGGATCGTCCTCATCCAGCATCATCACCATCGCCCCTTTGGGCAGCTGACGATAGCGGTCAATGGTCTTGAGAAAACTGCCTTCGCCCTTGAGGAAAAACTTAACACCTGCTTCCATAAAGGGACCATAAAACTCTTTAAAGTCTTTAAAGAAAAACTCATCAAACTGCTGCGGAGAGAGGAAACATTCACTATGATAGACTGTCATGCTCAGGGGGAAAGATTTACCCTGGTAATCTTCAGGTTTAGCTTTGATTTGACTTAAAGTATGATCTCTGATTACTTTACATGCTTCTCTCACCACGTCCGGTCTTCTTCTAAGGTCAGCTAAAGCATTAGTCATGCCGCGGTAATAATCAAAAATGGAGTTAAAAGCTGAAAAATAATGCAGTGATTCAGGGCCGTGGAGTGAGACAATCTGTTTTTCTTCATGGATCTTTTTGTTAATTAGTGCATTAGCCAGAAAGTAAGTTTTAAATTCCTTGGCTGCTTCCTTCAGGGCGGCATATGCTTCCTCTTTAGATTTTTTAAACACCGGATATTTGCGATAAAACATGTACTGACGGAAGGCCGGAAAATCGTTAATCAAAAGCTCATAATCCTCTGGTGACATAAATTTTACTAAGGCCTGGAGATGTTCAATACCTACTCCGTCTTTGGCAATCACATACTCATTGTTGCCCAGCTTCTGGTAGACCTTCACCGGATGGGATACACCGGGCATTAAGGCCAGGTAATCCAGACTTACATCATCCAGAAATTCAGTGTAGGTATCGGCCGCCAGCTGCGGGTCATGCATGACTTCCTGATAAGTTTTACCCTTATAAGCAAACGGCCACATCAGGATTTCCATCCCTACCGGCACTTTCTCCGGCTCTCTGAAGTTAATTGCATCAACAATATTCTGCACCCTCCTGCTGTATAAATCTCCACCCATAAGCTTTGGACCTCCCTTGTTATCTTTTTCGTTCGGCTGACTGACAGGGGCCAGCAGCAGCAACGATGGCAGATTATTTACCATTGTTTAAATTATTAGACAACTAAGGCTGTAGTTCTTGGCTGCTTTTTGAGTTGGAAAAGCTGCCAACTCAGCTTAATTATAGCACCTTTTTGCTAAAAATTACAAGATCAGTTATTTTCCCGGACCTTTCTCCTGCTGCAGACCTAGCGCTTTGCAGGAAGACAAGCTGCCGTTATAATGGTGGTAGCAATTAACAACTCCCTGCGGATGGAAAAGAAATAAGGCTAAAATAATTTGCTATCCCATAAAAAAAGTGTAACCTAAAGGCTTGTAGTTCGTTTATCTGATAAAAGGAGATTTTCCTCATGCTCAATGACCGGCTGGAACAACTATATAGTAAATATTATCGGCAAGTCTACCTATACGCCCTCTCCTTATGCCGCAGCCGGCATCAGGCTGATGACTTAACCAGCGAAACCTTTTTTAAAGCACTGCTCTCCCTGCAGGAAAGCACCCCTTACATCAAATACTGGCTCTTTCGGGTCTGCAAAAATCTCTATCTGGACAGCATGAGAAAAAAGCAAAAAGTAAGCCTGACTGATGATTTTCCAACCCTTGCTACAACTGAGGCCAATCCCTTAGACAGGCTGATAGATAATGAGCAGAGTAAAAACCTTTATGCTCAGGTACTGCAGCTGCGTCCCTCCTACCGCGAAGTTATTATTCTTTTTTACTATTGTGATCTGACTGTCAAGGAAATTGCCGCCGCCCTTGGGGCAACGGAGGGTGCCGTGAAAGTGCTGCTGTTTAGAGCCAGGAAGAAACTAAAAAGCGCTTTGGAGGAGAAAAATGAAATTTAAAGATTTATTGCGTAAATATCAAGCAGGTGAAGTAAACGACGACGAAAAACGTCAAGTAGAAGCAGAATTGGAAAAATATGAGGCTCTGGAAGCATATTTTGCTGAACAATGGGAGTTCCCGCTCCCTGACCCGGCAGCAGCTGACCCACAAGAAGAGGAAGCTCGTCAAATCATCAAAAGCGTAAACAGCAGGTTGCGAAAAATTGTGCTGACCTCAGTCATGATCATTACAGCCTGCCTGTTAAGTATCGTTTTTATTATCTCGCCGCTGGTCGACAGCTTCTATTATAATCCTACTAAAGTCTCTGTAGGCAGCAGGGAAGATGATATCAACTTCGATTTGGCAGCCCTGATAGAACTGACGCAGCCGGGATATGCCCTGGCCGGCTTGGCAGAAACGGACAAATTAGGCTTTGGTAGCTATGACAGTTATTTTTATCGCACCAATCTCCTTACGCAGGAAACGGCAGAAATTACGATGCGCATCAAACGTAATAAAAATTACAGCAAAGATCTTTTCCGTGTTGAGCAGCCGCATTTTACGGCCGTGGAAGCTCCCGGCTTTCTCAGCGACGTGGATCTGGCACGGCAAAAAGAGCGCGTATTAAACCATCTCCGGCAGTTGAACCCCGTGGCTTATGCTGCGGCCTACCTCACCTTTGAAAACGACTTAAGTATGGATGAGTTAGAAGATTTAGTAGTACAAAAAAATCACTTCCTTGATTTTGTCTGGGCCGGCATCAGAACGGCTCCTCAGGGGCAGCGCATGGACTTCCTCTCCGGATTTAACCTGCGCCCCAACACAGTTTTCCATTCCGGTGACCAACCCGACACCGCCAGATACCCAGCCTTTCTCTTTTGGGATTGGCTCACAGGTAACGAGGGGCTGCCTCCTGGCAGCTCCGGCAGGGCCAGATGGGCTGTAGCGGCAGAGCTGCACTATAAGAGTCTTTTACGATATCTGGCAGACAGAAAGGAAGCTGTCACGGCGCTGAGTAATCATCCCAGGCAGCATCAATATTATCAGGCAGCCCTGGCTTATGTGGAGGAACATGGTGTGTACAGCTACGGTGTTTTAGTGCATGCCACGGCAGCGGATTTGATTAAGCTTGTGGAAACAGCTCCCATCAAAACTTTAGAGCTGGATCAGGTGCTGGCCTCCAGGAGATTTATCCAATAAAACAGTTAAAAAAACCAGCCCAAACACTGCGGTTTGGGCTGGTTTTTTGTCGTCTTTAGGACAGAGCGGCCAGGACAAATTCCTGGGCATTTTTCAGATCCTGAGCATCCGGACGATGCTTATTTTGCTCATAGTCGTCTAAAAGCTTCTTAATTTCCATATCATCAGGGTTTTCGGCATGCTGTTTCCTGAGGGCTTTTAACCTCATGGAAGAGGCTCTGTACAGTTGATGACCTAAAAGAGTGCAGTCGGCGGGCAGTTCCTTCTCGACAGTTTCGCGCACCCGCTGGTGGTAGCCCCCGGCGTCACCGGCGCCTAAAGTACCGAAAAGAACAACCTGCTTCCCGGATAATGCTTTCATAAACTCCAAAGCTTCTGCATTGGCAGTACCTTTGTCCACCCAGTAGCCCAGTACAACTGTATCGTAGCCCTCACAATTTACATCCGGCAGCTTTTTCAACTCTGCTTTTTCACCCAATGCTTCATGGATCGCCTTAGCTACCTTTTCTGTATTGCCGGTTTGTGATGAATATGCAACCAAGATGCTCATATTAACTCCCCTTTCAGACTGAAGATCAGTAATTGTTCGCCCTCATTATAGCATTTGCGGGGCAAGCAGTTCAATTAATATTTAGAATATTAGCACTACATTACCGCTGAAACCGAAGGATCAATTGATAGGTTTAGTTGCTTCAGCATGAAAACGCTGTTAAAATTAATGGCATGAGCACTGCCTGCAGGCAGTAAAACAATCGTAAAGCGCGGGGTGCAATATGTCAGAAATACAATATATTACCGATCTTTATCTCCAGGAAGATGAAGTATTGCTGAAAACAAGAGAATCCATGGCACAGCACGGCATGCCTGACATCACCATCCCACCCCAGACAGCTAAAATTCTCTATCTCCTGGTAAAAATGAGCGGGGCACAAAAAATTCTGGAAGTAGGAACCTTGGCCGGCTACAGCGGCATCTGGCTGGCCCGTGCCCTGCCGGAGACAGGCACACTGCTGACACTGGAAATCAAGCCGCAGTTTGCCCAAGTGGCTGCCGAAAATTTTCGCCTGGCAGGTCTGCAGAACAAAGTACAGGTACAAAGCGGCAATGCCCTGGCAGTCATGGAAGATTTACTGCAGGACAACGCTAAATTTGACTTTTTCTTTTTCGATGCCGACAAACTAAATTTGCCTAAATATTTACAACTGGCGCTCAAGCTGGCTGCGCCGGGTGCCATCATTACGGCTGACAACACTTTATGGAAAGGCAGAGTTTACGACCCTACCAGCAGCAGACCCACTACTAAAGCAGTACGTCTGTTTAATAAAATGCTGGCTGAAGATCGGCGTCTGGAAAGCATTATCATCCCCAGCGGTGACGGTCTGTCAGTGGCCAGAGTTAAAGATAATGTCTAAAACAACACCCGCTCAGCCAGGAGCGGGTGAATTTTCTGCAGCAGCTTAATCAACTTTTTCCAGGATAATTTTATGTTCCACCAATGACATTTCCTTAATCACTGCTTTAATCATCTTTTTTACGCCAAAAATGTTTTCCATCTCTAAATAGTCATTTTGGGGAACAATTCTATCAACACTCTCCAGAAACAATTCTTCTTTATCGCCTTTTTTTAAATAGGCATTAGCTTCACACACTATCTTCGTCCTCCCAGATTTCTAAAATTCTTTCTACCAGCTGACTAATTTGATGCGGTAAGGGCTCACTGACAACACCAATTACCTCAATACCAATTCTGTTTAGCGGCAGCAGAATTTTTCTGGCCGGAGAAGCTGCAATGGCTGCTGCCATCCGGGGTGTTAATTCACCCAGCATACTGTTAGCAGCAAGTACGGCAATTGTCCCGACAATAAAATCAACTTTATCGGCCATAAACAGAATGGCATTTTCCCCTGATGCGCCTTCATTGGCGCCGGCCTTCAACATGTTAGTTGTTGCTATGGCATTAGTACCGAGAGCGATTATTTCCACATCATCGGGCAAGCCTGCGCGCAGTTTCTCGACAATATTTTTCCCGATGCCGCCGCCCTGTCCGTCAACAACAGCTATGCGCATACTCTAATCTCCCAACATCATTAAATGATCAGCTAATCTCTGCGGACCGTCATCGGGCCGGCAGCAATAGCCTTTACCCATATTAATTAAACAATTCCGGGTAAAATCCTTTTGCCAACAGCTCAACTGCATAGGCCATTCTCGCGCCGGGCAGCACGCTTTCCAGGGTGATGGGAACAAATCTTTCATTTTTTACACATTCTAACTGGGCAAGTGCCGGGTCACTTTTAATCGCCCTGATTTTATCTTCTAAGGCAGGCACATCATAATCATGCACCACAATTACATCAGGCTCTCTTTTCAGTACTTCCTCATAACTGGCCATGAACCACTGCTTTGTTGTGACGTCAGCAAAGATGTTCTTGCCGCCGGCTTTTTCAATTAATAAGGTTTCGAAGTTAGTCCCGCCGCAGGTATATACACCGTCTCCCCCCGAATCATACACTAACACCCTCAACGGTTCCTGTCCGCTGACTTTCTCCGCTACCGCCCCGATTCTTTCCTGCTGCTCCTGAATAAAGGCTGCCGCTTTATCCTCTATACGGAAGATTTTACCCAGATCCGCTATCTCCTGATATGCTTCTTCCAGGGTAGAGGCTTTATTCATGTAGACATTAATGCCATACTCTTTTAATTCCTCAATTTCCAGTCGACCGTCACCAAATTCCCAATCAATACCATAGATAAAATCGGCACCGCTGCTGATGACGGCTTCCCGGGTGGCGTTAGCATAATTAAGTTCCGGGATCTTGGCATATTCAGCTGCATATTCCGGTAGGGGACCCCGACTGTGATTATCTAAACTGTTGCCGATAATTTTGTCTGTCAACCCCAGGGCAACAAACAATTCACTGCAGTTGGGACCCAAAGTCAACACCTTCTGCGGCATACTCTCAATTACCACTTCCCTGCCGTAATTATGCAGCTCCACTTTTTCATAGCTGCCTCCATTTGCAGTATCATCTCTCTGCCCAGGCGCTTTACTGCCGCAGCCGGTAAACAAAAAGGCCATGACCAGAATACAGGTAAGCAAAAACAGATTCTTGTTCCGCTTCATTATCATCGTCCTCCCTTAAATACAGTTAATGCTGTGTGGTAAAAAAGTGATGGTAAGTTTATTTGTAACAGGGTGCACCCTGACATCAGCCTTAACACCATAAACATCGGCAATGATTTCTTCCGTTAATACTTCCTCCGGTGTACCGGAGGTAAAAATGCGGCCGTTCTTTAAGATATAAATCCTGTCACAGTATAAAGCAGCCATATTTAAGTCGTGGATAGCCATTAAAACCGTCACCTGCAGCTGTTTGACAAAATCAAGTATCTGCAGCTGATAGGATATATCTAAATGGTTGGTCGGTTCGTCCAAAATCAAAATTTCCGTTTCCTGAGCAAGCACCCTGGCCATTAAAACCCTCTGCTTTTCACCACCGGATAAATGCAGAAAATTTCTTTTGGCCATCTCCTCTATCCCCAAACGCGCCAGGGCACTGCGGATAATTTCTTTATCCTCTGGGGTATCCGCGTCAAAAAGTCCTTTATAAGGGCTCCTGCCCATGGCCACAATTTCTTCTACCTTGAAATCAAAGGGCAGCACATCCTCCTGGGGCACCACGCCTATTTTAACCGCCGCCTGCTTATAGGAGAGATTAAATAAGTTTTCTCCGTCTACTTTCACTACACCGGCTGCCGGTTTCAGTGCCCGGTAAATATTCTTCAGAATGGTTGATTTGCCGCTGCCGTTAGGGCCAATCAGTCCCATAAATTCTCCTTGATTTACATGAAGGGAGATATCTTCCAGAATCGGTTGGTCGTCATAGGCAAAACTTAAGTTTTCAACCTGTAGCTTCATCTTCTGCACCTCACTCTTCTCCCGCTTTAGCCCGTCTTCCGCTTCAGCAACCAGATAAAAACAGGTCCGCCAAACAGAGCAGTCAGTACACCTAAGGGCAGTTCCTCAGGGGCAATGAGCAACCTGGCCGCCACATCTACCCACACCACCAAAATGCCGCCCAGCAGAGCGCATACCGGGAGCACTTTTTTATGGTCTGAACCCACCAGCAGGCGGGTAAAATGGGGCACCATCAGGCCAACAAAACCAATGGTACCGCTGACAGCAATCGTTGTGCCCGCCATGAGTGAAGACACCAAAATAAGCATTTTCTGCAGGCGGCTCACATTGAAGCCCAGCGTTCCCGCTGTCTCATCACCCATTAACAGCGCGTTTAAAGCGCGGTGATTAGCCAGCAGCACAATCATGCAGACGATGATCACCAGCAGGGGGAGGGTCAAATAGCCCCACTTGGTTCCCGCCAGACTCCCCGATAACCAGTAAGTAACATTATGCAGACCTAAAGCATTGGGAGCACTCAAAGTAATGATTCGTGTCAGGGCATCCATAATCATCGACAGGGCTACCCCTGATAAAAGCAGCTGGGTAATATTAATCCTGCCCCGTACCCGGGAGATCACATAAACAAGAATAATAGTAACGGCTGCTCCCAAAAAAGCACTAAGGGATAAGGAGTAGCGCCCCAAAAAGGTGAAAACCCCAAACAGCATGCCCAGTGTTGCAGTCGCCGCCGCGCCGGAAGAGACCCCCAGGATAAAGGGATCGGCAAGATGGTTTCTGACCAGGGCCTGCATGGCTACCCCGGTCATGGAAAGGGAGGCGCCCACTATCATGCCCAGCAGGACACGGGGCAGACGCAGCCCCCACACAATATTTTCCTCCACCGGCAGCCAGGCAGGCTCAATATAATCTTTTAAAAGCGGCAGCCGGCTGGCTACAATTTTGGCTACCGCAGCAGGTGCTACGCTGACCGGTCCCAGACCAACAGCCAAAATAATTGAGATTAGCGCTAAAATAAGTAAACAGGCCAGAATGACCGACATCTGTGGTTCCTCACGGTTAAAAACTTTGCCGAGTCGCTTTAAAATCACAGTACTTTTTCCCATAATACTCCTCTTAGCCCTGATATTTTATCGTCCTAATCCTTATTTTTCCCCACAGATCAAGAACATTGGTGTGGAACGGTTGAGAATTTTATCCTCTTCGTCCCAGATCCTGTCCGAAATATTAGTATCAATCCACAGACGGCGGAAGCCAAGATTTAATAAAGCTTCCGCGTCCCACTGCGGCCGCAGTATTTTACTAAAAAACAAATCTTTCGCTATGTTGTCACATTCATCCGGATCAACATGATCATTTCTGATAATGCCCAATCTTTCCGCCTCTGCCTGATCTTCCTCATACTGTTTCTGCAGTTGAGCATCATGTAAGCGCAAATTCCAGTTAGCATCAAAAATCAGCAGTCTGCCCTGGGGTTTTAGCACCCGCTGCCATTCCCGGTACGCAGTCAGAGGATCATACAAAATCCAGGTAAGATTGCGGTTAATGACGACATCAAAATAATCATCGGGGAAAGCAAGCAGATGAGAATCCATTTTATAAAACTCTACCTCATAGCCGGCTATCTGCGTATTCCTTTTTGCCTCCTCCAACATCTTGTCGGCACAGTCGATGGCGGTAACTTTATGTCCTTGTTCAGACAGAATCACGGCAAAAAAACCGGGGCCGGTACCAATATCAAGGATTTTCAACTCCTGTCCCGGCGGCAGATACTCGGCGATCAACCCTTGCCAGGCTGCTTTCTTAAACCCTTCCATTTCCCTCCTGATATTTTCACTATAACGGGCGGCTTCGCCCTGCCAATACTGCTCAATTCGGTTCTGCATCTTTTTTCCTCCCTGCTTGGTTGTCTGCAAGCTGTGTTTTCTGGCAAAATAAAAAACCACGAAGAGTACTGGGTTCAGCCCAACCGCCAACCTTCATGGTTATAATTTTCACCCATTATATTAAAACAAAATAAATACTGACTACACAACAGACGCCTTCATGGCCTCACTTACCTATATTATAAATTCTAGTGACAATTTTCGCAAGCTATTTTTCGCTTTCGCTTGTTCCATCTAATGGCAGCTTCCCGGCTGCTTTCAGAATCTCCTGGTGATGCCGCAGATCCATACCCCCACCATGAATAACACTACCAAAGAAATGAATGCAAAAGTGCCCGGGAAAATCATTGTCAGGAATCTTACCGGCGCCGTGCGGCATGCCGTGCATTGAAGCGGCAATCCGGTGGCCCCCAATCTCGACAATAATCCCCTTTCGCTCCCAACTCCAATTACCGCCATAAATTTCCTTCATAATCGCCGTATCTTCTGCTGTCAGCGGCTGAGCATCAATATGGCTGCTGCCTTCTCTACGCTGTACATAAAAAGAGGCGCCGGAATAAATATCGGTTATTTTGGCCACAGCATATTTCGGGAACAACTCATTTGCTTCCTCCCACAGCAGCAGAACACCATATTGTTTATCTGCTGCCTGTCTATAAAGGGCCATCAGATCCAGCAGTTTTTCCTTAAGTGGTGGTGAAGCCGCCAGCAGCTGATAATCAGGATCATAAAATTCGTTTAGAAGTGGACTATAATGCAAAATAAACAGCTGTCCGTCTGCATATTTAAAGGTAAAAGTATAGTAATCATGGGGCGGCACACCGGTTAGTGCGGCAGACTTTTCGTAGTACAGCGACCTTTTGTTGAAGGCACTAAAGTGCTCCTGTTCAACAAGATAAGCAAAATAAGGATAGGCGCTGGATGTCACCTCAAGCTCCTGCAGTCCTTGGCTGCTGATACCGGCACTGGCAGAACCGCGATAACAACTTTTTAGCAGCCAAAAGGAAGCTGCCAGCAGGGTGATTAGCAGCAGCAGCTTACATGTACTTCTCGGGATAAAAATGACTTTTTTTGTGGAAAAAAGAGTACTGGAATCCATCCGTCAGCACCAGGCAAGAAATGCAAACTTACTTAAGGCGTAAAGCCAAAGCAGGCAGTCTGCGGCAACCTTCTCAGACTTATCACATGGCTATGATCATGCTGTCAGCTTTATGCTAAAAATATTTGCAGTCCCCTAACCGCTAAATAAAAACTGCCCCCGGAAAACCGTTATCATCCTGGGGCAGGCAAAGCCTTAGTGTTAAGAACAGTATTAAAACTCGCCGATTATTCTGACCTCTGTTTCCAGCTCTACGCCGAAAAGTTTTTTAACTTCTGCCTGAATATGTCTGATTAAGTTGACAATATCACTACTGGTGGCCTTACCGGTATTAACAATAAAGCCTGCATGTTTGGGTGAAACCTGGGCGCCCCCTATTTGGCACCCTTTCAAACCGGCATCCTGAATTAATTTACCTGTATAATAACCCGGCGGCCGCTTAAAAACACTGCCGGCACTGGGCAGATCTAAAGGCTGACTTTTTTCCCTGCGCTGCTTTAACTCCCTCATCCGCAGATCTATCGCCGCTTGATCCCCTTTTTGCAGTTTAAATTTAGCCTGCAAAATAATATCACCGTTTTTTTGCATCAAACTTGTACGGTAGCCAAGGGCTAATTCCTCTTTTTTTCTCACCGTTAGTTCTCCACTAACGGTTAAAACAAGTACTTCCTCCAATACATCCTTTATTTCACCATCATAGGCGCCTGCATTCATAAAAACTGCTCCCCCTACCGAACCGGGAATGCCGCCGGCGAACTCCAGACCGGTTAAGGCATGTGCCTGTGCCACCTGAGCCACATCAATAATGGCTGCCCCGGCCTCTGCCGTAACCTCCTCCCCCTTTACTTCGCAGCGGCTGAGCTTTTTGCCGATTTTAATTACTAATTCCCTGATTCCTTTGTCACCAACAATCAGGTTGCTGCCCCGACCGATAATGAGATAGGGGATTTTCTCCTGGCGCACATACTGTATTAGCTGCTGTAGTTCCGTGATGCGGCCTGGCTCAACTAATAAATCTGCTGGACCGCCTGTTTTAAAAGTCGTGTGCTTTTTCATCTCTTCATGAGGGTAGTAAACAGTAGCAGTCAAATTTTTATCTATAAAGTTTCTTACTTTGTCAAGCACTTGCATTTAGTTACCTCCACTAAATAAAGATTTGGTTCTTTCCTATCTTAAATTTTATGCACAAAGAGGTCTAAACTTGTTCAATCGTCAGCTCAACGATTTCCGCATCTGTGTTTTCCTCAAGAAAGCGGCTAATCTTTTCGCTGAGCTGATCAGCCCTGGCCTGATTATCAGTGAGAAAAGCTACGGAAATAATGATGGTCTGCTGAATATCCTGCGCTGCACTTTCTATAACTGAAACATTAAACCTCTGCCGCAGTTTTTGACACAGACTTTTGACAATCATTCTTTTTTCTTTCAGGCTGTGTACCCAGGGGGCATACAACTTAACCGTAATGAGACTTACAACCATAGGGCACCTCACTCTTTACCGCAAAGCAAACTGTTCGCTGCCGCTGAGACAGGAAACGACAGCAGACAGAATTTCCCGGGCAATAAATGACAAATTAACTGACCTCACAGCCTCTTTTTGCTTAGTACTGTGTCGTTACATGTATTTTATCCCCTTCCCACCAGGGGATGCACTGGCGAATCGTCAACCTGCAGGCAAAGAAGCTACTCCTCAACCAGTCCATATTCCCCGGTTTTTGCATCTCTAAACAAAGGATAACGGGGTGGGACAAAGGTAAAAACAAGAAAGGCTGATATTAATGCCAGCAAAAGAAAAACGGCCAGGTAAAAATACGACTTTTTCTGCGCAGCATGAAGATAGATATGCAGCGCCAGCAGCTGCGCCGCTGCTGTTCCCAGAAAAAAAGACAAAATATCAAGGACTACTGACTGCAGCCCCAACGCGCCTCGATATGTATAATGAAATGATACAATAAATAGTGGACATACTACAAGAGCAACTATAGTAGAAATAAACCAGCGTGTAAAGTTAATCTTTTTTTTGCGCCCCACGATCATGAAGCCCCCCAGCCACCACAGCAGCGTCGGCACAAGTGGCAGTTTTAAATGTTCCCAAACACTCTCGTTAATGGGGGCAATGAGCCCAACCAAAAGTGATTTGCCGCTCAGATCATAGAGAAAGTGTATCAGGCTTCCCAACAAACTAATAAACAAAATCCCTAAATAAACATATTTTTTCACAAAATCCGCACTTTCCTTAGCCATCCTGCCACCCCTTCAGTGATAAAAGTATACTACCGGAAGCTATACCCAACTGCAGAAAAGGCATACATTGAACACCCGGTCACAGCAAGAAAGATACTTGAATCTTCGCGCCGGTTGTGATGTAATAAAAGCAAAAAGAGTGGTAAGGGAGGAATTTGTTTCTATGAAGCGCGTGTATGATTTCTTGAAAAAATGCGGTACTTATTATCTCGCTACCATGGACGGTGACCAACCGCGAGTGCGGCCTTTTGGTACCATAGCTCTTTTTGAGGACAAGCTGTATATTCAAACAGGCAGATCGAAAAATGTCTCAAAACAAATCAAAGCCAATCCTAAAATTGAAATCTCCGGTATGACCGGGGGAAAATGGATTCGCGTCGAAGCAACTGCCGTTGAAGATAACAGGATCGAAGCTGAACAGCATATGCTGGACGAATACCCCGTCTTACAAGACAGGTACGCAGCCGGTGACGGAAACCATCAGGTCCTCTATCTCAAAGATGCTACAGCCACAATTTCCTCTTTCACCGAAGACCCAGTTGTAATAAAATTCTAAGGTTGTTTTTCCCGCAAAAGTTAGCTGCAGACAATTAAGACCCGGCGTAAAGGAGCCGGGTCTTTTGTATTTACATAATAGTTTTACTGGCTGCTGCAAAACACCGTCAGCGATTTGCTAAGCTGACAGGCCCTTACTTATTCTGCAGAACACTGTCTGAACTCTTTGCATTATGGCCGCGGATTGTAAGCAGCCCGTTCACCAGGAGATACAAGGCAACAATGAGCGATCCGACCAGATCTACATAGCGGGATATGGGGGCCTGAGGAGCGGCAGCAATTACGGAGAGAGCAATCGTCACACAGCCGTCAACAAGTGCTTTGGCAAAATAGAGCTGACTCTGCACGGCCAGTATTGCATCCGGCTGTTCGCGGTTAAGCTTGCGGTAGCGCAGCCAGAACCATGAATTTGTCGTAACGCCTAACACAGCAATAACCAGACCAGGAATCACATTACCTTTTTCCCCGGAGGACGAAGATAGAGCAATAAATATCATCACTAAGCCGGAAAGACACATGGCTGCACCCACACATAATTTAGCTGTTCGTTCCAGCTTTTCTTTCCGTACGGTAGACGGTTCACCACTGTTGTGCAGCAGGCGGTATACCAGCCAGGAGACGATAATCGCCACCAGTTCGGCGGAACGACGTATAAAATCGGCTATTTGAGTCGTAGAGCGGCCAAGGAAAAGCCCCGCACCTATGACGAGAGGACCAGGAGCGCTCAGCAGCATCGAAGCAAGGAGTGTTCGTTGACCAGATCTTTTCTTCATATGAGAACTCCCCACAAATGCAGCAGCAGAATCATGATAAAGGCTGCAGAAAATGGACAGGTCAGCGTATCCATACCGCCCTTTGTATACAGCTCTACCAATGCACACACTGCTGCTGTAATAAGGGCAATGGGAAGGTAGCTATACCAAGGCAGCGGACCGTTTACCGACAACACAATCAGCACAGAAACAAAGGAAACCACAAACATCGCCAAAGTACCCTCGAGAGTTTTGCGACCTTCAACCATTCTACCTTCAATGTAGTGCTGACCGAAGCGTTTGCCCACCAAGGCGGCCGCAGCGTCACCTAAACCCCAGGCGAGCACTGCCGCAATGACTAAATATTTCTGTCCCAGCCAACCCCAGCAAACACAAATCAGTACGGCAAACATAGTAAAGACGACAACCAGGCTGCGCTTTATTTCACCTTTTTTGCGTTCTATCAGCAGTTCAGCATAACCAGGGAGACGTTCAGCAACAGCAAGGATCGGAAATACCATCAGCATAAAGAAAATTGCTGCCAATGCTGACAGCCACCAGGTTGTAAACTTGTATATTAAGACAAAAATTGAACCTAACAATATCACGTGTAAGGTTTTACGAAAGACTTCTTTAGGCACTGCAGCCAGCTGCCGCAAGGTCAGTGCACCGGCTGCGCAGATGACAAAATAGCTAAGCAGAATCCCGTAACCTAGTATAAACTCAGACATTATTTTTCCTCCATGCGTGCTGATTAGCTGCAGCTCGGTACAATAATGAACTTATATTAACTTATATCAGAGCAAAGTTGTCTAGTCAACTGAATGTCAGATAAATATTGGCTTGTACATATCTGACGGCAAAAAATACGGCAGAGAGAAAACACAATGCAGGATTTTTTACATTCAAGGCGAAAAAGAATAATTGTTGCTTATACTACATATTACCGGCAGCTGTTAACTAAATGGGCAGAAACAGCAGAACACATCACCATTTTCACCTAAATTTTAGGGTTATAGATGCATCTTTGATGCATACTAACCTTAAAATATACGTCATATTTCTTAAGGAGGCATTATGTTAACAAAAAGAGAAAACCTGTTGGAAACCATTAGAGGTGGAAATCCAGATCGCTTTGTAAACCAATATGAAGCTTTCATCTGCACTGATGCAATTTATGGCATGATCATGGGTGATCCTATTAACGCCCAGGGTAAACGGCCGATGCCGGGCGGTGAACCCCAGGTAGATGCATGGGGAGTAACTTTTGCCTGGCCGGAAGGCGTACCCGGCGCCTTCCCCGTACATGATGAGAAACATAAAGTAATTAAAGACATCAAGAAATGGCGTGATGTAGTACAAGCTCCAAAGACAGATTTCCCGGCAGAGGCCTGGGAGCCTTTCCTGGCTCAAGCGAAAAATATTGATCGCAATGAAGTTTTTGCCACAGTATTTGTTGCTCCTGGAGTATTTGAGCAGTGCCATCACTTAATGGGCATTGATGACTGCCTGATGAACTTTTATGAAGAACCGGAAGAAATGCACGCTTTAATTGAGTACATTACTGAGTTTAAATTAAAGCATGCGGCAGAAATAGTGAAATACTTTAAGCCTGACTGCATCTTCCATCATGACGACTGGGGTAGCTCCTTAAACTCGTTCATGTCACCGGCAATGTTTGAAGAATTTATCGTACCTGCTTACAAAAAGATTTACGGTTTCTATAGAGAGAACGGTGTTGAGCTGATTGTTCACCACAGCGATTCCTATGCTGCAAATTTAGTCCCCTATATGATTGAAATGGGAATCGATATCTGGCAGGGTTGCATTTCCAACAATAATGTACCCGAGCTGATTAAAAAATACGGCGGCCAGATTTCCTTTATGGGTGACATTGATAACTCCCTGATTGACCGTGAAGACTGGACTGAAGAAAGTGTTGCCGCTGCAGTAAGAGCGTCAGTTGAACGCTGCGGCAAGCACTATTTCATTCCCTGCATCACCCAAGGCGGCCCCGGCAGCGTCTATCCCGGCGTTTATGAGGCCATCAGCAGAGAAATCGAAAAGCTAAGCAAAGAAAAATTTTAATCTAAAGAAAAAGCACTCCGGCTTAACAAGTAAGCCGGAGTGCTTTTTCTTTCTCAACAGACGTTTGATCACTTAGTGGCGGCCACTTTTAGTTCAATCTTCGGTCCATACAGCCCGGCAGCCAGGTTCTGCATCAGATAGACATATACTATATCCCTATCGACGATTTCCACACCATTTAAATTAAGCAGTGGGTGTATAGAAATGTCATAACCCAGCCATCTTGCTACAAACTGTAGGGGCTGATCCGGGCTATTAAAACTCACCCGCGCTGACGCCGTCAGCCCCGGGATGCTGTTTTCCAGTTTAATATTATAATTTTGACCCACCGGGGTCGCTCCCCCGCCAACTCTGCTAAATTCTGTTACCGCTAAATGAAAAGCCTTAATACCCTGCGGATAATAATTATAAACAGTGTTGGCCGTGTTAATCAGGTCAAAGTCAATATAGAGCGGCACAAAGCTTAATACAGCAGGACTGGTTAACTGTATCAGAGGATAACAGCTACCATTACTTAGGAAATAGTAAGCCTGATCCAGGGTGCTAAAATGACCAAACTTGTATCTTGCCCAAAGCAGAAAGCCATCAGCGAAAATATAGATAAAAGGTCCGGCTATCTTCTTATCTAAAAAGTACTGATGCTCAAATTTACAGACTCTGCCAATAGCCAACCACGGCACATGCATATTGAAAATGAAATAAACATCCTTGTAAAAAACAGAGCCGATCACCAAACCGACACTATCCGAGTCCGTAACTTCTAAACGCCAACCCTTCTCTTCAACTAACAGCGGTGGATTACTCTGCACTATCCCCAGCTGCTCATTTTTTTCATGGATAAAATCAGGAACTTGCTGTACTGTACTGCGGGTATATTTAGCTTCCGTTAATGGCATTATTGCAGTAGGTTCAATTTGTTCTTTAGTTTCAGGATGCAGCTGGAGAGCAGCGGGGAAATCATCAGGAAACTTATTTTCAACCATACGGCTGACTCCTTTCATAATTTTCATCTATCAAGGACGCTATACTGTAATACAATATGCAGAACTGCCGAGTTTGTTACTTGCCCCTGACGCTCTCTCCGGATTAACACTGCAGATCATGCCTCTTTCCACTCATTTAGAAGCAGCCAATAAAAAAAGCGCCGGCTGATAAAATTAACTTTATCAGCCGGCGCTGGACGGGATATTGTCAAGATATTTTCTTTTTCAAACGCAGTCCGGTACCAAAGAAAGCACCACCGCAGGCGCAGATCAAGGTAAGCAGAATGTAAAAAGTATACAAAAAGGGGCGAAACCCGTCGGTAAGAGCATAGAAAATTACCAACAATACTGCCGGGGCAGCCAGCCACAAGCCCCATTTCCAGGATAACGAGGGTGAGATCATGCCAAAAATCAAGCCCAGCAGGCCGTAAGCAAGAATCACTAAGACAAAAGAGTACAAACGCTCCTGCCAGGTAAAAACGTCGGAAAAAAGTGAGTTGAGAACAATAAAGAAACCTACTACAAAACCAGCGGCCAGGGCAGCCATACGCCCTGTCAGAAATTTATCACGCATTAATTTCCCTCCCCGGATAATGCTGTATTAATATCATACAGCTTTGCCGCACTAAAAAGAATTAATAGTTAATTACAGACAATAGTTTACTCCCTGTTTTTTCCCCGCTCCTTTTTCAGAGCGTACATATTTTTGTCTGCTTCCCGCAATACTTCCAACAGGCTGCGGGTAGGGCTATCAAGTGTGGCCGAACCAACGGAAAAGCTCAAGGGCAAACCCTGTTCAAGCTCATTATAAGCTTCTACATTCCGGTAGATTCTGCTGACGATTCTTTGAGCTGCTGTCGCATTTGTCGACGGCAGAATAACCGCAAATTCATCCCCACCGATGCGGGCCAGAAAATCACCCTGGCGCAAAGACGCTTGGAGCACCTTCACACATGCTTTAATCAGCTCATCCCCTGCTGCATGACCGTATGTGTCGTTAACTTCCTTTAAGCCATCTAAATCACACATCAACAGTGAAACAGGATATTCTCTCCTTTTGCCCTGCTGTTCCAAAAAAGCTTCAAAAAATGTTCGATTAAATACTCCCGTCAGCTGGTCATGTGTACTGAGGTACTTAAGCTGTTCTTCATATTCTTTTCTTTCGTCAATGTTGCGCACATGACAGATCAGGACTGAGTTTTCAAACTCATCTTCTGATAAAGAAGAGTTAACACTATACCAATGAAAACTGCCGTCTTTATGCCTGATCTGATAATCAGAATGAAAGCGTTTTTCCAGGAAAGCAGATTTAAAATGGCTTTCATGCTGGGCTCTCTCTTCCGGCCGTATAAAATCTGAAACTTTTTTACCCTCCACTTCCTCCGGTTTAAAACCTGTAAAATATTCGCAGTTCGGAGATACATAAAGAATTGTGCCGTCATTAGCTATCGAGACAATAATGTCTGACGCATTTTCGACAAAACTTCTATATTTTTGCTCGCTTATTTTCAGCTGCTTTTCTATCCGCTTCCGTTCAGTTATATCCTGGCACATACAGATGACAGCATTATATTTTCCCTCCGGTCCTTCAATGGTGGTACCGACAGCACTTATTTCAACATTAAAAATAGTGCCATCTTTACGCCGGTGCCGCGTTTCAAACACAGCATTAAAATTCGCCAGATCATTATACTTTTCCTGTATGACTGCCGGCGGCATATCAGCTTCCCAATCCCAGGTATGCAGGGCAAAGAGCTCTTCATACTCATAACCAAGCATTTCAGCAAAACGCTGATTGGCATCAAGGACACGGTGATTTTGGTCAAGCACAACCATCCCGATGCCGGCCTCATTTATTAGTTGACGGAGCCTGCTCTCACGCTCCTGATATAATTCTGTCATCGCCGTAACATCAATCAAAATTGCATAGCCTCCAGACACAGTACCAGATGAATATAAGGGGCCTAATTTAACGATTACTTGTTTACTTTGTTCCGCTATTTTTAATTCTATTTTTTTCTCACTAATACTACCGAGCAGGGCAGACCTGATATCCTTTTCTATCTCACCTAAAAGTGTAAAGATATTAACTTTAAATGAACTGTGCGCAGAAGAGCCCAGCAGTCCGATAAAACGCTTGTTAAAATGAAAAATCCTACCGGTCCTGTCAAACCAGACAATGGCATCATTAGTATGATTAAACATAGATCTATAAGCGTCAGTTAGCTGCCAGACTTCTTCTTTTAGACCTTTGGCATTTAATGACTCCACCCCAGCCACCTCCTAAGGGGAAGACAAATAAATCTACCTTTCATTAATTAAAGCCTGAAAACTGCTTAGTCAAATCTGCTTCCTCAATTTTTCCCAACTTGCTTATTTGGTTAATAATGTGATCCACTTTTCTGCTTTGTTCCATTGCTTCAATGCTGTTTAGCCCTTTTTCCCGTACGATCTGATTAAGAACTTCTCGCGCCTGTTCCAGCTGCTGAGATAATATTTCCGGTTTCATCAGCTTTTGAAAAGCTGTAACCACTTCCGGATCAAACTGAGTTCCCGCACAGCGGACTATTTCTGCCAGTGCTTCCTGTTCGGATATTTCTTTTTTATAAATCCTCCCTTGTGTCATCGTATCATATGCATCTAAGACAGCAATAATTCTTGCCAGCAGTGGTATTTGTTTGCCTTTTAGCCCCTGCGGATAGCCACTGCCATCCCAACGCTCATGGTGGCTTAAAATGGAATTGGCAATTGGTGACAGTTCCGGTGCCGAAATAGCAATACGGTAACCGATCTCACAGTGCTGCTTCATTTCCTCCCATTCCTTCGGCGTCAGCGCGCCCGGCTTCTCCAAAATACTGTCCGGCACGGCAATTTTACCTATATCATGCAGGAAAGCCAGCAGCTTTAATTCATCCATTTGATCTTCCGAAAGATCAAGTATTACGCCAATACGCATGGCCAGCTTCACCAGTCTTCTGCTGTGCTCCTGCGTTTCATGGGTTTTTTCTTCCAATGACTGCCGTAAAGACAACACAACATTACTCCTTGAACTTCTGTCTTCAAAGAGCTTGTTGCGATGCATTCTCTCTTCCGCCTGCCTGAACACATTGCGAATATCCTGCTTTGCATGCTCCTTCACCGCCGCTCCAATGGCTAAGCTTAAAGCAAACGGTTGCACATCTTTATATTTACATAAATATTTAATGCGTTTGGCCAGCTGGTTTAACTGCTGCAGATTATAGTTTGGCAGGACAATAATAAACTCATCTCCGCCAATTCTCGCCACAAGTTCTTCTTTACTTACTACAGACTTCAGCAGAGCAGCAATCCGCTGGAGATATTTGTCGCCCATTTTATGGCCAAAAATATCGTTAACAAGCTTGAGACCATTGGCATCAATCATCAGTACGCCCAAAGGCAGATTGGCGGCAGCATCCAGTTTTTCCAACTGTGCCTCAAAGTAGTTACGGTTATAAGTTCCGGTCAAACTATCGTGCTGGCTGAGATAAAGAATCCTTTTTTCACTTTCTTTACGATCTGAAATGTCGGTATACGTACCAACCATGCGCAGAGGCTCGCCTTGCGGCGTATAGCTGACCACCTTACCCCGGATATGAAACCACCTGTAATTACCGTCTCTGCACAGCATCCGAATCTCAGAAGAAAAATAAGGGGACTCGCCATTAAGATGCGCATTGTAAGCAGCCACTGCCTGCTCCTTATCTGCCGGGTGCAGCCGTTCTGTCCAATAGGGAATATTCTCAATCGGTTCATCAGCCGGATAGCCAAACAGTTTCTTCAGCTGACGGGAATAATAGACAGTATGCTCCTGCAGGTTATGATCCCAAACTCCATCGCCGCTTCCTTCGAGGGCAAAATGCCAGCGCTCTTCACTTTCCCGGAGTTTAAGCATAGTAGATTTTAGCTCAGTAATTGGTATTAAAAACAAAGCAGCGCTTTCAACTTCAAGCAGCTTATTACGAATGGGCGTGGCGATTATTTTAAACCAGGCCTGTTGGCCGTTTTCAATAACAAGCTGCTCCCACTTCACGATTTCCTTTTCTTTATTAAAAATTGCATCCAGATGAGTCACTAAAATGCAATCGTGCCGTAAAGCACAGGTTCCTCCGGTATGCGTAAAGATTCTACAGGGCTCTTCATCATGAATATTTAGATAAACTTTGTCACTGCTTTCATTCGACCAGAGCACGGAATAATTGCGATCCACGATACGGATACCGACACCGCCGCTGGAAACGGCATTGTCCAAAGTTTTGCGCATCCAAAAGTTTTCTTTTTCTAAAGCGCGATATTTCATTTCGCTTTCCTGCAGCTTTAGTTCTGTTTCTTTTTGTTTAGTAATATCTTTGGCAAAACATAATACAGTCTTAACACACCCCTGCTCGTCAAATTCAGGCAGTAAACGAGCATGATAGTAAAGTTTTTTACCCTCAGGCGTTTGGTAAGCGACTTCTACACTCATCTCTTTTTTTGTATTAAATACCCTGCGAATACCCTTAGTAATTAGTTTTGATATTCCACACGGCAAACCTGCTTCTGCATCTGTTTTACCAAGGTAATCTTCACATTTTATGCCTGTCGCTGACTCTTTTGCCTGATTACAAAAAACATGCCTGCCATTGATATCATAACGGGTAATAATATCGGACATCTTTTCTACCATTGTCTGATGCCCGCAGGCAAAACTGGCTTGAGAATATGCCGACATAAACGATGCCATATAAAAATTATTATACCGTTCAATATTAACTACATACTGTTTCCCTCGGATTGTAACCGGCACATCAAGATCATTAAAAAAACGATTCTTATTCAGCGCAGCACAAATTTTAGTCGACAACTCTGCAAATCCTTCGATATGTAAGCTTTTTAAAGAAGCACCCGGACACAAATCAGCAAGTTCCAATTCTGCAGTAAACTCTTGATTCCAGCCTTCGATTTTCAGGTCAGTAACCAGCTTTTTTTCTCCCACAACCGGTACTAATAAAACCGAGGCGAGCGCTACGATATCCTCAGAAGGCGCGTATTCATTGCGGCACAGCCTTAGCATCAGCATCCTCCTTGCTGTTATTCATGCTGTACATTGTTAGTTGATAGGCAGATTTACTAACGAATGCCAAACATTATTTAACCTGATCACCGCCTGCCTGATTAAGATCTCTTCACAATAACAGGTACGGCTGCCGGCTTCTCAGAAGAGAAGTTTCAAGTTTTCAGGCAGACCTTTACTTGAGCATAAAAAAACCTGCCTAAACCAATGCTCTTCTTAATAGTAGTAATAGGTATGGTAATCTTACTCCTATTAAGTAGGAGCCATCAAACACAGGCAGATGATTAAATTTGTGACAGGAACTGGTGAAAATAGGCTGCAGTGATTTAAGGATGCCTAAAATGATTGCGCACGTGTCTAAAAAGCATTGATCTTCGGCAGCCAGGCTGTCATAGCATAAACAATATACCTTAGACCCTTTAGCTTTGCGTCCCTGTCTTTCGGCAGGTTTGCCCTTATCGGTGATTATAGGAATTTTAACACAAGCATTTACAATATGCAACATAATTTTACAATTCTGACCATCTCTGCTTAAGGACGTTATTGTAGAACTATTTTTCGATTAGATGCTATTGTTCTAACCTTTAAAAATCCAGAATTATCACAGCAATACTAGGTTAATTATTAAAGTTAGTTGAAATTGCTTAAAGTAGGGTCGGGTCTGTACGCAGATGCTTTTGTGTGAGAGGGATTATTCTTTTTAATAATCCTTTAAGACTTTACCGCGCAAAAACAAATCCCTGTCTTGTTTAGTTTACAGTGATGGGCAGTGCGCCGTTTGTTTTACTGTTTTTCAAAATGAAAGGGAATAATGTGGCGTCGCCGTGGAGAACTCCGGGCTGCAGTAGAGACCAATTTCTAGGGTTTAATGTAAGCATAACCTTCACTTTGCCTTTTTACCAGTTCCACAACCCCAGCAGGAACAATCTCGACAAATTGGTAAATAGCATCCTTTGTTATACCATGTGCCCTTAATGCATTGTTACAGGCCAAAAATCTTACATCTTTTTGACTTAAACTTTCCATAACCTTTGCCCCAGCAGCAAAGTTCTGGGCTGCATCATAATACCTTACAGCTTCTGCATTAGCCAATACTGACACAGATAACTGCTCTTCATGCATACCATTTAACAAATTAGTAACATTTGTTAGTAGAAGTTTCCATTTTGTCATTTCATCTATATGAAATATAACCTTATATTCTTTCATAGCAATATCCCCCTCTAGTTTAAAGATTGTGACCCTCTATAGCTTCTCACCCAACAAAAGAGAAACGGTGCTGATGTAACAGCAAGGGATGACCGCTGCAAATCATCAGTCAAGCCGGTCATATTTGGCGGAGGGGTGGGAAATCGCCCCCCTCCGCCTCAAATAGGGTCGGCACAAAAAAACAGGTTTTTATTATGTCATCTAATAGGCTGTAAATCCACCATCAACGGGAATACACTGCCCATTGACAAAACCTGCTTCATCACTGGCCAAAAATACTGCCACCTTAGCCACTTCAGCGGGGCTGCCCGTACGGGGATTGGCGCCAATACCGGCCTGTGCCAGCAGCGCTCCCTCCTGGTGTACATTCTGCATGTAAACCCCTGAAGCAATTTCTGTCTCAATTGCTCCGGGACAAATGGCATTACAGCGAATATTATGCTTGGCATACATGAAAGCCGTATTTCTGGTTAAGCCCGCCAAACCATGCTTCGAAGCAGTGTAAGCAGCCCCTGCCCTGCCTCCATGCAGACCACTGATGGAAACGATGTTAACGATTACGCCGCCGCCTTTTTCCATGAAATGTTTTACGGCTCTTTTCATGGCATAAAAGGGAGCATATAGATTAATACTCAAAACATTTTCCCACATATCACTGTCCACGTCACCGACAGGAGCAAAGTTGTCCATAATCCCCGCATTATTAACCAGAATATCTAAGGTGCCAAAAACGTTGATTGCTTCCTCAATCATGGCATAAACATTCTCCTCTTTGCTGATATCTGCAGCAAATGGTTGGATTTCCCCTGCAAAATCTTTAACATCAGCAGCCAGCTGCTGCAGCCTGTCGGCGCGACGTGCCACTGCCAGTACTTTTGCCCCTTCTTTAGCATAGTGATAAGCAATCTCCCTGCCCATTCCAGAACTTGCCCCTGTCACAAGAGCCACTTTGCCGCTTAATCTTCCCATCTTTCTACCTCCTTCATTTTCCACTGTGAACTATCTTACCGCTTAAAACCGGTCAAGGGTGACAACCTACAATTGCTGCGCCTCGGCAGTACGAACATGCTGTGCCGAATCCTCCGGCAGTAAAGTCCCGCAGGCACAGTCAGTAATTTTACAGTTAGTATAACATAGACAAAATGATCATAAATGTCAAAATTATTACTTTATTCAAATTCCCCTATTTTTAGCAGTCCTTTCACAAAAAAGCAGCCGCGTCTTTCCTGACGGACCTGTAGTCCTGACCACCCGCAAGATTAAGGGAAGTCCCCCTTCACAACCCCTGCGGATAGGAAAGAAAGCAGGCACTACGCTGTTAAAGCATAGTGCCTGCTTTGCTAACTTACACGAACCTGTTCGAGCATAATCTAACTCGATAACTTCTGCCTGGGAAAAGTCCTGCTCGATTCGAGCTGATACTCCTGTTCTGCCAGGTATTTGCGTGCATCTTTGAAAAAACTTGCGATAATCAGGCAAAAAGTTATTCCTATGGGAAAAGCTGCAATAATAGATACAGACTGCAGACTGTTAATGGAATTTTCGGCAAAAATCAAGCCAATCGGGAAAATAATAAAGACGAGTGCCCAGAAGGCCCTGACCGGACGGGCGGCCTCTTTTCCCGGCGCCAGGCTTTTATAGGAATAAGCCGAAACAACCATGGTTAAAGAATCAAAGGTTGTGGAGTAGAACAAAACCATCATGACAAACAATACCATCAGTAAAAGTTCTGTCATGGGTAAAGTCTCAAATATTTGAATGATACCTAGGTTAATATCCGTTCCCTGCTGCACCATGCTGATAATATCAACTTTACCGGCAAGCTGTTGGGAAAGACCGTAATTGCCAAAGACGATAAAAGAAAGAAACGTGCCGGCAAGCCCGTAACCATATGTGCCCAGAATGACATTTTTAATCGTCCTGCCCTTACTGATCATACCAATGAAGAAAGGAGTTGCCACGCACCAGGCCATCCAATATGCCCAGTAGAAAATAGTCCAGTTTTGCACAAATCCGCTGCTGCCGTCTCCGGAAACCCGCAGCGGATCCATCCACGTAGAGAGGCCGATAAAGTTCTGTACCAGATTACCAATCGATGTGATACCAGTCTCAATAATATACCTGGCCTCTCCCCCGACGAAAAAGAAGTAGGCCAGCATGCAGAAAAGCAGGACCGTACACAACGATGCTGACTTAATAATGCCCTCCATACCGATGAGGACGGAAATAGTATACACGATGGCGATGATGGCCAAAACAATCAATGTCAGCGCCGTACTTGCCTCAAAGCCAAAAACCCGGCTCAGGGCAGTTCCTAAGAGCGGTGTTGCCAGTGAAAATGTTGTTGCTGTTCCTGCAATCAAAGCAATGATAGCTATGAAATCGATAATTTTACCTGGAGCTTTGTCAACTTTATCACCTAACAAGGGACGGCATGCTTCTGAAAACTTCTGCCTGTTGCGACCGCGTACGTGAATGGAAAAAGCAAAAGCAACAGCTAAAACCACATAAAAGGCCCAGGGAATTGGCCCCCAATGAAAGAGAGGATATGTGGTAGCCCAATCCTGAACCCCTCCCATCTGCTCAATCCACGGTTCTGAAGCATAAAGCGCCCACTCAATAAAGGAATAAAAGATGATGTCGGCTGCAAACACCCCGGTAAAAATCATCGTCGCCCAGCTATAATCTGAATATTGGGGTTTCTCCAGATTGCCCAGCTTTATTTCCCCGTACTTTGAAAAGGCAATATAGAGGGTGATCAAAAAAACTCCCAGACCCATCAGTATATAGAAAAAGCCAAATTCATTGCCTAAAAAATTTCTAATACTATCCATAATCCGTGTTGATTCGACCGGAGCCAGAATAAAGACGACACAAAGCGCAACAACAACAATAAGCGGCAAAATTATCAAAGGCCAGTCTAACTGCGAAAATAGACTGCTTTTCTTAGTAATCTTTTTCACATCTTACTCCTTTCCCAGTGTGCTAAAATACTTCATTGCTTCCCGGTAGCTTCTTTTTGCATAGCTATACTGCTGCATGGCATATTCACTGTAACTGACCCCCATTTTCTCCTTGTACTCACACCATACAGTCCAGAGAAAGCCTGCTGCCGATGCATATGCAAATACTTTAAAGCGGTCTAAATCAGTTGCCTGGTTGTCAAAATAGATATCTATCAGATGGTTAACATAATTGAATTCATAGTCGGCATATAGGCAAAACATGGCGATATCAATATGCTTCTCTGACATACCGGCATACTCCCAATCAATAAGACGAACATCATCATCCACAAATAAAAAGTTGTCGGAAACAGGGTCAATGTGACAGAGACACTTTTCTTTCGGCAGCACATTAAGCAGGGCAATCAAAGCGGTAATCTTTTCGCGCGTTTTATCGTAATCAGCAAAGGATGATTCCGCATCACGCAGTTTTTCGTACAATAGCAGCCTCTCTGTCAAATCAAAAGAGTGTTCTACTTCCAGCTTCAAATCATGCAGCTTACGCAAATGCAGCAGGCACGCTGCCACATCTTCCTCATTGTTGATATCACAGACACGGGCATCTTCCCAAAACTCCGAAATTTTGTAGCCGGTTTCTGCCGAAATATAAATAACGGTATCCGTTAGTCCTGTCCCTGCCAGTTGTTTATAAATACCGGCTTCCTGTTCCCGGTTCACTAATTCATTACTTCCCTCACCGGGGACACGCAGTAAGTATTGTTTTCCCCGGACTGAAAAACGCATTAAGCGATTTGTCATACCTTTAAACAAAGCGGAAATACCGGTAATCTCATCCTTCTTTATTCCAAATACTTCACTGATTAGGTTAATACGCTTTGAATCTAACTGCCTCGACTCACTGTCAAGCTCGCGGTACTCCTCATATGTTCTGATAGCAAAGTTTGACTGTCCGAGCATAACACGCGCATAAGGAATCATTTTGTTTCCAACGAATAAAGCCTTCTCCCAAGGTTCACGGCTATATCTACGTTTTTTTGCAAGTTTCTGAAGCTGCTCCCGTACCACCACAGCATCTTTTTGCAGTAAATAACACAAGCCCAGCATTGAGTTGCCCGCTTTTTCCTCTTCGGTTAGAATCAACTCCAGGCTTCTATTCATACGTACATAACTGTCATCATCAACATACTCGGTCACTGCATACCAGGAAAAAAACTCAGTGCGGCTGAAAGGATTGCGTGAAAACCAGACATTACTTGGTACGATATAGCTGTTATCCAGCTTATCAGCGACCAAAGAAAGAGAATGGAGACTGTCCTTAAAGGGAAATTCATTGGAGATTATAAACTCAACCTCGTATTTATCTCTTAAGTACTCAAAACGTTCCATCTTATAGCCGACTACAATGTATATTTCCTGTATTCCCGCCTTATGCAGCTGCTCAATGATGCGCTCTATTAAAGGCTGACCGCTAATTGTCAACAAACCTTTTGGTGTTTTATTAATCGGGACCATGCGATGCCCCATACCTGCCGCTAAGATAACTGCACGGCGAGGTCTGCATGACTCCACATACTGCAGGCCCTTATCCGTAATGTTCATATTCTCATCTATATATGCTTCGGCTAACAGCTTTTTAAGTGATGAGTTCACCAGTCCAAGCGAATATCCTGTACGCTTCGTCAGGTCCCGGTGGCTTTTGTAACCTTTTTCGTATAAAACTGCAAAAACAATCCAGTCTCTCTTGTTCATTAATTGGCACTTCTCCTTGTTCACGAAACTTAATATTATAGCTATACTGAACAAAATATCACGTTGTTTAGAATTAGTCAAGTATTAATTTTTAGCATTTTCTTACTTACCAAGGCTTCCCCGAAAACAAACCACCAATATCCAGCTGCTTCACTAAACGGTCCTACATCTACACTTGTCGCCGCAAAAAACACTACATCACGCTGCCGCCATAGAAAAACCGCTCTGCTATAACGCAGAACGGCTTTGTATAAACTGCAACAGAACAAATCTTATTTAAGCTCCCCATTTTTGCAAAACATTTGTCATCCATTTTTTCACGTCAATTTTATATACCTCTTCCAGAGCATCGGTTAACAGGATTTCCTGAGGTCTGCCAGAGGAGTGGCTTTCCCCCTGATGCAGCAGGATCACACGGTCAGCGCAGGCTTGGACCAGGTTTAAATCATGGAGTACTGTCACTGCGGCTCTTTCTTTGTGCTTTATCCACTGGCTGACATATTCAAGTAATTCTATCTGATATTTTAAGTCCAGGTGGTTTGTAGGTTCGTCAAGTAAGATTATTTTTGGATCCTGCGCAAATGTCTTGGCGAGAAAAACACGCTGCAGCTGACCGCCTGATAATTGATTAATCTTAGTGTCTCTCAGGTCCTGCAGGCCTACTTTTTCCAGAGAATCCTCTATAATCTCCTTATCAACAGCAGTTAGCCGCGGCAGCACACTATCTATATGGCAGTACCTCCCTAAGGCCACTGTTTCGTATACTGTGTACGGAAAGTAAACAGAACTTATCTGTGTTAATAAAGCAACCTGCTTGGCCAAGGTTTTGCGCTGTATTTGTGAGATCTCTGTTTCCCCGATCCTGATGCTGCCCCTGTAAGGTATCAGGTGGGCCAGCGCTTTCAGCAGGGTTGACTTTCCGCAGCCGTTGGGACCGATGATGCATAGGTTTGTGCCTGCTTCAACGGTAAAAGAGACATTTTTTATTATATCCCGGCCATGGTAGCCGCAGTAAACATGACTAACGCTAAGTATGGGAATCACCTGCTTTTTTTAAAGTAGATATAGGCAAAAAACGGAGCACCAATCAGCGCCGTAACCGCTCCTACGGGAAGTTCGGACGGGGCGATGATAGTCCTGGCCACTATATCTGAAAAAATCATCAATGTTCCGCCCAGGACTGCCGAGATGGGCAGCACATAAATATGCTGCGAGCCGAACAATCTTCTGGCCACATGGGGAGCAATAAGATCAACAAAGCCTATCGCGCCGCTTAGCGCCACCGCACTGCCCGTTAAAACAGAAGAAAAAACTAAAAGCTGTTTTTTTACCTTATCTGTTTCCACCCCATTAGCCTTTGCTTCATCTTCACCAAAGGAAAGCAGATCCATTTCCTGGGTATACTTGATGACACCGAGCAGGCCAATAACGATAAAGATCACTGCTGCCCTGACATATGACCAACCTCTCATGGCGAAGGAACCCATCTGCCACATAATGATGCCTTCTAAACTCTCCCGGAATAAAGCAGTAAGAATGGTGTAGGCGGCATTAACAAAGAGGGAAAAGACCATGCCCACCAGGATGATTGTATTATTGGATAACTCTTTATCCACTCTTTTAGTAAAAGCAATCACGGCAAAAACGGTTGCCAGTCCGGAGAGAAAACCGACAATCGGTAAAGTTAGATTGCCCAGCAGCGGTATGCTGAAGCCTAAGGCAATAATGAGGCCTGCACTGAAGGAGGCTCCCGAAGAAACACCCAAAGTATACGGAGAAGCAAGGGTGTTCTTCAGGAGTGATTGAATAACCGTTCCGCTGGCTCCCAGGGCTGCTCCCACTAAAAATGCCAGCAGCACCCTGGGTAGTCTTAAGGTCCAAATAATGGAGACAGTATTTGGCTGCAGATCCGGCCGCAAAGGCAGACGAAACAGTTTATGCAGGATGATATTCACTATATCTGCAGCCGTTACGCCCACAGTACCAATGAGAACGGCCAGCAGCATGACAGTAATGGCTGTCGTGATAACCAGCAGAATTCGTCTTTTATTCATAAAACTCCGGGTATACTGTTTCCGCAATTTCCTTCAACGCCTTGACAATATTATGTGTTGCCCGAGAAGAAGTGTTTGAATCAATATAATAAACTTGATCTTGTGCTACAGCAGTGATGCTGTCCCAGCCTTCACGGCTCTTTATTTCCTCAACAGGATTATCAATATAATTTACATTGGTAAGAATTATTTCCGGGTTAGCTTCCAATACTGCTTCACCGCTGATAGCCGTTCCTTTACCTAAATCTGCAAATACGTTGTCAACTCCCACAATTTCCAGCATCTCCTGTAGATAAGAACCTTTGCCAATGGTAAATAGATCGGGAGCAGGCGAAATTTCAAAATAAACTCTTTTCTTTTCCGTGATGCCCGCACTAATTTCCTGATACTTGGCTATTTCCTCCTGCATCCCGGCGATAAGTACCTCGGCTTTTTCTGTTGAACCCGTTATTTCGGCAATAAAGCTGATATCATCATAGATTCCCTGGATACTGTCAGTCAGTGGCTGGTAGACTACGGGTATGCCGGCTTCTTTTAGTACGGCAAAAGGATCACTGCCGCCCAATGTATTAATTTCAGAGGCAATAATAATATCTGGATTCAGACTAACGATGGTCTCGGCATCCGGGTTCATAAAATCAATCAGCACCACCTCAGCATTTAAACCGGTGATACCTTCTGAATATTTATCGACAGCCACGATTTTGTCACCCATACCTAAAGCCACCAGTATTTCCGTGTTAGCAGGTGAAGTGGAAATAATGCTGTTTACCTGCTCGGGCAGAACAACTTCATTACCCATTCTGTCGGTAACTGTTGTCGGCTCAGAGCTGCAGGCGGTTATGATTAAAGCAACTATCGCCACCATGAGAATTAAGATAATATATGCCGGTAAGTTTTTTCTAATCATTTTCATACCTCCGTTCAGCTATCTGTTAAACTGTTTGTAGTTCCTGCTCTGAAAATCAATTTCCGGTACATTGCGCAAAAGATTAATCTGCAGTGCCAGCAAAAAGAAGTAGTTTGACAGTAAATTGGCAAAATCATAAAGAAGAGGATCTACCTTGTTGCCTTGTGCTTCGTATCTATGCATTAATCTCGCTAGTTTCAGACATTTGTTGCGTAAAACATGAGCATAAGCGGCGGCAACATCACCCTGCGGCAGGACAAAACGGATACCGTGATGATTCGTAGTTTCCCGATACTTCTCGGTCAGTTCATGGAGCCAGTTTAACTCCTCTTTGGTAACTGCAGTTTTCACACGCAGGGAACTGTTCATGTGAAAAACAAGCGTTAAAACTTTTGTTAATTCTTCCTGCAGCTCCTTTTCCTGCACATGCGCCTTAAGCACACCAATCTGGCAGGCAATTCCATCGACGCAGATTTCATAATCTGTTCTTAAGTCCTCCGCATCATCATACAAAAACGAGTAAGCTAAATAGTTTGTTCCTTCTTTCAATCCACACCATCCTCTAAAAGTATTTGAGGGTAATTAAAAAGCGCACCACAAGGGTGCGCTCTGTTATCTACCAAGACAGCTGCGGCCATTCAGCAAAAAATGATCGCAGCGCTTTTGGCCTATTCCACCCTCAGAGAATAATAGCCAATCAGTTTAGGCAGGTCTCCCGGCTGCACTTCATCCTACTCTCTAACCTTCCCGCTTACGCAGTGGTATTACTAGATTTCGTCGGTGCTACGGTTACTGGGGTAGCTCGGTTTATCCCGATTCCCTATTAAGTATAAAACACCTAAACCGTCTTCAATTGTATCTTGAATATACCATGGACAGTAGAGCTTGTCAAACAATTCATCAGTATACTTCGCTCGGCAGCAGCATTCCAAATGACCCTCGGAGTTACCTACTAATTGCCAGAAAACACCCCCGGTCCTACATGACCAGGGGCATCTTAATTAATCGCGGTGATGATTGTCTCTATTCATTAATAAAATAATCAAGATAATCAACAGCAAGAAATCATCATCCCTGCCGCCGCCACCTCCGAATAATCCGGACATTGGTCCACCTCCTTTACTAGCAGAGCTATCGTATGTAGACCGTCCCTACAGGCAACTGCAGAGACGGCCACATAAGAAACAAGGAGGTTTCGGCAGCTTCTATGCTGCACTTCAGTATATGCTAAATAGCGGATTGTGTGCAGCAAAAAAAAGACCGCTCCCAAAGGAACAGCCTGATTAGTCGACGCCCGGAATTACCAAGACAGTCTCATTTGTCTAATACTGCCCAACTAATCTCATTTTGATCTTTCTGATAAGAGACCGTCAATAGAGCCTACATGGTCTTTGTCGTTAACATGATAAACCACGGCCACATGACAGTCCGGATAACCGCTTTCATTTTGAAAACTCTTACATAGGTTGATGCTGAGACGCGAGATAAATTCCTTCTTTATGTCTGGTCCTTCCACTTCTAGAATGGCATGAGAGCCTGTGTTTTCTTCCCCGTTGGCATATACACCATCCAAAGTTAAATAGAACACCTCAATTATTGGTGCCTTTAAAAATTCCTTCATGTCTGCATAAAGACATTTGGCTAACAGCCCCCTTCTTTCGGGAGCAATTTGGGGTGACAAAACTTTAACACTGGGCATTGTCATTCCTCC
>LSQX01114503.1_pt1 | contig 60498 bp, 48 predicted proteins | sample 654561 | NCBI WGS metagenome assembly LSQX01 (sample SAMN04489861, study PRJNA283612) | anaerobic digester metagenome | isolation source: 4 biogas reactors fed with cattle manure at either 37C or 55C with and... | place: Denmark: Kongens Lyngby | collected 2014
AATGTTCACGAAATGCTCATGAGGGACACAGGAGCCTCGGAATCTCCCGGCATCTTCCGGAAGAAGGAAGCAGTCGTCTCAGATAATGAAGGATTCGAATATTTCATCGCATGCCCTGCTGTTCATATTGAGGAAGAAGCGGAGAGCCTTGCGGGATGGATAGAGATCTCCCCCTATGATGAGCTGATAACGTCGGTTCTGTTCTTCCATGAGTTCGAGAGCATACACCCTTTCGATGACGGGAACGGAAGGACGGGGCGGACGCTGTTCCAGATCCTGTTGCAGGAATTGGGGCTGAAGAACTGCAAATTGTGCAAGTTCGAACAAGAGATGCTGAAGTCATCCGGCACATACTACAATCTGCTGGCATACACAGACGATACAGGAGATTACGGGCCGCTGATAATGTACACGGCGGAATCCCTTCTGCGGGCATACAGGGATGCAGTCGAATCGTTCAGGAAGAAGGACCGCCTGAAGGACATGGATGAGAGCTCGAGGATCATGGCTCGGAATGCCAAATCCGTTAAGTCATTCACGATACAGGACGCTGCGAAGTGGGTTCCCTCGCTGGGGGAACAGACGCTGAGGAACAAGGCGAACGAGCTTGTGGCCATGGGAATCCTGGATAAAGAAGGGAAGACAAGGGCAATGAGATACAGCTTCAGGGACCCTTTCAAAGAGATAAAGGACGATGTGGGGAAGAGGACGGACATGCAGACCTGATCGCCCCAGAAACAGCAGGAAGCTGTCAAAAAGTGTATTGTCATGTCAAATACACCTATATTAAAAACTACGTCTTTACAAAATACACCTACAGTAAAAACTAAACTGTTGTAAAATACGTCTGTATTGAGCATTGAATCGATTTTTATTGATTTAAGGATTGCAATGCTTACCAAAACACCGATTGGAAAACATGGATGCGGAGATCGGGGTCTTCGTTTGCAAACAAGAAGATGTCCGGGGATGAATCCGTTGCGAAAGATATTACGGACGCAGATTTCTCGAAACGTTGATGTTTTTATCCCTGACTGAATATGCATTATAAATTAATCTGATTGCTTTATTTAATTTATTTATTATAATACCTAGTCAATATTAATTTAACAGCCATAAGATGTGAAAAAATTGATTTTTTACATGATATATCAGTTAACGGCGTTATGTAAATGTTATACAATAGTTAACAACGTTAATTTTAACACTGTTAATTACTTCACATCAACAGTTCATTAATAATTTAGATAATAACTTAACTCATTGAAATTATTTTATAAAGATTGTTTTTTAAGACATTTTGTAAAAAATTGATGGAAAAATATGATTTTTCTTAGAATTGGATCAAAAATGGTGAAAAACTCTCTTTTTCACACAAAACTACTATTATTTCCGTCCACGACGGTACCCCGAATATCAACTTAAAACAGGTGTTTTTGAACAGTTTAGGGTAGACTTTTCGTCTAAAAGAACCATATCTTCCCCGGCATCCAATTTACATCCGAAATGTGTCAAAAATACTGCAAAGGAAGATCAAGCGTCATCAAGAAATCGCTTCTGTTTCGATGATGAAGGAGTAATTCTGAATTATTCTTAATTATTTATGAAGTAAAGATATTTACTTTAATTTTATCGGTTTGATATATTTAGAGACATAACGCCGTTGAAAAAATATTTTAGATAATATGATCATTTTCCTGACAGACAAAAAAATATTACATGATTCTTAATAATTAAAAGAGTAAAGATATCTGCTTTAATTTTACGAGTATAATGTATTCAAAGAAGTAACGACGTTAATAAGACACTATATAGTGCAATTGATAAACAGCGTTAATATTTTACATTGTGAAATAAAAATATGATTAAAAACTAGTATCTGAAGCATATCTAATAAAATAATAGTTAGTTAAGATATGTACTTTAATTATATTGATATATCTCCAAATATCAAAATCAGGATTTATATTCCATATTTACAAAATTTAACCAGATCCTTCATAAATCTTAATTCATCACCCTTTACTCCGGATTTATATTTTCCCTCGATGAATCCGATATGGAAAATGAACAATTTGAAATGAAAATGTGGGTTTTTCACAACCAAAAACAAAACTGTTCGCACGACCCCAACATCTTCTTTGTCCCCCATGATAACGCAAGATATCTAAATGGGGCTGCAGGTTGTAATGAAATACACAGTCCATTCAAGACTGTGTTTGTTTCACGTCCTATGTTTTCTACATATATTTGTAGACGGTAAATCTCCGAAAACATTAAAGTTAAGTATGGTAATGAAGTGCCAGAAAGACGCATTCGATTTTCGGAGACTTAACATGACGCTGAAGAAAAGAGGATACATCCAGAGAATCATAGATGAGAAAATCGAAAGAATGTTAGGGGCGTTCGGAGCGGTCTCTATCGAAGGCCCTAAATGGTGCGGGAAAACATGGACGGGCCTTAATCATTCTAACAGCGTAATCTACATCGGCGATCCGTCCGGAAATTTTCAAAATCGAAGATTGGCACAGATGGATCCTGAGATTGTATTGAGAGGGGATACTCCGCGCCTGATCGATGAATGGCAGGAGGTCCCTCCGATATGGGATGCAGTGAGGCACAGCTCGGATATGATCGCGGAGAAGGGGCTATACATACTAACCGGCTCAGCAACACCGAATCAAGACGGAATCGTGCATAGCGGCGCAGGACGCATCGGGAGAGTCAAAATGCACTCCATGTCTCTCTTCGAATCCGGAGATTCATCGGGAGAGATCTCTTTGCTTGAACTCTTTAAGAAGCCCTGGAACAAAAATGTTTTTACAGGCAAAGTCGAACTGGAGCACCTTATCGACCTTACTGTTCGCGGAGGATGGCCCGGAACACTGGGGATCAATATCGAGAACGCAATGGATCTATCGAAAGGCTATCTTGATGCTGTGATCAATAAGGACGTTCAAACAATAGACAGAAAAAAACGGGACGTGGGAAAAATGCGTGCGCTCATAAGGTCCCTTGCCCGCAATGAAAGCACGACCGTGAGTAAAAGTACGCTTGCCAAAGATATGACCGATGCCGATGACGAAACAGCATCTTTCCCTACTTTATCTGATTATCTTGATGTGCTCGGCAGATTATACGTCATTGAAGAACAGCCTGCATTCAACCCCAATCTGCGTTCTTCCCTGAGAGTCGGAAAAACTCCCAAGAGGCGCTTCACAGACCCGTCCTTGGCCATCGCTGCGTTAGAAGCAACGCCGGAGATGATGATCGGAGATCTGAACACCTATGGGTTGATGTTCGAATCCTTGTGTATGCGGGACCTCGGCATATATGCCGAATCGTTCGGGGGCCGGCTCTATCATTACCGTGACGGAGACGGCAGAGAAGTGGATGCCGTAGTAGAATTACCGGACGGACGCTGGGGTGCATTCGAAATCAAACTCGGAATAGACCGCATAGATGCTGCGGCAGAAGGACTTCTCAAGATCAATGAACTGACTTACGGGAATAACAAATCAAAAGGGCCGGCAGTCCTTTGTGTCATATGCGGTTTATCTTCAGCTGCTTACAGGCGCGAAGACGGAGTATTCGTGATACCGATAACCGCATTGAGGAATTAAATGGAGTCAATGGCGAAACGTTGTTTTGGTTTATCCCCTCTTCTTCAATATTGAGTACCTTCATTTCCGTGCATATTCCGACCTTGAGTACCTTCATTTCCGTGCATGAGATCGTACACCTGCCTCTGTACATGGCGGAACTGCTTTGAAGAAACCGTATCTGTTCGACGAACGGATATATGGAAGAGCATTCGTGTTTCTTTGTCCCGCTTTCAAGAATACGCATCATTCCAAACTCATGAATGTTAAAGCCTGATTGAAATAACTATTCCATTCAAATGGAGGAACTATATATTATTATGAATATGTTCCATTACAATGGAAGAAAAAAGAACTGTTCTCCGCAGGGAATATCTGAAGAAACTCAACGGATGGAGAGACAGAACGGATGTCGCAAAGGTCATCACGGGGATGCGCAGGTGCGGAAAATCCACACTGATGATGCAATTCATTCAAATGCTCAAGGACTCGGGGGTGCCTGACTCCCGGATACTCTACCTGAATCTGGAGTCTCAGATCGCTGAGGATATCGAGGACTTCAGGGATCTGAACGCATACATCCGCGGCAATATGGCGGAGGGACGCACGTATGTATTCCTTGATGAGGTGCAGATGGTTAATGGATGGGAAAGGACTCTCAATTCTCTCATGGTCGACTATGATGCCGATATATACATCACGGGCTCCAACGCATATCTCCTGTCCTCTGAGCTCGCCACATATATCTCCGGACGGTACGTGGAGATACACATGCTGCCGCTGTCCTTTCAGGAATACACAGAACTGCATCCTGTCGATGCGGAGCACAATCTTGAATCCAGATTCTCCGATTACATATGGTTCGGATCGATCCCCATGGCATACCCTGATGACAGCATACGATCCAGGGATCTCCTTCGCGGCATCTATTCCACGATAATACGGAAGGACGTTTCCACGAGAGTGAATGTCGGGGATGTCCGGCAGCTGGACGAGATAACGATGTTCCTGTTCTCAAATATCGGGAACATCACCAGCAGCTCCTCCATTGCCAAGTACACATCCATGAGCCCGACCACCGTCAAGAAATATATTCAGGCGCTGGAAGAAGCGTATATCGTATACAAGGCCTACAGATATGACATAAGAGGGAAAAAGCATCTGAAGACCCTGGAGAAATATTACGTTGCGGATACCGGGGTGCGAAACGCCGTGCTCGGTAACGCCAAGGGCACCGACATAAGCAGACAAATCGAGAACCTCGTTTACTTGGAGCTTGTGAGAAGAGGATATGATGTGTCCGTGGGAAGTTATAACGACAGGGAGATCGACTTCACCGCAACGGGATACGACGGCATGCAGTATGTGCAGGTTGCACAGTCCGTCCTTGATGAATCCGTTTTCGAACGGGAGATAAGATCCCTGAGGGACATACGCGACAGCTATCCTAAGCTCGTGCTGACGATGGACCGGGTGTTCAGCAAAGCACCCGATGGCATAAGGGTGATGAATCTGATCGACTGGCTGTTGGCAATTGACGGAAGCCGACAAGACGTCATGTAAAAAAAAAGGACGGGAAACCGTGCAGATGCCCGAGATGCCGCAGCATCTTGTGGGACGATCGCAATGCGAAGCGCAATCACTGCATAAAATGCGGACATGACTGGGTGAGCAGGAGCAAGAAATCCGCCAAGTGCCCCCGATGCCAAACCTCGAAGTGGAATGAGTCTGTATTTGAATGCAAATGCAAAAGATGCGGCGGCGAATGGAAATCTCGAAGTGAAAGACCTGTCAGATGCCCGAAATGCAAATCCGCCAAATGGAATGAGGAGATCGAGAAGATCGTATGCCCTAAATGCGGCGGCGTCCGGATAAAGAAAAGCAACAGCAGAAGCACCCTCTGCCCAAGATGCGATGTGAATGTCCGTGTGGATAAGTGCAGATTATGCGGCGCATCCTGGAAGAGCTCGAGGAAAAACATAGTCACAAAATGCCCGTCCTGCGGTTCCGAGAAATGGAATGAGGAGAAGACCGCTCCGGTCAAGGCCGTGCCGGAATCGTACGGGAACGACCCCAGGCGATTATCGAAGATGTTGGATGTCAGCCTCATCGATGCCGAGATCTTCATCGCCAACAGCCGGGGGGAGAGCCCCGTATCCTTATCCATCAGGCTTGACATCCCCTTCGCCGAGATCATAGGGTCCATACAACTGATACGCTCCCGGCTCTGATTTCTGCAATGTTGCGATTGATCGGGACACCGTAGTCGTCCGGCACCGCACTACATGCGTATTCTGAGTATCCACTTGATCAAAACGTATGCGACGAATGTTAAAAAATGGAAAGGGTTTGATTATTCTCTGACTCGTTTCCGGATCAGAGTACCTTCAGCTTACCGCACTTGGCGCAGTCCTCAGTGAGGGCAAGGCCGAGGTAGGTGGCAAGCAGGAAGTCCAGTATCGCGAATATCCCCATCAGGAGGGACATCGTCTTCACAGTGTCCCCCTCAGCATTCATTGCGAGGCCGAGGAACAGGAAGACCAGAGCGGTCAGAACGAGCACTCCGAGCAGCATCTTCGGCGAATCAGCCAGGAAGGCCCATACGGTGAAGATGAGGTAGAATATTGCGATAACTATCCAGAGGAACCAACTGCCACTCATTTCGAAAAAGAATATACCCTCGAATGCGTGGCCTACTGCTGCAAGGAGCAGAAGGCTCAGAGCTATCCATCCGAACAGGCTGGCACCAAAGTTGCTGTTCGCCTTGTAGGCGAAGAGGGCGATTACCGCAAGAGCGATACCGCCGAGCAGGGCAACAGCGAATACACTAAATCCAATCAGCGGATCGGCCGATGTTCCCCGATAAGCGTCAATCCCATACAATCCTATGACAAGCGTTATGAAACCGATGAATAACAGTCCCATCGCTGTTGGGTCAATGCGTGTCTCAGACATTTTTTACTCCCAGTCATACCTTTCAAGGTACATGACTGAAATAACAATTGGCATTGTACAATATATAATACTATCTCAAAACAGTTTTATTCAACCGTCCTAAAACTCACCGTCTGGACACAGGATAACGGAGGGGGTGTTAACTCCCGTAGAAGGCCGATACCGCCACGATGAGAGCGGTGCCTATGAACATAGCCGCTATGAACAGAGCCATGAGCTTGGATTTGGTTTCTTTCTTCACAGGGACGTGAGAGGAATCCATTGATTAAAAACTTACTAGTCCCCGTCGGGAACATATACGGGATTCCTTCTCGCGGGATCCCTCACCTTGGATGCCATGAGGTCCTGCACCCCGTTGAACATCTCCGGGCTTACGGCCCGTTCCGCCCCGTGCTCCTGAAGTATCCCGTCCCAGCTCATGTATCCCGCATATATCGTGTTGTGAAGGATCGTCCTCAGGTTGTATTTGTTCCAGGGATTGCCCCTTCGCGTCAGCGTCCCGAGACTGTTCAGCCGGTAAGCGATCGCATCCAGCGTCATGCCGCCTGCGTACATCGCGAACATGTCACTGACGACCGCGAGCTCTTCCTCTGTCCCCCTCAGCTCCCCGTCCTCTATCCCGTATCCGAAGGGGGGATTGAAGCCCATTATGCCTCCTCCGGTTGAGGCCTTCTCCTTCATGCCGATGTATGTCCTCTCACCTATCTGCTCGCTCTCCAGCTGGGCTATCCGCTGTATCATGTCCATGACGAAACGGCCTACCGCATTCCCTGTATCGATCTTGTCATAGGTGGAGACGAAGCCCTGTTTGTTCTTGTTGAGGTCGTCCATCATATCCATGAAGTTCCTGCTGTTCCTGTGGATCCTGTCCATCTTGAGGACGACGAGCACATCCCACTTCTTCCGCTCCTCCGCCGAGAACATGCGCCTGTACGCGGCCCTGTTGGTGTTTCTGCCCGTGTAGCCGTCATCGATGTACTCGCCTGCGATCTCCAGATCATGGGCTGCGCAGAATCTCCTCAGGCTGTCCATCTGGGCTTCCAGGGACTGCCCGGCATTGGCCTGCTCCTCTGTGGAGACCCGGGCATAGAGGGCCGCGCGCTTCCTGATTCCCTTCTCCATCGTCATGGAATACACAGGACCGGATAGAAAACAGAAGCGGCAGCAGAGCTGCCTTTGATGCATTCACGGTGTGACAGAAGGATCACACTCTTGTCGTCTCGATCTGACCGTTTATAGCCTCGTACTGCTCCTGGTCGATTATGGCGCGGTGCTCCCCCTGTCTGACGTTACCGTCCCATCTGACGTATCCTGCGTACAGGGGGTTATGCAGTATGTTGAACACTGACTGCTTATTCCATATCCCGCCCTTCTTCGCAGGCACGGATGCATCATTCAGAGATTTTGCAATCGCTTCCATGGATTTGCCCTTGGAATACAGATTGTATATCGCTCTGACCGTGTACATCTCCTCCTTCACCACTTCCAGCTTGCCAAGGTTGTACGTATAGCCGTAAGGATGCCCCGAACCGAGAGGGCCCACCCCGTACTTCGCTTTATACTCCATGCCGAATCTCACCCTTTCGCCTATTTGTTCGCTTTCCAGCTGGGCGACCCTCTGCAGTATGTCCCGCACGAATCTGCCCATGGCGTTGGATGTATCGAATTGCTCCTGGACGGAGCAGAAATCCTTATCGGACTGCTCGAACTCGTCCATCATCAGGGCGAAGTTCTTGCTGTTCCTGTGGATCCTGTCCATCTTCAGAACCAGGACGACATCCCAACCGTCCTTCTCTGACATCATACGCCTGTATTCGGGACGGTTGACGTTGCGTCCTGACTCGCCTTCCTCTCGGTACCTGCCGGCTATCTGCCAGTTCTCATACTCGCAATATGCCTCAAGGCGCCTCATCTGAGCATCTAATGAGTAGCCTTCGCTTGCCTGCTCCTCCGTTGATACTCTCGTGTAGAGTGCGGCGCGCACACAGCACCCGCTTTCCATCCCATCCTTTGCTATCGGGTTGCCTTTATTTAAAATCGTCTGACGAATGTCAGCTCAATAAGAAGAAACGTCAGACAGATGTGAGAGCGACAACAGCATTCCCACGGAGCAGATAATAAGAAAAAACCTGAAAAAAGAAATAAGAATGGGGCTTTCGCCCCGATTTTTAATGTTTTTACATCATTCCGCCGATGCCGCTCATGCCCGGGCCGCCGAGGCTCGGGTCAGCCATGGGGTTCATCGGAGGCGCTTTGCGGGAAGCTATGACATCATCGATCCTCAGGATCATGTTCGCCACTTCCGCAGCGGAGTCAATGGCCTGGATCTTCACCCTTATAGGCTCCACGACATCAGCTTTCAGCATATCCACCGCCTCTCCCGTATTGAGGTCGAGACCGTAGTTCTTGCCGTCCTTCTTCTTCTCATGGGCGTTCTTCAGCTTGATGATCGCATCTATGGAATCTATCCCGGCGTTCTCGGCAAGGGACCAGGGTATGATCTCCATGGCCTTCGCGAAAACGTTGATCGCCAGCTGCTCCCTTCCTCCGACCGAGGACGCATAGTCTGCGAGCCTCAGGCCGACCTCTATCTCGGCCGCTCCTGCGCCTGCGACTACCCTCTTGTCCTCTATCGCGACTCCGGCGACGCGTATGCCGTCCTCTAAGGCCCTGTCCACCTCATCGATGACGTGCTCAGTGCCGCCCCTGATTATGATGGTGAGCGCCTTGGGGTCCTTGCATCCGGTGACGAAGGTCATGTAATCGGTGCCCACGAGCTTCTCTTCCACGAGCTTCGCGGTTCCGAGGTCGGACTCCTGCATCTCCATGATGTTGCCTATGAGGCGTCCGCCGGTAGCCCTTGCGAGGTCCTCCATATCGGACTGCTTCAGGCGCCTTGCGACGAACACGCCGGCCTTGGCGAAGTAGTGCTGCACAAGGTCATCGATGCCCTTCTGGCAGAATACCACGTTGGCACCGGTGGATACCACTTTATCGACCAGGCTCTTGAGGTGTTCCTCTTCCTGGCTGAGGAAGGCCTGCATCGCCATGGGGTCTGTTATGCTGATCTCGGAATCCATCTCGGTCTTCCTGTTCTCGAAAGGCACCGTGATGAGTGCGATCTTGGCGTTGTTGACAGACTTGGGCATGCGGGTGTGGACCCTCTGCTTGTCTATGACGATGCCTTCTATGAGGTTCGTGTCGCCGATGACCCCGCCGATCTTCTTCTCGACCCTGATGTGATCGGTGTTGACCTTCCCGTCAGCGTCCTCGATCGCCCTCACGGCTTTGACGACGACGTCTGCCAGGTGGCTCTGCTCGCCGCCCACGGATTTGCCCACGAGTGCGGTCATCGCCACTTTCTTGACCATTTCATCGCTGGTTGCGTCAACTGCCATGGCCTTGATGATCTCAACGGCCTTGTCAGCGGCCATCCTGAATCCGTTGGTTATGACAGTCGCGTGTATGTTAGAGTCTATGAGGTCCTCAGAGAGTTTGAGGAGCTCACCGGCGAGAACGACCGCGGAGGTCGTACCGTCTCCGCACTCAGCATCCTGGGTCTTCGCGACCTCGACGACCATCTTGGCCGCAGGGTGCTGAACGTCGACCTCTTTCAGGATCGTGACACCGTCGTTCGTGACGATGACATCGCCCATGCTGTCAACCAGCATCTTGTCCATGCCCTTAGGGCCGAGTGTGGACCTGACTGCGTCGGCTACTGCCTTGGCTGCCGCGATGTTGTTGAACTGCGCCTCTTTGTCTTTGCTTCTCTCCGTGCCTTCTTTGAGCACGATAATAGGTTGATTGCTTCCCGAGCTGTACATCAATACAATCTCCTTAACTGAACATCAGTAATTTTGTTCTTCTATATTAACATATCTATTTCCTGCGTATTGTACGTAGATGTCCCGCATGCCGTGTGGCTGCGTACTTGTTTGATTCTCAAGTCCAATAATCGATTATGTTTTAATACCGTACTGGATAACGGGAGTCATGCGTGCAGGAGAAGGTCCCGACAGACGAGAGCTCTTCCTTTCCGTTCTTTCAGGAACCCCGTCGGAGGATATACCTGTTTTCCTGAGGGACCTCACTCTCGGACTGGATGCCCTTGATGTAAACACGGATGAGGTGTTCGGTCCGGAGTACAATGCGAAGCTGTCCGCCGCCTGCGTTCTGGAACTGCAGAGGCGAATAGGGCACGATGCGGTGGTGGGAAGCATCCACACATACAGTCTGGAGGCCTTCGGCGGCACCACGGTGTACCCTGCCAAAGGGATACCTTACATGTCAGACCCCCCCTTCGCCGACCTGGATTCGATGGAGCGTTACGTGCCGGAGGATATATGCGACAGGTTGATGGAAGGTATGCGCGAATCATACCGCATCGTGCGGAAGAAGGCGCCGCATCTTGCCGAGATAATGAATGTAGGCGGTCCGGTGAACACCGCAGGCAATCTGAGGGGCCTTGAGACGCTGATGATGGACGTTATCCTCAATCCGGACGTGGTGTCCGGGCTCATGGCATTCTCGGAGGGCGTGATAAGATCCACCGCAGAATATATAGGGACCGACTGCGCGGATGCTTTGTTCCTCGCGGCCGCTTCGGACAACCCCGATATGCTGGGTCTTGAGGAGTACAAGAGGATCAGCCTTCCCCATGTGAAGAGCATAACTGAATTCTGCCACGGGATGGGGCTGCCCGTCATATTCCATCCCCACGGACTGTTCAGCACCGGGGACCGGAGGGATGTTCTCAAAGCGTCATTGGACACGGGCGTGGACGGGTTCCAGTTCGCAGAGGACAACACACCGGAGGGCATACTCAAAGAAACACGCGGAAAATGCTGCGTGATGGGGGGGCTTGATGCCTTCAACGTCCTCCTCCTGGGACCTGATGAGAGGATCGTCAGATCCGTCGATTCCGTTTTGGATGTGCTCTTCGGTGAGGATTACATCATGACATGCTCATGCTCGGTCAACAGAGGGATGCCGCTGGATAATGTCAAAACAATGGTGGATGCGGCAAGAGCATACTGCGGGAGGTCCTCATGAGGATCGTTATGGTTGCAGGATTCCCGGGTTCCGGGAAGACGGCCCTGATCTCGAGGATGGTCTCTCCCGGCACGGGGGTCATCGTCAACAATCCGGAGTCCGTGAGCCTCATACCCGAAGGTGTGAGAAGTGCGTACTTCCCTATGAGAAGTCCGTGCGCCCGGCCCCGTCAATTCCTGCATTGGATCGAGAAAGTGTATAACGAATGGGGTGTGGATACGCTCATAACAGAGCCCCCGGGAATGTGTACCGAGACCTCTTCGCGAGTATTGGCAGCGGTCCTCGCACTGAGGGACGAGAGATTCGAGGTAGGCCCCTTGATAACCGTCTTCAAGGGCGGAATTCTGGTGAAGGGCATATCCTCCGACACATCGGACGGCCTGAGGATGAGACAGCAGATATCCGAGTCCGATATCGTCGTCATATCTGCCGCAGAGGATATCGACCGGGATGATATCTGCGGAACGGTGCATTCTCTCAATCCCGATGCGGATATACACTTCTTCTCAGAGACAGGGGGATCCGTTGATGAAGTACGCACCGCGGTGTATTCTGACAGGACACTGTCCAGAGCTCTGAACGCTCTCTGAGTGTGATTGTTTTAGTAAAAAATCAAAAAGTAAAATTAAATATAAATCAAAACATATAGCGATGCGATGTCCCGATCCCTTACATCCGCAGAACAGAGGATCTCCGATCCTGCAGGACATATAGACTGTTATGACAGAATGCGAAGGAACCGCCCGCATATGCGTGACTCCGTAACAAGAACTCTGATATCATGAAAAACATAGACCTCATAAGATCTGCCGAAGCAAAGGCCATGAAAGGGGAATATATCGGGAAGGATGCTGTACTGGCTCTCCTGTCCATAGACCCCTTGTCAGAGGACTGCTCCGCTTTGGGAGAAGCTGCGCGCAGAGTGGCCTCGGAATTCTGTGACGATACAGCGATTGTCGGATCATCCATAGGCCTGGACCTTATGCCGTGCAGCATGAGCTGCAGATTCTGCTCCCTGGGAGAAAAATGGGGCATCTACAAGGAGAATTACGTGATGCCTGACGATGATGTCATAGAGCTCATAAGGGACTCGGTGGAACACGGGTTCACGAAGTTCACCCTGAGGACCACGGAATTCTATGATATCGACACCCTGTGCCGACTGAAGAAGAGGATCTCGAATGAGGTCCCGGGAGAATATGTGATAACAGCCAACACAGGGGAGCTTAATCCCGAGAAGGCGAAGAAATTGAAGGACGCAGGCTTTGCCGGCATCTATCATGCGATTCGGCTCAGAGAGGGTATCGACACCCCCATCCCCGCAGATGTGCGCATAGCCACTATAAAGGCCGCTCAGGAGGCGGGGCTGTTCGTGGCATCCGGCGTGGACCCCATCGGGATCGAGCATACCAATGAGGAAATAGCAGACCTCATCGATCTGTACAGGAGGCTGGAACCCAACGCAGTATGCACCATGAAGAGGATAAACGTCAAAGGAACGCCCGTTGGAGATCTGGAGGAGATCGATGATATGAGGTTGGCGCAGATCGCAGCCGTTATCAGACTCGCGGGAGCGGGAGTGTGGAAGAATGTTGCTGTGCATCCTATCACAGAACAGGCTGTCAGATGGGGCGTGAACAATGTGTCCCCGGAACTGGGGGCCAATCCTCGGGATGACAAGTACGAAGGAAAAGAATGGAGCACAGGAGGCAGGGAAAGAGCGATCAAAATATTCCAAGAGAACGGATATAAGGTGAAATCCGCCTTTGAGTACGCCAAAAAGGATTGATATTGTCTCGTCCATCACCACTTATGAGCACACCGAGAGAAATGTTCCTGGAAGCCGTCAGAGGCGGCATTCCGACAACGGTCCCAGTCTTTCCCAGAGACCTTACCTTGGGACTTGATGTGACAGGCATGTCCACGCAGGGGGTCTTTGGCCCCCCGTACGACCCCTGCGCCTCTGCCGCAGCCATTCTGGCACTTCAGGATGTTGTAGGTCATGATGCGGTCGTCGGATGCATATTCGGCTGCATGGTCACGGGATTCGGCGTCAGGCTGGGGATCCCCGAAGCAGGCGTGCCGTATCCTCTGGACGCCCCCTTCAGAGAGATCGCATCACTGGACGCTGCGTCCCCGGATTCCGTAAGGGATGAGATGCTGACAGGCATGAGGGAATCCTATCGGACAGTGCGCAGTAAGCGGGAGGATCTGGCAGTGGTGATGAATCTGGCGGGCCCGGTCACCAACGGCGGCAATCTGAGGAATATGGAATTGCTGCTGATGGATATGGCATCCGACCCCGATACAGCGCATAAGGTGATGCGGTTCTCCGCCGAGTCGATAATATCAGCCATGGATTATCTGGGAGCAGATCTGGCGGATGCGTTGTTCCTGGCCTCCGCCACCGATAATCCCGATCTGATAGGCGATGATATGTACGCCAAATATTGCATCCCTGCTCTGAAGGAGGTCTGCTCTGAAGCGAATAACATAGGATTGCCGGTCATATTCCACCCCCACGGAAGATTTGATGAACTGTCTAGGTCTAAAATACTCGATGCCACTGTCCGCTCCGGCATAGACTGCTACCAATTCTCAGAGGAGAACGACGGCCTTTCCGTGATCGGAAGAATAAACGGAAGATGTTCTGTCATGGGCGGCCCGGATGTTACAGGCGTTCTGCTCAAAGGCACCCGCGATGAGATCATCTCGGATACCGAGAGATTCCTGAACGATTTCTGTGATCAGCCCTATATCATGTCATCGTCCTGTTCACTGCACAGAGGATTCCCCATAGGCAACCTGAAACTTATGACCTCTGCAGCTCATTCCTTCCGACGCTGAACTGCTTCCGGTTGCCGATTCAGTGTTCCGTGAGGCACAACCGCCGGTAATGACCAGACGGTAATGGATCGTACCCCTTTGCATTCCATAATATTATTATGTATTATTTTGGAAAATAATCAAACATTAGAAATATCTTGAGTTGAATGTGGGGCAGTATGAGCTCATTTTCACTCTGTGCAGAACAGATACCGATGTTCTCCGGCATCGCCGTCTCGGATGCGATCATGAGCCCGGATCTGGAAAGGGATGTCCCATGAGCTTGCTGAAAAGCACGAATGAGAGGATAACCCAGAAGATGAATGACCGGGAGGATGACAGCGACATCATCCTCCTCGGGAATCCGGCCCCGCGGAATCTTCTGAAGGGCGTCCTGATATTCATCATCGGGATATTGTTCGTATTCCTGGTATGGGATGTCGTTTCGTCATATTACAATACGTACATGATAAAAACGCTGAGATTTCCCACCATCCGGGATACTTTTGATACATTATTTTACTATATGGACAGAACGCATAAGCTGCTCAGATACACGCTGTATGAGCATGTCGCCGCAAGCATGGGGAGGTGGGTCAAAGGATTCGTCGCCGCATTCGTCATCGGCATGACCCTCGGGCTGTTGATGGGCGTCAACGATAAGATATACAGATTCGGGTCCGTCCCCGTCAATATTCTGCAGATGATTCCGGGGCTCGCATGGTTCCCGGTGACCATCCTGCTCTTCGGCATGGGGAACAACTCTGCGATATTCATCATCGCGATCACCGTGATATCCCCGATCGCGTTCAATGTCTCTGCCGGCCTGAGACGTGTGCCCCAGGTAAATCTGAGGGTCGCCAGGATGTCCGGCAGATCATGGTTTGAAACATTGACAGAAGTGCTGCTGCCGTTCTCGCTCATCGACATAATCGGCGGGCTGAGGATCGGGATGGCCAACTCATGGAGGATGCTCATCGCTGCGGAGATGGTGGTCGGTGTCGCTGTCGGACTGGGATACATGATCAATCAAACGACGAACATGACCGATTACCCCTCAGCGTTCGCCGGCATCATAATCATCTGCGTCATCGGCCTGATCATTGACAAGCTCATTTTCGCCAACGTCGAGAAGTACGCACGGAATAAGATGGGGATGGAGGATTCGCCATGAGCGTGATATCCATTGAAGGGATCAGCAAAGCATATCCCAACAAGAAGGAGAACGCCGCCCGCATCGTTCTCAAGGATGTCTCCCTGGAGATAGAGGAGAATGAGTTCGTATGCATAGTCGGACCGTCGGGATGCGGTAAGACCACCGTCCTCAATCTCATCGCAGGGTTCGAGAGACCCAACAAAGGGAAGTTGCTCTACAGAGGGGAGGAGATCGTCGGAACGTCACCGCAGAGGGCTGTCGTGTTCCAGGAATTCAGCCTGTTCCCGTGGATGGACGTCCTGAAGAATGTCGAGTTCTCGATAGACCGCAAGAAATATGCCCCCCGGGAGAGGACCGAGCTCGCGAAGAAATACATCGATCTCGTCGGTCTTTCCGAATTCGCGGACCACCGGCCGAACAACCTGTCCGGCGGTATGAAGCAGCGTGTCGCCATAGCGCGGACGTTGGCGATGCAGCCTGATGTCATGCTCATGGATGAGCCGTTCTCGGCATTGGACGAGCAGACCAGGAAGAAACTGGACCAGGAGATACTGGACATCTGGAAGAAGGAGAAACGTACAGTCGTATTCATCACGCACAATATCAGCGAGGCGATACTGCTCGGTACGAGGATCATCATGTTGTCTTCCTCTCCGGGAAGGATCGTCGGAGAATGGAGGATAGGGTCGGAGGACAAGGACCTGAACTCTGAAAAAATGACAGTTCTCAGGAACGAGATCGTCAGCAGGCTGCAGCCTTGCGCATGTGCTGGCGATCGCGTTCGGATCATAAATATAGAGGAGGAATAAGAACGGCATTGGAAAAAAACCAAATGATTGCCGTCGGTATCGTTGCGATGCTCATTATCGCAGGTGCTGCGGCATACCTGATCCTGTCTGACGACGGGGACAGCAAAGGCCTCGTGTTCGCATCGGGCAACAAGGACTGCTACGAACCGACATGGATAGCGGATGAACTCGGATACTACAGCGATTTCGGAGTGGACGTTGAGATGCTGACCGTGAGCGGAGGCGGTAAGGCGCTTGAAGCGCTCCTGTCCGGACAGGCGGATATCGCAGGATTCGGATCGACACCTCTCGTAACGTGCCTGAATCTCAACAGCACGGACGACTACGTAGTACTTGCGAGATGGATGGGCGGCGAATCGTATGCGGAGATGGCATCGAACATAACCCAGAAGAGTGACGGGTATCATGCATACTCTCTTATGTACCCTTACGGAAGCACTGATAAGGTGACCGTGTACCGCAATGACGGCACATCCGTCGAGGCCTACATGGATCCGATAAAGGGGAGCAGGATGACCATCGGCATGGATACCACCACCGGGTACCTGAGCGCCCTCATAAGCTACTGCGATGCAGTGGGCCTTGAGGCGAAGCAGTCAGGGGAGATAACATCCGGCACAGACATAGAGATCGTGCACCTGGAGTTCTCCCTGCAGGTGGCAGCCCTTACCCAGGGCGAGGTGGACGGCATCATGGGCGGAAGCTACGGCCTTGCCGCACGTGCGGTGAGCAAGAATGTCATACTGACGAAGCCCGATCTTGAAACGTACCCGTCGCTTGAAAGCGAAGCGACGTGCGTCCTGGTTGCATCCGCTGATGCTTACGCCAACAGGTACAACGAAATCGTCGGTGTCCTGAAGGCGATCCAGAAGGCATGCTTCTACATATACGGGCTGGAGTACGACCCTGACGCGATGCTCACCTCAGATTACATAATCGCAGAGCAGACGGCCCTCAAGGATGAGCTCACAGCCTCCGAATTCACTGCGCTCTTCGGGGATGTCGCCCCGAACGGCATGGATGACAGGGGATTCTACTACAGAACGGACGCATGCAGGATGATCGCCGACTTCTTCGGAACCCCGTTCACGACCGAGGTTCAGAGGATCTCGTACGACTCGTACACATGGGGCCTCGACTTCGAGCTTGTGGATATGAAGATCGTCAAGAACTCGTATGAGAACTCCCAATCTGCGCTTCGAGAGGTGTCCGGTCTCGACTATATGAACTATTTCGACGGCCGTGCGCTCTCAGATGCGCTGATGGCCGGCTCTAAGGTTTCTCTGTGGGATGCCGATAAATGGTTCGTTGATGCAAGCACATATTTCTGCACAGGCTACACCATCACCCTTGATGACGGGCCTTCGATCACGGACATAGACCGGATCTATGTAGATGTCGCAGACGGTGTCTGGCATATCATGTTCATAAACGAACACGGGAAAGATGTTGATGCATCAGACGCCGACATAGTCCTGACGATAGGCGGTACAGCCGTCGAAGAGGGCAAAGGATGGACCTACGACGGTAAGACACTGGTTCTTGAACGGATCATCACAGGAGACGTCCTGGTGTCCGTTCAATAGACATAAACCGTTTCGATAAACAATAACGGCCTTCCTCCGGGAAGGCCGTCATTCCATTTTTTTTGATCTGGTTGCGAATCACTTCTTCAGATCATGATAACCCGAATTGTAGGATATTATTTCCTCGGGAGATCTGAACTCAGTATGCTTTGCAGACGGCTTCGCATCATCTGCAGGATACCCCAATATCAGAAGTGCCACGGGCTCCAATTCATCCGGTATGCTGAACTCCTTCCTCAGGATCCCCGGGTCGAAATACATGACCCAGGTGGTTCCCAGGCCTATGGCCGCAGCCTCCAGCATCATGTGTGTCGTGACGATGCTCGCATCGATCTCCCCGCTGATCTTCCCGTCGTATGCACGTTTCCAGCACTCGTTCTTATTGTAGCTCACCAGAAGTGCCGCCGGCGCGTTGAAGTGATATCTCGTGCACTTCTGCAGTTTGGTCAGCGCCTCCTCGTCATTCATGACGAGTATGCGCTGCGGCTGATAGTTTACCGCAGTAGGCGCCAGATGGCCTGCTTCAAGGACCTTGTCCAGTTTCTCCTGCTCAACAGGCTTCTCCGCGAATTTGCGCACCGAATAGCGGTCCGCTGCCAATCTAAGAAAATCTATGTTGTCATGCATGTCGGATCCTCTGCATAACGCAGGATGTGTCCGTATTTGACGCATCCGCCTGATCTTCGGATCAGAAGACCGGGCGGACCTCTATCCCCGCAACCTGTGCCAGATCCTTTATCCGCCTCTCAGCGGACGGTGAGCCCCTGAACCTCATACGGGACAATCTCTCCGAGAGAAGGGGTCTGCTGTTCAGCGAGTCTATATAGATCAGTTTCACGCCCGTATCCGCCAGAGCGCTCACGAAAGCCTCCTCCTTCCCCTCCAGATGATTCAGGACGGGACCGACCAGTGCATATACGTCAATGCCCGCGTCCGCAAGTCTGCGTATAGTCTCCAGCCTCCTTAACGGCATCGGGGCTCCCGGCTCCGTCATCTTGGACTCGCGCTCACAGATCCCCGTTACCGTGATGCCCACCGTGCCCTCCATCTCCGACAGGAGATCAATATCACGAAGTATCAGATCCGATTTCGTATGCATGTGTATCCTGAATCCCTGCTCCTTCAGCACCCTGAGGCACTGACGGGTCAGTTCCAGCTCCGATTCCGCAGGCTGATAGGGGTCTGTGACCGTGCCTATCCCTATTACCCCTTTGATGTTCGGGAGCTCCAGAGATAAACGTCTGGCTATGTTCATCTTGGCCTTCGGGACCCTCCAATCCTCCCACTTCGAATGGGTGACCTCCGGCGCATAGCAGTACACGCAGCCGTGGGCGCATCCCGAGTAAGGATTGAGGGCATAGTCCATATCCGGAAGCTTTGAAGGGGAGAGAGCACGCCTGCACTCCACGGCCTCGTAGGTCCCTGCGGAATCCGAGAAATCGAGAAGGCTAGAGATAATCCTCGATCCTCCTTTGAATCATCATATCCCTGAGGACACCGGAATTGGCGATCCACGTCTTCCTGGGTATGTCCATCACCTTGTCTACGTGGGACATCGCCCCTTCCAGGGAATCGAACTTGAAGGGCTTCATCTTCAGGGCGGCGCGGACGTTCTCCCTGACGTTCCATACGCCCACGGGCATCACATACCCGGGGTGCGCTTCCCTGAATATTACGACCCCTGCGGTCCTGCGCTCTTCCGTCAGGAGCTCGTTGACGGCCATCCTGGATGCATAATAGCAGCCGCCTATGGAGGCATACTCCGTTCTGCCGTCGAAGAACTCATGATCCGACAGTATAGAGATGGATTTCCCCGATGGGTTCCATGTGGTGTTCGGGTACCACGCCTCTATCAGCTCGAAGCGCCAGGTGCACGGCATCATGAGAATGCACCATCTGTTATCCAGTTCCTCCCACTGGTATATCCTGAACTCGTCGATGGTCCTGTTGAACTTCGTTGTCTTCAACAGATCCTTGCCGATTATGTCGTCGACGGCGGTTATGCTCCATCGGGTGGGGACGAACCTGCGGTTCTTATCGATGCCCATGGTCCCGACGGAGAACGCCTTCTGTATCTCAGATATGAGCGTTCCGTTGCGATATGCGTTGATCACGCCGTCGACGGCCTTCATATCCGTATCGTAGAAACTGCGCTCCAGATATCTCTCGAATCGCCCGTTGGCCGCTCTCATCCTCTCCATCCTTGCGGAAGGCCCGAAGGGCTGCACCTCATCATCCAGGATCACCCTTCCCCGGGGCTTCTGGGAGAAGTTCGCCTCCACATCCACGGGCTTCTCCGTAAGTGCCAGCTCCTGAACCTGATCCACTATCCTTCCGGCCGCCCTGAAGTTCTTGGCATCGATCCTGTACTTCCCTCTGACGAGTCTGAACCTGAAATCGACTATGCTGTCAATGGATTTGCCGACCCACATCTCGGGGGTGTCCATCTCTGATGTGTCGCCGAGATCCGGCGGCAGCAGCGGGCCTATGTCAACCTTCGGATATCCATAACGTCCGACGAAGACAGCGGGAGGACTGCTCCCCACCAGGTCCTTTGCGTCGATCAGAGGGCGGGTCTTGCTCTGGCTGTAGAACTTTATCATCAGGGGGCAGCGGTCCTTCCCGCAAAGGTTCCTGGACCCTTTGCAGAGGACGCAGAGCCCTGAGGATGTGTCCTGCTTGTTGTAGCTCGCCATGCTGTCAAAGAACTTCGCGGTCCCCGTCATCTTCTTATTTATTACTCTGGCTCTTTCTCTCGGAACGGCGATTGGCTATCAGCGCGGCCATGCCGCCTCCGCCTATCCCGTTGTCTATGTTGACGGCTGTGAGGCCTGGAGAGCATGTCTGCAGCATGCACAGAAGAGCGGCCTCGCCCTTCCCCCCGGCACCGTATCCCGTCGATGTGGGCACCCCGATGACCGGGGACGTGGACATTGATGACACCAGAGTAGGGAGAGCGCCCTCCATTCCGGCGACCACCACGATAGCATCAGCATCAGCCTCTATCAGCTCCTTCACAGGTTCTGAGATCCTGTGAAGCCCTGCCACCCCCACGTCGTAGTACTTCATCACCTTCACCCCCATGGCCTCAGCCATGACTGCGGCTTCCTCCGCCACAGGAACATCTGATGTGCCTGCAGTTATTATCCCGATCAGGCCTTTGACAGGCTCAGGCATCTTCCCCACGACGATTATCCCGCAATCCTCCCTGAATTCCGCATCCGGGACCTTCTTCCTAACGGCTTCGAAGTGGTCCCTGCCCGCTTTCGATACCAGAAGCAGGCTCCCGGGTCGGGATGCGCATATCTCTGCGACCTTGTCAGGAGTCTTGGGTGCTCCGTACACGACCTCCGGTATTCCTTTCCTCATCGATCTGCTCCTGTCCAGGACGCAATCCTGACCTATTCTCTCAAGATAATCCATACGAAGGAGCTTCTCTGCATCCTCCGGGGATATCTTGTCCTGCTTATAGGCCTCCAATACGTCCCTTATGTCCATGATGCATGCACTATGTCTTCATGGTATTATTATCTCCCTCAGAAGCGCTGCACGGCTATATTGTTTTTAGTTTAAAGTGAAATAATATATTATATTCCCGATGACATTCGCACCGTAATGGATTCCAGTAAGCCGGACGGCGGCATCGGGATAAAAGGGGAGAACGGATTCTGGTTCCTCCCCGACGGCATAACGTCTGAGGATCTTGTTGTCGGGGATGAGGTCCCCGATTTTGAAGCTGAATCCACAAATGGGCATTTCATTCTGTCGGATCGTGTGACAAATGGGCCGGTACTGCTGTACTTCTATGTAGTGAATCACGGAAAAACCTGCATAAACTACATGGCGCTCATGAATGAGCGGAAACAGGAGTTAGACGATCTGAACGTCTCCCTTGTGCACATAAACCCGGAATCTCTGGAGAACCATCGTGCCTGGATAAGATTCACAGGCTCCCCGTATGAGCACATCAGCGATACCGGTCAGAAGATAAGCAAAGCCTACGGGGCCATCGTGGAGAGGGCCAGAACCCAGAAGATACTGGGATATACCAACAGGGAGCTCTTCTTAGTGGGGACTGATATGAGGCTGAAGTTCGTATGGCGCGCTTACGACCCCATGGACATCCTGCCCATGGAGGACGTCCTTGAAGTCCTCAATCGGGAGATCGGTTCCTCTTAAGAGTATAGCCCGCATGTTCCAGTACCTTCTCCGCCTCATCATGGGACATTATATTCCAGATACGGTCCGGATGATCCCGCCTCGGACTGGCCCCCGTTTCCACAGAGATCGAATTGGCCCCCCATTCCAGGGACTGGGGTATTATGGGGCTTGATGCCACACCCCATTCAGGATGGGCCATTCTCAGTACCGCAGCTATCTGAGCCATCCTCTTATCGCTGACCTCCGGCAGACCGCCCTTCGGTGTGCCGGCGACGTTCTTGCGCCTCATCGAGCACACGCTCTTGGCACCCAGCTCCCTCAGGATCCCGATCCGGAGAAGTATCTCCTCATTCGTGTGCTCCACACCTACAGGATCTATCCCGCTGGTCAGCATCAGTTTCGAGCCGGCTATGGCCCTCATCGTTCTTATGCGGTCCTCCGGATCAAACGGTGTGTCTGTTCCTTCTCCCAGTCTGAGAGCATGGTAAGCACTGCTGAATCCGGCTTTGTGCAATTCATCAGCATCCTCTTTCGTAAGGGTGCGCGTATTCAGTGCCAGTCTGTATTTGCCGGAGACCTCCCTGCGGATCCTCCTTCCCAGTTCCAGAAGATGCTGCAGATCATAGGTCTCAGTGGTCCTCAGTGTGACTCTGTCCAAACCCCTTATCCGTATGACCTCGTCGACTGTGTCTATCACATCGTCATCATCCAAGATTGCATTGCCGGATACCAGGCCCCACTTCTTGCCGAGAGAGCAGAAGGCACAGCTGATCGGGCACGGCATCCAGTCCAGGCCGATGGATGAATTGAGGCTCCCTATGCCGTCTGTGACCTCCTCGGCAACATCTCTCGCCCGTTTTCCCAGATAGGCGCACTCTTCGGAGTTCGGATCCAGACGAAGCATCCTGAGGAGAACACCCGGATCCGGCTGCTCCTCTGACAGAACCTGGCATTTCGTGTCGTCTATCAATTTCTTCATATTCTTACACATCGCAGATACCCTGTGGTAAAAAGATTAAGGAGTTTCGTCTCACCCTGCGGATCACCGACGCTTTGCTGACCTATCAGGCGTACATCCCTTCGATATGGTCCTTCACTTCCTGAGGGCATGCTCCTATGCACTGATTCAAGGTTATCTTGGTGAATCCTTTGCTCTGAGCAGTATTGTACAATGTCTTCGCAGAGATCTCATCATCCCAGGAGACGCGGAATTCCCCTATATCGAAGACCGCCCTCACTGTCGCATCACTTGCGCCTATGATGTTCTTGCATATCGACACGCACTCATCCTCATTGGCCTCATTCTGCATGTAATCCGTGGCCAATTTCAGAGCATTCAGGAATTTGAATATGACCTCGGATTTCTTCTCGTAGATGTCTTTGGTGGTTATGTAACAGGATATCCCATAACCGTCGTTATCTGAGTTGTCACCCACCTTCACTGATCCATCTATGCGCTCCAGAGCGTTGGAGGGATACGGCTGGCTGGCCGCCATCATATCCAATTCTATTTTTTCGCCGTCGAGGGCGAAGATCGATACGAGCTCATTCGCCGAGACATTCACGAGTTGAACAATGTCACCTTCTGCCGGAGAGGCATCAAAATCAGAGTAATTTATGCCCATGAATTCAAGCCAGGACTTCAGAGCTGATTCTGTAGTGGCTCCTTTCTGCACCCCCAGTTTCAGGATTCTTCCGAGATCTGCCTTGGCGCCCTCCCATGATGCAAGCACTTCATCCGTGTTTTCGGCAGTCTTATCATACAACACAAAATCAGTGGTTATGTGCGGTCCGGCCACCCATACCTGACCGCCCGTGGATGCGTTCACATTGCACAAAACGACGATTTTATCACCGTGATTCTTTATCGCAGATGCAACGGGCCCCTCTCCGGTCGCGGCTATGTCCGCCGATCCCGCCAATAATGCATGGACTGTGTCAGCTCCGCTCCCGGTAACGGTCATGTTCTTTATCTTCACTCCCGCATCACACCTGACAGCATCTGCACAATTGCATCGGAAGAAGGCTACACAGTATGCCTATAAATACATTTTATAAAAAACTAAAATAATAGATAATTAATTATTCATCCGAATATCCGTGAATGAACCTCATATATCCGTGAGAGGATATCAGGCAGACATGGATTACATCCCCGAATTACTGGACCTGCTCAAAGGAATGGAGAAGGTCGCGGTATGCTTCTCCGGCGGTCTTGACAGCACCTTCCTCGCGGCCCATGCCCGGAAGGCCCTCGGTAAGAACAGCATGGCCGTGATGGTGGACATGCCGATGCTGAGCGATGTCCAAAGGGAGATGGCGGAGAGCGGAGCCGAAGCCTCGGGCATAGACCTCGCGATCGTACCCGTCAGATGGGACAGACTGCGCGAAGTATCCGATAACGGGGAACGAAGATGCTATTTCTGCAAAAAAGCCATATTCTCTGCGGTCAGGGAAGCCGCCGGGTCCCGCGGATTCCGTAATCTCGTGTCGGGGGAGAATGCAGATGATGACCTCAGCGACAGACCGGGCATGTCCGCCGGAAAGGAGATGGGCATGAGATATCCGCTGACGGAACTGGGGATCAGGAGGTCCGTGATCGAGAAGTTCGTCTCATCCCTGTGTCAAGAGAGGATGCCGTTCAAGGAGACGTGTCTGATGACCCGTTTCCCCGTGGGAACGCCGGTATCTGAGAAGGACCTCAGATTCGCGGAAGCGTGCGAGAGATCCGTGAGGGAAATCACGGGAATAGGTCTCGTAAGGGTCAGGATGTCCGGGTGCACCTGCGTGGTGGTGTCCTCCCGCGAAGAAAGGGATCTTCTGTTCGGGAGGGGCGATGCCGTGATATCAGCCCTAAAGAACACAGGATTCACCGAGATATCGCTGGATCCCGAAGGATATCCCTGAAGAATTTGAGTAACAGGAGACGAACAGTCTTCTCAGACCGGTTGTTGCAAGGGGTCGTCTCCTGTTTCATAATTGGGATTACGGTTTCTCTATTTAACCCCTATGAAATTGAGATTTAACGTTATGTTGCGGCCGAATGCGTTCTTGAATTCCTCTTTCATTTCATCCAAACGCCACATAACAATGTCTATGTCCTCTTTCGAGCACATCTCCATCTCCAGGGTCTCACCGTCATCTCTGAATGACAGATTCACCACGGGACAGGTTCTGCTGCGGTCCATGACGTCTGCGAACCTCAGGATCACCAGCGACTTCATCATGCTGTCCCTGTCTTCCTTATTGAAAATGGACAGCATACCGCCGGAAGGCGACGGCATCTTCTTGTAGTGAAATCTGGCCATGAGAGCAACGGCATCTATGTCCTCTATGGACAGCCCCGGAAGCTGGGCGTTCCTGATGAGCATGTATGAGTAGACCCTGTGCTTCGAGAATCCGAACAGCTCCCCTATATCGTGAAGGATGGACGCATATCTGATGCGGTCGCGCCATCTGCCGTCCATATTGTGAGCGCCTGCTTCCTTCAGGCCGTCGAACATGGCCATGGAGTTCCTCTCCACGCAGTTCGCATGCACTTCATCATAACCGCATCTCCTGGCAAGAGCCAGCACGGAGGATTCCCTTTCATCTATGTCCATCATCCCGTGCTCCAGGAGATAGTCGATGTACATCCCGTCCTTCATCCCCTGCCCTGAGATCTCTATGCGCTCGATCTTGAAAATGGTCATGAGCTCCTCGGCTATCGCCCCGCCGGGGGTTATTATATCGATCCTGCTCGGATTCAGGCCCGGGAAACTCAGCTTCGCTTCCGCATCGGTCATCCTCAGGTCCTCCATCAGGGATTTGAGCTCCGTGAGGGTGAAATAGGAATTGTCACCGTCGCCTCTTCTGGAAGCGCACATATCGGCAAGCGCTATCATCGTTCCGGAGGATCCCACGGCCCTCTCGAAACCTATATCCCTTACTGCCTTCGCCGACCGGTAGGAGTGAAGGAGGACCTCCCTCTGATAGCTGCCGTATTCGCTTTCTGATATCGGGCCGCTCTGATCGTAAGGGAAGGAGTAGGCATACCTCACAGACCCCATGGTCATGCTGTCCAGATACAGTATCTCCTTGCCCAGGCTGATGGATATCTCCGTGCTCCCTCCGCCTATATCGATGAATATGGTCTTCTTCTCGACGCCTTTGCCTCCGGTGACTCCCAGGTTTATCAGTCTGGCCTCTTCTTCCCCGGATATGACATTTATCTGATAATCGTCGCCGCGTATTGCCTTCAGGAGCTCGGATCTGTTCGGCGCTTCCCTGACGGCGCAAGTGGCGAAGGATATGATCTCATCGGCACCCATGTTCTTTGCGATGCTCACGAAGCTGCGGACCACCGACCGGCATTTCTCTATTGTGCTGCGGTCTATCCTGCCGTCCTTGTACAGGCTCTGACCGAGCCTTACCATCTCCCTGTCATGGAATACGGGAACGCCCGTGGTGCCCGGAAGGAACTCCACCACAAGCAGATGGATGGAGTTGGAACCGATATCGATGAAAGCTATCGTCTTACCCTTTTCCATGCCAGGACCCTCTGTTCTCTATGAACCATGTCTGAGATCTGAATCTCTTGCCTTTGGTCTTCACTCTCACATAGGAACCGTCCGGCATAAGCTCCCTCGCCTTCACGTTATCAGCCAGATGGATCTTCAGCATCTTCTCCTTTATCTCGGACAGCATATCCTTATCCTGTATCGGGAAGAGAACCTCAACCCTGGCGATCAGGTTGCGCGGCATCAGGTCCGATGAGCCGAGATACATCTCGGGATCACCGCCGTTCTCGAAATAGTATATGCGGGAATGCTCCAGGAACCGGTCGACTATACTTATCACACGTATGTTATCGGAGATCCCTTCGATCCCCGGCCGCAGACAGCACAGCCCTCTTATGTTGAGATCGATCCTCACTCCGGCCATGGATGCTCTGTAGAGGGATGATATTATATCGTGGTCGATGAGGCCGTTGGCCTTCATCGCTATGTATCCGTCCCCGCCCTTCCTCTTGTGCTCTATCTCCCGGTCTATCTTCCCGATCAGAGCGTCTTTGAGGAACATGGGGGCCACGAGGATCCGTTTGTAATCCCTCGGCCCGTAATATCCGGTAAGGGCATTGAACAGCTCCCCTATGTCCTCTCCTGTCTCCTGATCCGCAGTGAAAAAGGACATGTCGCAGTACTGCCTCGCTGTGCTCACATTGTAATTGCCGGAGCTCATGTGAGTGTATCTGACGAGGCTCTCGCCCTCCAGTCTGACGACCTGCAGTATCTTCGAGTGCACCTTCAGATCGACCGGGCCGAAGACAACGTGAACACCTATGTTCTCAAGGTCCTTGGCCCACTTTATATTCCGGTTCTCATCGAACTTCGCCCTCAGCTCCATGAGAACGGAAACGGTCTTACCGTTCTCCCTGGCTCTTTTCAGCGCATTGATTATCGATGAATCGTTCCCGATCCTGTAGAGGCTGATCTTTATGCTCTGGACTTTGGGATCCTCCGCGGCATCTCTGACGAACCTGACCACAGTGGAGAATGATTCGTAAGGATGGTACAGGATCCAGTCCCTCTCTTTTATGGCCTCGAATATGTTGTATTCCTCAGTCAGCTCCGGGGGCGTGTACGGGACGAAGGGCTCCTCATGGAGGCCGGGTATATTGAGATTGGCTATTTGCCACAGGTCCGACAGTGATATCGCATTCCTGGCGATATGGATCTGCCTCGGGGAAAGAGACAGGTTCTTGCCGAACAGGTCCACCATCTCCCTGGGGGTTGTTCCGTCTGCGGTCATCCTGACAGGGAATCCCGCATCTCTGTCATCCAGACTGTCCTCCACAGCTTCCATGAGGTCGCAGGCCTCATCTATCGTCACCTTCACGTCCGCATTCCTGGTGACTCTGAATGTATTGGTGCTCCGCACCCTGAACCCGGGGAACAGAAGATCAACGGAATCCTTCACAATATCCTCCAGGAAGACGAAATCCATGCCCGGTTCATCTGACGGCACTTCCACGAAACGGTCTATTATCCCCACGGGGATCTTCACTCTGGCATAGTTCAGCTCCCCGTCCCTCTCGATCCCTACTGCCAGATTCAATGAATTGTTGGATATGAACGGGAACGGATGGGAGACGTCAAGTGCCAGAGGTGTGAGAAGCGGATGCACTCTCTCCTTGTAGAAGGTCGATACCCATTCCCTCTGATCGGATGTCAGGTCCTTCATGTCCTTTATCCGGATCCCTTCTGCACAGAGCTCCTTCCTTATGCGCTTCCAGCAGGACTCGTAGCTGTCAGTCAGCTCGCTGACTATTCTCAGGACCCTGTCCAGGACGGTGGACGGATCGGTCTGATCGGGACCGAGTATGGCCGCTGCTGAATTGGATTGCATCAGCAGCCCGTATATGCGGATCATGAAGAACTCGTCCAGGTTGCTGTGGCATATTGCGAGGAACTTCACCCTTTCAAGCAAAGGGACCGACTTGTCATTGGCCTCCTCGAGGCATCTCTTATTGAATTCCAGCCAGGATATCTCCCTGTTTATGTAGAGAGCGGGATCTCTGAGGTTCGGTTCCGGCATCATCTTCCCCGACGGATATCTCGTTTCGCAATAGATATTCCTGTTCAGTCATCCAGACGTACGGATGCGGAACGGCCGTGGGCCGTGAGGCCCTCTGCAGAGGATATTGTCTCTATGGTATCCCTCATCTCCTCAAGGCCCTCTCTGGTCAGGATCTGCACAGTGGAGGTCTTTATGAAGTGTGCCACATTGAGTCCGGAGCATGTCTTCGCACTGCCTGCGGTAGGCAGGATGTGATTGGTGCCTGAAGCGTAGTCCCCGGCTGCGACGGGCGTGTACGGACCCACGAAGATGGAGCCTGCATTCTTTATCATTGACAGTACCGTGAAGGCATCCGCGGTCTGTATGGACAGGTGCTCCGGGGCCATCTCGTTCATGATGGCGGCTGCGTGCTCCGCGGAATCGGTGAGGATGTATCCGGAGTTCTTCATCGCCTCCGTGATTATCTTCCTCCTGTCCGCGCTCTTGACGGCCTTCTCTATCTCCGTTCCCACTTCCTCAGCCAGCTTCGCACTGGTGGTCACAAGCACCGCTGCGGATGACGGATCGTGCTCCGCCTGGGCGATGATATCGGCGGCCACGAACCTCGGGTTCGCGGTATCGTCTGCGATTATCCCTATCTCGCTGGGTCCTGCAGGGAAATCGATCTCCGCCACATTCCTGAGCAGCGTCTTGGCAGCCGTCACATAAACGTTCCCGGGCCCCACTATCTTCTGGACCGGTTCTATGCTCTCCGTTCCAAGCGCCATTGCCGCGATCGCCTGGGTCCCGCCCAATTTGTATATCTCGTCCGCACCTGCGATATCCATAGCCACCAGGGTGAGGGGGCTTACCGGCGGCGGAGTGCAGCATATGACCTCGTCAACACCCGCCACCTTGGCCGGTATCACGCTCATAAGGGCCGTAGACGGATAGGACGCTCTGCCTCCTGGCACATAGCATCCCACTCTTTCCAGAGGAACGCTTTTGACTCCCAGCGTCACACCGGGGGACATCTCGGTCAGCCACAGATCCTTGGGCCTCTGAATCAGGTGGAAATCCTCTATGCTGGCAGCCGCATTCTCCAGTTCCTCCACCAGCTCCGGGGACACCTTGTCATATGCCTCGTCTATCTCGTCCCTGGTTACCCTGAAGGACTTCAGATCAGTTTTGTCGAATTTCAATGTCAGTTCCCTGAGGGCCTTATCGCCTCCTTTCCTGACCTGATCGATTATCGCCAGAACGCTGTCGGAAACGTCATCGGTTTTCGAAGCACGATTCTTCTGCCAGAATCCCTCGTCCATCTGCTGCCACATATTGCTTCGATAGCATAACTACGATTTAAGCATTCCACCGGCATAAATGCGGGTGCGGTTGATATTATATAGAGATGAGACAATCGGTGAATAAGGGATAGAATGAAGCGCGTGGCATTGTCTCTCTCCGTGACCGCCTTGGTCCTGGGTATTCTCCTCGTCGGAACACCGGCGGCTGCGTTGACGGACTCAGATTTCTCTTTCCCCGATTACTCTGTTACTGATTTCCTGGATGATGCGGTCTCCATATTCTCAGAGCTCTCCTCCATGGGAACCGAGACATTTTCCGGGCTCGTGAACTATGTCATGGATGCCACCTTCCTGAATGATGCACCTCTCTACTCAATATTCAACATATACTTCATCGTCTGTCTCGCATTCGTAGCATTCACCCTGCTGGCTGCATTGATATCTGCGGGAATCTACGCCAAGAAGAAGGGGTCTTGAGCGTTACGGTGATCTGATGAATATAATAATCGTAGGCGCGGGGAGAGTCGGATATACGGCCGCAGAGGTACTGGGTCATGTACATAATCTGCTGCTCATAGAGAAGGACGTCGAAATGGCGGAGACCTCCAAGAATCTTCTGAATGTGTCCGTGCTCAACGATGACGGCACGAATCCGGCGGTCATAAAGGATGCCATACGCCGCAATAACACGGATGTGCTGATATCCACCACGGTACAGGACGAGGATAATCTCTTCACCTGCATGATGGCGAAGAGGATAAAACCTGAGATAAGGACCATTGCCAGAGTCCGGAATCCTGATTATTTCATCCCCACCGGCAAGGATGGGGTGGATCAGATCATCTCCCCTGAGCTCATCGCCGCTCAGAAGATCGCCACCCTTGCACTGCTGGAGAATGCTGTGGATTACGAGACCCTTGAAGCATTCGGCATGGGCCTTGCAACTTTCCAGGTAGGCAAGGACAACGAGAAGATCGTGGGCAGCGTCGTGATAGGTCTTGACATCCCGGATGATGTGAACGTCGTGGCGATATACCGCGGCGATGAGGTCATAACTGAAACTGAAACATTGGAACTTCATTTCGGGGACCGGATAAGCGTTCTCGGAAGCCCTGACGGCCTCTCGAAGTTCAACCAGCTGATGGGCATCCCTTCCGAGGCCAGTGAATTCATCATATTGGGCGGGGGCGTCACCGGGTCCAACACGGCCGAGATACTTGAATCGAAGAAAAGGTATGTCAAGCTTATAGAGCCGGATACGGAGCTCTGCCGTAAGCTTGCAGGTACCTTCAACAACGTCATAGTGGTCAACGGTAACATAGTCGACCCTCATGTGCTGCAGACGGAGAACGTGGGCAGGGCCGATGTCGTCATAGCCATATCCGATACGGATGAGACGAACCTTCTGGCAAGCCTCATGGCAATGAAGCTGGGGGCTCCGAAGATCATAGCGAAATACTCCATGGTGGAATACGAGGATATCTTCGACTTCACAGGCATACAGACGATGATCGGTTACCACAGGATAGTCGCCAACGAGATAACGAAGACCCTGGTGTCGGATGAGACGTCCCTGTTGCAGATGAAGAGGGAGGGGGAGATGTTCTTCAGCGTGCGTGTGGGCCCGAAATCAAGGCTGGCGGACGAACGCTTCGGCGATATCAGCTTCCCCCGGGGAGCGAAGCCCACATGCATAATCCGCGGGGAGGCTGTGATCTATCCCCGTATGGATACCGTCTTCAAAAGCGGGGATAAGGTGCTGATGTTCACCTACAGGACGGACATGCACAAGCTGAACAAGCTGTTCGGCATGAAGATCGATATAAATGTCTGAGGGTCAGATATGGACAGGGGCGTGTTCAGAAATAAGGAGAAGAAGCACCTCAGATATGAGAATGCATCCCTGTACACCCTGAGCATGGTCCTGCTGGGTCTTTCCCTGGCCATGGTCCCGTCCCTGATCTGGACGCTGTATGACGGTGATCCTTACAGGGTCTTCCTTTGGCCCGTCATATTCGCATTCGTCAGCGGCACGGTGCTGCTCTCCCTGGTGAGGATGCCCGATCATGTGAATCCGCTCACGGGGCTGTTCATGCTGGGCATGGTCTGGTTCGTTTCCGTGGTATTCGGATCGATGCCTTTCATGCTTGCGGGAATGGCACCTGTTGATGCCATATTCGAATCCTGCAGCGGCTTCACCACCACAGGGGCCACGATAATGTCCGATATAGAATCCTGGTCCAACGGGATACTTCTCTGGCGGTCGATGACCCAGTGGATCGGAGGTATAGCCATCATCGTGATCTTCCTGCTCCTTATGCCGATGGTGGGATTCGGGAGCAGGAGCCTTCTTGAGAATGAGATGACGGGCTCCGGCACCGGGAACTTCTCGACCCGCATGAAGGATGCGGCGAAGCAGTTCGCCGCCGTCTACATAGGGCTCAGCGCGGTGATGGCCATACTCCTGACTCTTATGGGCATGGATGTGCTGTCCACCCTTTGCATGACATTCTCATCGATCTCCACAGGAGGATTCCTGAATACGACCGGCAGTCTGGCAGGCGGGTCCTGGTACGTCAAATGGCTGGTGATAATATTCATGTTCATGGGAGGGGTGAACTTCTACCTCCACTTCAGAGCTGTGAACAGCAGAGACGTCAAAGTATATTTTCGCAATAAGGAATTCATTCTCATGCTGGCCTGGTTCTTCCTGGCCAGCATCGTCGCCTACGCTTTGATCGGTCAGAATAATGTGACGGGGAACGGGATCACGGGTATCTTCTACAGCATCACGGACACTGTGCTCATGGTCGTATCCACCGGAACATCCACCGGTTTCGTGGGGGATGTGCCGCTCAGCACATGGCCTCTCACTGCCATCATGCTGCTGTTCCTGCTCTCATTCATAGGTGCATCCTCGGGATCCACTGCGGGAGGGACGAAGATCTCCAGGGCCTTCATAACATTCAAGTACATCTGGAACGGCATCAAGCAGATGATCTATCCCCGCGGGGTCTTCGACGTGAAGATGGAGGAGCGGAGCCTGGAGGACGGCGTCGTATCGTCGGCAGTCGTCATCTTCCTGCTCTTCCTGATCAGCTCGATCGTCGGATCCGCAGTACTGGTCGCCACGGGTCTGCCCTTCCTTGATTCGGTTTATACCTCGATATCAGCCTTGTGCAACACAGGTCTCGGGATAGGCGTGTTCTCCGGATCCTACAGCGGAGCCAGTGATTTCGTGAAGATGTTCATGACACTCCTGATGTGGATCGGCCGTCTGGAGATAACCGCAGCACTGGCTCTGCTGACCCCGTCATTCTGGAAGGAGTTCCTGATGGGCACCAGGAAGAGGATCTCGAAGCTCTAGGATATCGAATTACAGGCGTCCAGGATGCGTACGGCCGCAGGATGCCCGGGGGATTTATGATTGATCGTGCCCGCGAACAGCTTGGCATGGGCCACATCCCCTTTCTCAACAAGGCACATGGCCATGGTCTCCAGGCCCCCTATGTGGAGAGGGTCCGTCTTCAGTGTCCTGTTGCCGTAGTTGACGGCCGCAAGAAGCTTTCCCTCCAGCCTCATCACGTAAGCCATGACCGCAAGGGAGTCCACGCTCCTCTTGTCGCTCTTGAGCTTCGATTTGGCGAACTTGACGGCTTCCTTGCCCCTGTTCGCCGATATGAGGGACCGACAGTACGATACTGCGGCCTCGTACGATCCGTCCTCTTCCGCCAAAGCGGCGGATTCGGAGACAGCCTCACCGTAACGGCCGAGCGCGCAAAGGGCCTCGGCCCTGAGTATCCTTGAATCCTTCGATTCCGATCCGGAAACGGCTTTGAGAGCATCTTCATATCTGCCTGACATGAAGAGTATCCGTCCGTATTGCTGAGGGCGCTCCCTGATGAGGGGCATGCTCTCCATGCCCGTCCGGGCCTCCTCCGGCATTCCCAGAATGCCTGCTGCGAAGAGCGCCTCGAAACGTTCGGGCTCATCCTCGGGGAGGTCCGCGAGCATATCCCGGAGGATCTTCACGGTTCCGTCATCATCACCTATGACCTTCATGATACTGGCACATCTTATGCTGATAGAAGGGTCCCCTTTGTGTGCATCAGCCAGCGAATACGTCCTCATATTGGCTGTATCAATATCCCCGTTCTTGATCAGCTCGGTTATTTGGGAGAACTCCTCTTTCGTATCCATCGGGACGGAGGAGAACCCTTGCGGATAAAATCTTTATGCGTTGCGGAAGCCGCATGCGGCCGGGGACCGGGGGGACCGCATCCTAAATAACAGTGCACAGCTATTACCGGTCACGCATGAAGATGAAGACATTCACCGTTTACGGCCTGTTCCGCACGCAGGATTGCCAGTTGAACCTCTCCGATTCAGGTCTGACTTACGTTCATGCGGTCAATGCCACCGGGAAGAGCACGCTCCTGCGCCTCATGTACTCGATACTTACGGGCGACGAACCGGCCGTCAGGAACATACCCTTCGACAGGGCTGACCTGACCTTCTCCGACGGGACCAATCTCGTTGTGGAGAACGAAGAGGATGTTTTCAGGATAATGGTCATACGCAACGAGGTGCCGACCTCCATAACCGTGGAGGAGCTCGTCGATATGTTCGATGCGGTCTACATGTCACCGGACAGGTCCGCCGTCAGGAAGATGGACGGCAGGCTCGTGCCGGCTCTGGAAGCTTACGCCAATGAACTGCACGACGAGATAATATATGCAAAGGAGCACAAGGATCTGATCGAGGTCGTCTGCGAGGACGACGGGGACATGACCGATGAGGAGATAATATTCTGGTCCAAGGACCTCAAGGCCAAATTGGATTTCATAGATGATGCGGGATTCGGCGTCGGCATGCCATCCGGCATCAGATTCCCTCCGACACGGTACGATCTTGTGGACGAAAGGGAGACATACATAAAACTGGCACGCTCGATAGAGGAGTACGTCAAGAGGAACTATCTTCTGGCCGAGTCCCTGATCGTCTATATGGACATCATCAACGGCCTCCTCAATGACAAGCACATATACATCAAGGACAACTCCCACCTCGGAGTTGAGTTGGACAGCGGAACGTCTCTCAGCCTTTCCTATCTTTCCTCCGGGGAGAGGCAGATCATGATCATGTTCTACCGTCTGCTGTTCCATGCCGTACCCGGCTCCATAGTTCTGTTGGATGAGCCGGAGGTGTCCCTGCACGTGTCGTGGCAGCAGAAGCTCAGCGGGATATTCCTTGATATCTGCAGGCTCAGGGACCTGCAGATCATCGCTGCCACCCATTCCCCCCAAGTGATACACGACAGGTGGGATCTGGCAACCGAAATGAGGGTTGACTTTGCGTGAATACTTAGGGCCTGCGGATATAGCTAACAATGTTTCCATGCTCCGGGGAGCATTCGACGGGACCATACTGGTCGTTGAAGGGATCACGGATTACAGGCTGTACGGTAAATTATCCGATCTGGACAACGTGGAGCTGATCGTCGCCCATTCCAAGGATAATGCCGCCGCCGCGGTCAAAGAGCTTTACTATAACCGTAAGGACGGCAAGGTCCTGGGCATAGTGGACTCGGACCTGGACAGGGTGCTGCTGGTGAGAAGGGACCCGCCCCTGTTCCAGACGGACACCCGGGACCTGGAGGGCATGATGATCCGCAGCGGTGCTCTTGAGGAGGTGCTGTGGGAGTACGGTGACCGGGCCAAGATGGAGAGGTTCGTCAAGAACTACGGGGAGGTCAGGGATGTGCTGATCAGCTCGGCATATCCGCTGGGGATCCTGATGCTGATATCAGAGAACAGCGGGAGGAACCTGTGCTTCAGGGACCTGGATTTCGGCAGGTTCATAGACCGCAGGACCCTTCAGTGCGACATAAGGAGCATGGTCGACGAGGTGATATACAACTCCCACAGCCCCAACTTCAACGCCAAGGAGCTGCGCAAAAGGCTGGAGGAGGAGATGGATCACAACAGGGACCCGTGGATCGTGTGCAGGGGCCATGATCTCGTGGACATACTGGTCATAGGCCTGAGGTACATCTTCGGCTCATACAACTGCAGCAACATGAGATGCGGAGAGCTCGGCGGAGCGCTGAGACTGGCATTCGACATGGAGCATTTCGCGGACACGGATCTGTATCACATTACGAGCCAATGGGCGGATGAGAGAGGACTGCGGTTGTGGATCAGCGATCCGGTGTGAAATCGGCTCTTTCCGTTCCGGAAGCGCTCTCCATGAGCTTCTGCACCTTGCGCTCACTCTCTTCCAGTATCTTCCTGCAGTGATCCCTGAGCTTTATCGCATTCTCATAGATCTTCAGGCTCTCGTCCAGGTCGAGACCGCCGGCCTCCAGCTCCTCTACCAGTTCCTCAAGGGAGCGAAGGCTCTCCTCGAAGGTCATCTCCTCTATCTTCTTCTCATTCCTCTCTTCTTCCATGTTCGATCACCTCTTCTATCTCAGCTTTCACTATGCCGTCCCTCATCGTTACAGTGATCCCGGACCCTGTCTTCAGACCTGAGACGGACATGACCGTCCTGCCCGTATCATCCGTAACGAAACTGTATCCCCTGTCCAGCACTCTCATCGGATCGAGTCCGGAGAGCATCTGCGACCAGCGGTTCAGTTCCTTTCCTCCGTCGGATATCATCCTTACCACGGAGTCGTCCGCAGCCTCCGAGACTGCATCCAGGGTCATCCAGTAATGCCCGACCCTCTCTGCGGCCCTCTTCGGGTCCAGCTTCGCGCTCAGCACATCGTATCTGGCGGACAGGGCCCGGAGCCTCCCCGTCAGATAGGATGCCCCTCTTTCGGACAGGCGCTCCAGTTCCGAGCCGTACCTCTCCACGGCGACAGCGGCATTCCTGGGATCCAGTCTCGCATTCGGATATGCGAATCTGGATTTCATGTCCCTGACGACGGCCGTCAGTGAACGGGCCATCTTGCCCGTCATGAACGACAGTCCCCTTCCTATATCATCAAGATCCCTGGTGCACATGACGGCGGCCATGGTCGGAGTCTCCGCATATGCGTCCGCAGCCCTGTCCGACAGGGATTTGTCGGTTGCGTGGCCGACAGCGGATACCACCGGCACCCCGGAGGACACTATGGCCCTGACCACCGCCTCCGAATTGAATGCCGTGAGATCCTCTGCGGAACCTCCTCCGCGGCCTACTATTATCACGTCGACATCCTCCTGGGTGTTGAGGAGCTCTATGCCCGCGACAATGGATTCCGGTGCTCCGTCCCCCTGCACCCTGGCCGGTGCCAGGAGCACCCCTGCCGGGAATCTCTTCGCGACTGTGTCTATTATATCCTTTATGACCGCCCCTGTGGAGGATGTCACCACCCCTATCACGCGCGGATACACGGGCAGGGCCCTCTTCCTCTCAGCATCGAAGAGGCCTTCGTTAAGGAGCTTCGCGGTGAGCTCTTCCAGCGCGGCGCCCGCCTCCCCTTTGCCGTACGGCTTCATCCACTCTATGTTGAAGCTCAGTGATCCGCCCTTCGAGTAGAACGAGGCCCCTCCGAAGACCAGGACCCTCATCCCGGGCTTCGGATCAAAGGTCAGCCTGGATGCTGCATATCTGAAGAACGTGCATCTTATGTTGGACTCGGAGTCCTTGAGATCCAGGTAATAATGGCCGGATGCGGCCCTGTTGACGGAGGATATCTCGGCCACAAGGGTCACATTGCGTATCTCGTGGGCTGAGGAGATCACTGCCAGGACCTTCTCGTTGAACTGTGTGACCGTCATCAGCTCCGACATGGGCGGGCAATGGCATTCCTCCGTTAAATCCGTGACGGACCGTCAATACTTGCCCTGCTGCCTGAGACGTAATATGAGATACGCCGTCATCAGTGACAGATCCAGTGCCGTCACTGACTTCGGTTTCCCGAGGGGGCCCTCATCCCCGAATACGGATGAATAGGCTTTCACTATCGCTTTGTTCTCCTCGGACGGCGTCCTGCATTTCAGGGAGTACGGCATCCTGGAGGAGACAGCGGGCATGATCGAGAACTCGTGCGTCATGTCCCAGGGATTCGGCACCATGTATCTCAGGAAGACGTTCGCAACGTCGAAGGATGTCACGGTCCTGCCCTTCAGTATATTCCTGACCTCCGCCGCCACGATATCCGCAGGATCCGCATCGGCGAGATCCGATGCTCTTATGCAGGAGTTCTCCTCCAGATACTGCATCTTAACCTCATCCAATGATCCCGGTTCATAGCGTATCCTGTTCTGGTACACGCTCCTCACATCCCCCGTGATGAGATCAACAGATGCTATCCCCACTTCCGCCACCCCGTCCTCCGGGTACCCGTCCGGTCCGGTTGATATCACCTGGACCACGAAAAGATCCTCTTCCACAGGTATAACATAGCAGACTATATTATTTTAATAGGCGTTTTGCGAACCGATATCGATGAGGGTCGCGAAAACGATAGATGAGCTTTATGAGGAGGTCATGGATTATGACCTGGTTCTGTGTAACGACGCCCCTTTGGCACTTGCTCTCGGCAACAGAGTCAGGAGACCGATGATCGGTGTGTTCTCCATAACCCCCAGGCAGCTCGCCGGGGATGTGGCCCTCAGGAAGCTCCGTACGGGCATGATAAGCGACATACGCCTTGTCAAGCTGATCTCCAAGTACACCGGATACGACATCAGATTCGTCCACGGGGAAGTGGACAACATCCTGAGGATGAGACGTCACACCGGGGATGTACGTCCCCATCTCGGGAAACGGGGCAAGAGGATCTACGACGAGCTCATCGAGCTGCCGACCCTCGACAGGGTCATGTGGGAATTCAACGCAGAGGAGGACGGCATATTCGACGGGCTGAAGGTTGCCGTGATCGGAGGAGACCTCTATGATGACCTGGATAAGCATTTCAACCCGAAGTTCGGGACATATGCCGAGATATCTCCTTTCAGGAAGGGAGACTACCGGATAAAGGAGATAAGGGAGCTGGGCAACGACCGGCAGGTGGCGGAGAATGCAGTGAGCCTCATCAACTTGGAGAATGCGGAGGATGTCGCCATAGTGATGGATGTGGGCGGGAACATCGCCGATGCTGTCCGTTCCGCATTGTACAGGAAGGGCATACCTTTCATCAACACCCTGAGCGTGAAGGACCTTCACAGCGTAAGGGATTTCCTGGAGTTCCTGTCACTGAGCCTGTCCTTCGACATAGTCAGAGTGAAGCATGTCAGGGAGCTGATCTCATCCTACGGAGGATTCATAAGCAGCAGGTACGACGAGTACATGCTCAGCCAGTACCCCAAGGCCCTTGAGGCGGGAGAGAGGACCTCCGAGCTGACGGAGATCATGCGGAACGTACGGGAGATGACCTTCCTGGAGGTCTGCGAGAAGGCCGTCCGCAGAGGCAAGGATTCCGCACAGGTTAAGATACTCCTGGACGAGATGGAGCTGACCGACGATCTCGTGGACGCTTCGAAGGTCGCGGACATAGCCTATGCCGTGAACAACATCGGGAACCTCAAGCACAGCGAGCAGATACCGGAGAATGAGAAGAAGGGCGTCCTGCTGGTCGATTGCCAGAAGTCCGTCTACATCGACAGGCCCTTCGTCATATACCTGGGGATGGGACAGGAATGGGAGAAGGACCCCAATGAGATCGAGTTCCTCAATGCGGGGCAGAAGGCGGACGAGAGGGAGAAGGACGCCCTCAGATTCCAGATCCTGATGCAGCAGGGGACCGCCCGGGTCTACATATGCAACTCATCGAGAAGGGGCAACAGACCTGCTCCGTGCGTCATGTTCGGTCAGGCTGAGGATAACAAGACGTTCCTCGATTTCAAAGAGGTCTGCGATGATCTCGTGACGGACCCCTGGTACGTACCGGATGAGGCGGAGCAGCCCAGGATAGGATGTGAGGTGATCGGTACAGATTTCATCCCGAAGCCTTTCTCCAAATCATCTTACGGCCGGTTCGTCGAGTGCCCTCGGAAGTTCATGTTCAGCACAATAACACGGATGCCTGACAAGGACGCCACGGTCCGGGGCACGATGATACACAGCTTCGCAGAATTCAAAGTGTGCTATCCGGAGAAAGTCATGGAACTGGGTCTTGATTATTTCGCGGACGAGATCGCCTCGGTATGCGCCGGCCTCTCATCCCCGGAGAAGTATAACATAGAGCGGTCGGAGATAATGAGCCACATCTCCGGCATAGATGCTGCGGTGGACCTCATAGGGGCGGGAGTGCCGAAGCTTGAGGCGAGAGAAGAGGATACCAGGAATCATTTCATGAAGAAGCTCGGACTGAACGCGGTCGCGGATTTCTCCGAGATAAAATGCACCTCCGGGGACGGGCTCCTGGAGGGCATCTTCGACCTCCTCTGGGACGGCACCGTCTACGATTTCAAAACGGGTAAGCCGAGTGACGCCGCGAAGATAAGAGCCAGGATGGATCGCGGGAACAAGAAGGAATACAAGGATTATCAGCCCCTGTTCTACCTGACGCTCCTGGATGAGCTGTTCCCCGGCAGCCGCGGTGAGTTCAGGCTGTTCTTCTCGAAAGAGGGCAGCATGAATGCCGCAAAAGGCTCTGAATATGATACGAGAGCATATTTCCGGACGGTCAGACTGATAAATGACAAGAGGGAGCTTATCCAGGATTACATCGCAGAAACTGTGGCAAACGTGAAAACATACTCTGTGTTCAGTCACTGCCAGGACGCCATAGCGGAAACGACTCTGGAACTGGGTCCGGAGAACATCACTGAGAACGGATCCGAGGCCCTCATCCGGGTCGTCCTCTCATCGGGTATGAAAGACTGTAAGACCCTGCGCAGGAACGTGCAGGACCTGGCCAAAAGGATCGCGAAGAAACTCTCGGACGATATCATCAAGATGGACAGCAGCACCGTCCTCGTCACCAGAAAAGCGCTTGAGGGGTTCAGGACCGAGCTTATGAATGATATGGAACGGCTCTGCGCCATGTACTCCACGAACCATCCCGCAGAGCCTTTGCAGGGGTGCAAGCACTGTGATTTCATCGATATATGCACGGCAGAGCCCGTAGAAGGGGGTGAGACCGATGTCTGATGCGAACGAGCAACAGCAGAAGATAATAGATCACACCGAAGGTCCGCTGGTGGTCGATGCCGGACCGGGCACCGGCAAGACGAGCACTTTGGTCAGGAGATACGTGGCGCTCCTGGATAAGGAAGTGAAACCGAATGACATATTGATGGTGACATTCACCAATAACGCCGCCGCAGAGCTGAAGGACCGCATAAGGGACGCCATGTCGGATGCGGGCAGAGTGGATGAGATAAACAGCATAAGGGCCTCCACCTTCGATGCTCTGTGCCTCAGGATAGTCCTCGGCTCCCCGGATATCGTAAGCAGGTTCTTCGACATCGAACCGGTCCTCTCCAGGAAGGCCCGTCTCGTGGACAGTGAATCCCTCAACAAGGAGCATTTCATGCTGTTCTGCTCCGACTTCGTCAAAGAGCACGGCGACCGGTACCGCAGGGAAGGGAATGATGTGACGGCCCTCATGGGGGACCTTCACGGGGATCTGTACAAACTGATCAATAAACTGATGGCCCGCGGCATAATCCCGTTCAGATATGAGTGGTTCATGGACGGCGAATCCCTGATAAACGGCAGGGCCGACGATATAGAGAATGCTCTTTTGAATTTTGACGATGCGGATATCAGGAAAGAGATCCTGGAGATGGGGGCTGATGAGAACCGGGCTGTTCCCGCAGAGGTGTTGGATGCAATGGACCTGGAGGAGATCCCCCGGGACATATACGGAATGATGGCCGATGACAGTAAGAGGTTCCTCCTGCTGGAATTCATAAGGGACATCTATTTCGCATATATCGAGAGGTCCGTGAGGGACAACAGGCTCACATTCGGTCTGACGGCCCTCTTCGCCTTCGCCATCCTGTACACGGACGAGAGGTCCAGGAAGCTGCACTCCGTCGAGTACATGATGGTGGATGAGTTCCAGGATACGAATGAGCTGCAGATGGAGATCTGCCTGCTGCTCCTTAAGAGACCGAACCTTTGCGCGGTCGGGGACTGGAAACAGGGGATATACGGCTTCAGATACGTCTCCCCGGACAACATCATTCATTTCGAAGGGAAGATGAGAAGGCTCATGAGGGTCCTGAACCGCGATCAGCAGAGGATCCCTTTCGATATCCCTGAGGAATTCTCCAAGATCCCCCTGGAGGAGAACTACCGCAGCTCTGCCCTGGTGATAGAGAGGTCATTCAAAGCCCTGGATGCCAAGGCCAAGAAGGAGGATGCCGTCCTGAGCGTGGAAGAGAATCCGGACGTGGTCATGCTGAGGAGCTCGGGGGACCGGCTGAGGAACGAGCACACGGGGTTCGACATGATAAGAGGCGAGAGCGCCGAGGATCAGCAGAGGGCGATCCTGGAGAAGATAAAGGATTACGTGTTCAGCGGAGATTACAAGATAGTCGATAAAGAGGGCTTAAGAGACGTCAGATACGGTGATATCGCCGTCCTCTGCCGCACCGGCGGATTCTGCCGTGCCCTCAAAAAATTGGCTGACAAGGAAGGTGTGCATGCGTTCCTGCACGGGGATATGGAGATCATGTCCACCAGGGAAGGGAAGCTTGTCCTCGCTTGGCTCAGATACATCAACAACGAGAGCGACATCAGAGGCAAAGCGGCCATACTCGCTGACATGGAGGCATCCCTGTCGTACATAGATTCCCTCCGGAAAAAGGACGGCAGAGACGTCGATATGCCGCGCAACCTGTCCGATCAAAGACGGAACCTCCTGCGCAAGAGGCGCAGGCCCAATGACCTCATAACATCGATCTTCGAATTCTACGGCCTCAGCAATGATACGACGCAGGCCATAATCACCGTCCTCTCCAGAGCGTACTCCGGGTCTCTCATAACGATATCCGACCTGATACGGCTGGTGGAGGATGACATAAAGGACGGCACAAAATACAACGTGGATGCCCTTGTGAGCCCTGATGCGGTCACCATACAGACTGCGCATTCCTCCAAGGGCCTGGAGTTCCCGATAGTCATAGTCGCAGGTCTCGATGATGGGTCCTTCCCCAGCCGCAACAGGGACAGGGAATCCCTGTATTTCGACGAGGTCCTTGGCGTCAGGTGCAAAAAGGAATATTATTCCCGCAGGGACGGTGACGCCCTTCACGAACGCATTATGGATTCGTGGCGTGACAAGCTGATGAGACGCGTCTGCAAAGATGACGACTACGCAGAGGAGAGACGGCTCCTGTTCGTGGCGATGTCCCGTGCCAAACAGTACCTCTGCCTTACTGCCGGGAACAAACCGTCCGCATTCTTCAGGCACTTCGGCGAAGGGGAGCCGTTCGGGGATGCAAGTCACAGCGGCAGGACCGAATACAGAGAGAGGAAGAGCCCGGTCCCCGGGATCGCCCCGTATCAGAGGAGGCGCAGGAACGTTTCCGTCCATGATCTGATGGATGCCCAGGGCATGACGCTCTCGGAGGGGAGCGATGAGCTGACCGGGAAGGGAGCAGAATACGGTACTGCTGTCCATGATGCCGCGTACCTCATCTCCAAGGGCATGGAGCCCGGCAGGGAGTACCCGGAGCTGGAGGAGGTCCGCAGGATCCTTGATTCCCTCAGGGACGCAGATGTGGAAACGGAGGTCAGATGCGCCCTGCCCGTCGGCGACGTTACGCTGCGCGGCATAATAGATGTGATCGCCGAATTCGATGACAGGATCGAGATCCATGACTACAAAACAGACGAATCCGACCTGAATCTGCAACTGTACAAACTGCAGCTCAGCATATATGCGCATGCCGCGGCGGGAGCGAGAGGGAAGAGGGTGAAGTGCTGCATAGATTTCGTATCCCAGGAGAAGAGCGTCGTGTTCGATCCGCTGCCCATGGCCGATATTGAGGCCGCAGTCCTCAATTTATAATAACAAGAGCGGCATTATCAATATATGGAGTTCAGAGGTCTCAGCGAATCCGAGGTCCAGGAAAGGGTTTCGCGCGGAGAAGTGAACTCCTCGAAGCCTGAGGTGAGCAGGACCTACACGGACATATTCCTGAAGAATGTCCTCAACCCTTTCAACCTGATACTTTTCATCCTCAGCGCCATACTGATCCTGCTTAAGGATTACAAGAACGCTTTTGCTGCGTCGGGCATAGTCATTCTGAATATCACCGTGGCCACCTTCCAGGAGATCAAGGCCAAGCGCAGACTGGACAAGATCGCCCTTCTTCTGCGGCCTAAGACCCATGTGATAAGGGACGGAGCGGAGCTGGAACTGGACCAGAGCAGGATCGTGAAGGATGACGTAATACATCTCAGGTCCGGCGACCAGGCCCTGGTGGACGGAGTGCTCCTGTACTCGAAGAACATGGAGGTGGACGAATCCCATCTGACGGGCGAGTCCAAGACCGTCCGTAAAAGGAAGGGCGACCAAATCTACTCCGGATCGTTCTGCGTGACCGGGGACGGGTATTTCACCGTGACCGCATTCGGCAAGGAATCCTATGCCAACCGGATACTCACATCCGCGAAGAAGTTCGACAGCAAACGCACACCTCTGCAGATGGAGACCACGGCGATAACGATGGTCCTCATGGCCATCGCATTCATCTACATCGCGATCATGGTGCTGTCCAACATACTGATGCTGAGGGATGCTTTCGCAACGGTCATACAGATGTCGGTGGTCATCCTTGAGATAGTGCCCATCGCACTGTTCCTGTTCGTGGTCCTCACATACATGATCGCGGCAGTGAGGATGGCGGACAGCGGGGCTCTGCTTCAAAAGGCGAACTCCGTCGAATCCATGAGCCATGTGGATACGGTATGTATGGATAAGACGGGAACGATAACTACGAACCGCCTCTTGTTCGAAGAGGCTGTCCTCTACAGGGATGATGCTCCCGTCCTGATCAAGGAATTCGTCAATGCGACGAACAGCAGGAACCGTACGATCGACGCCCTCGAAGAGGAATACGGTTATGAAAAGAAGGAACCCCTGGATCAGATAGAGTTCTCCTCAGACAAGAGATACAGCGCTGTCAAGGTCGATATCAACGGCGGGGTCCGGAACATATACCTGGGGGCTCTGTCCGCCCTCGGTCCGCGGATGTCCGGCGCTGAAGGCCTCAGCGATACGGTGGCGTCCTATGCGGCCAAAGGCATGAGGACAATAATAGCGGGCACTTCCCCGGACCTGCCCCTTCACGATGAGGACGGTGCGCCTGTGCTGCAGGACATGTCGCTTGTCGCAGTGATAATCATAAGCGATGAGATCCGCCCGGACTGCAGGGAGACCATCGATATCTTCCTGGATAACGGGATGGAGCTGAAGGTCATATCCGGCGATGACCCCGACACCGTTAACGCCCTGTTCTCCATAGCCGGTCTTCCCGGGGACAGGGTGATCTTCTCCGGAGAGCAATTGGAGACCATGAGCGAGGAGGAGAAGACGAGGGCAGCTCTGGAAGGGAACATTTTCGGCAGGATGAAACCCCATCAGAAGGTGGAGATAGTCGAGATCCTGAAGAAGAACGGCAGGTATGTCGCCATGGTCGGTGACGGTGTGAATGACGTCCTCGCCCTGAAGAGCGCGCAGGTGGGGATCGCCCTTCAAAGCGGCAGCGGTGCCGCCAGAGGCGTTGCGGACATGGTCCTCATGGACGACAGGTTCTCAGCCCTGCCGAAAGCGCTGGTGGAAGGGAAGAGAACGGTCTCCGGTATGAGGAACATACTGAAGCTCTATCTTTCCAGGAACTTCGTATTAGCCATGATAATCGGCGTGATACTCATCGGCATCGGCATGATACCTCTGATGCCTATGCAGATAACCCTGTATGCGTTCGTGACGGTATCGATAACCGCATTCCTGATGACCATTTGGGCGGAGCCCACGGAGGAGAAGGGGGCTGTCCTGCCCGGGGTCCTGAGCTATGCAGTGCCTGCGGCCGTGATAATCGCGGTATTCGCAGTGATAATCTACTTCGGATTCTATCTCTCCATGAACTCCGGACTGATATCGATGGAATTGTCAGCAGAGGAGCTGATTGCCATGCTGGGCGAGGCGAACTATGATCCCGGCGGCGGCCTGGAACAGACGGCGCAGGTGGTATCCAGCAATGCTATGCTCCTGTTCCTGATCCTGGCCGGCATATCGCAGATACTGTTCATAACGCCTTATTGGAATTTCACTTCCATTGACGGGAAGACCTGCAGCGACATCAGGCCCACGGTCCTGATGTTCCTTCTGTTCGGCCTTACCTCCATCGCCTATATCGTAAGACCGATCCGCCTGTTCGTCGGGCTCATAGCGTTCCCGCCGGCCTGGACTCTGATCATAATCTGCACAGGCATAATCTGGTTCTTCGTCGCACGCTATGCCCTCAGGAAGAGATTGTTCTCATCCCTTGCGGACATAACCATGAATTGGTACAACAAGAGGCTGTCCAAGGAATATGCTGACGAACGCAGTTAATTGCGAATGGACCGCAGGCCGTATATCGATACCAGCAGCCCCAATATGATCATCACTGATTGGAGGGCCCTCTCTCCGCTCATATCGAGCATGCCGGCGATGCTATGCGTATCGCCCCCTCTGTCTGAGGTGCCGGCCCCTGCCCCGACCGGAACGGCCGCGGCACGTATCGATATGTCCTCCCTCACGTTCGGTACGACGATCTCGCCTGTCTCGGGATCGAAGGAATACTGGGAGGTGCCCAACCTCGTTTTCCCGTGGAAGACCTCGATGTCCTCAGGCAGTTTGTAGCCGGGTGCGGCCGTCACCCTTGTGCTCAGGCTCTGCATGCATCTCACCGCATCAGTGGGCTGCATGCTCATGTTCTCCATCTGCCAATCAACGGACAGATAGACCTTGTGCCTGCTCAGCCGCAGACGCAGATCCTTCACCGAGCCGTGCTCATCCGCGTCCGGGGTAACGTGCACCGTCCCCGGGACGGAGGGGACGATGATCTCCCCGGACCCTTGAAGCAACAGGAAATAGCTTCCGGCATCCGCATCCGGGCTTATCCTGAATGCGGCCGCAGGTGCGATCATCCCGAAAACTGTTCCCGGCCCGGCCTGCCCGTCGACATCGATGCTCACGCCGGGATGGAGATATTCGAAGATCAGGTTGTATCTGAGCTGCAGACGCGGTTTGTTATCATTGCCCACGACCCACATCCTCTCGAAATCCCAGTCCGCTTCATCGCGGAAGGGCTTATCCTTCTTCCACAGCATCGTCTTTCCGATATCCTCTTCCGTATCCCCGTTGGAGAATACGCTCAGGTCTGAAGTGAAATACGTGCCGCCGATGAACGGCTTTGGTTCTGCGTAGGCGCCTATCACCCCTCCGCTGTCCCTTACCGCAGGTCCGGAGTCTGAGAAGCAGTTCCTGACCGTCGGGGCCCGGCCCTCTGTGAACCCCGCTATGCCGCCTATGCAATGGCGGGGTTGTTCCGACTTCTGGAAGCTTGTGGCGTTCGGCCTGCCTGCCTGCCCGGTGTTCAGGCAGTTCACGACCTCGGTGCCGTTCAGCATGCCCGCGATACCGCCCAGATCCTGGCTTCCCGTATGCACTATCGAAGGATTCATGCCTGTGGCATCGATCATCCCCTGCTCCTCCCCGAATACCTCGCCGCTGTTCCTGCATCCGATGATCCTGTCCCCTTTGGAGGAGCCTGTGATCCCTCCCCGGGAACAGGTGAATTCAACAGTGATGCTGATGTCGCTCCCTTCCAGGTCGGGGCTTTCATTCGTTCTTCCGGAGAAGAACCGGTTCCCGCCTGCGGGATCGGAATCATTCGCACAGAAGATCATATCGGAATCGGTGCTTTTGCCGACGATCCCGCCCAGGCACGACGTCCCGCTCTGATCCATCTTCAGATCGAAGACCTGCTGGCCTGATCCTCCTGAAACAGCGGTGAAGATCAGGCCCTTCTCATCGAACAGCACCGACGTCACGGCTCCTGAGAAGGAGGAGCTCTTGATCGTGCAGTCATAGGCTTCACCCACGAGGCCTCCCGCAAAGGATGAGATGCTGACGATGTTCCTGTGCGGACCCCCGTTGGATCGGGTCTCCGCCTTGCTTATATCTGCGGTGCAGGAGGTCACGATGCAGTTCGATCTGCAATTCTCCACCAGCGTCCCGGTCGCATGAGCGCATATGCTGCCCGCTGAGGAGCTGCATTCTCTGCTCTCATATGCACCATCCTTCCTCAATGACTGATAGAACGAATTCGAAGAGAATGCCGATCCGGTCCCTTCCAGGGAGACGTTGCGGATGACCGCTCCTTCCGCATATCCGAAAAGCCCGGAGAGCGTGTCCCCGTTCTTGTAATCCATGACCCTGATGCCGCTTATCCTGAACCCGGCTCCGTCGTATGCACCTGTGAACGGATCGCCCTCGCTTCCTATGGGGGAGAAATTACCTCTTGTCGGCATGGTGAAGGAATCCGAATCCTTCTGCCTGTAGACGAATGATACGGACCATGCGGTATCGGATACCGTGTTCCCGGTGCCGGGGGTCCCCGGGGAATATACGGATACCAGGGATTCGTCAAGGAACACATCATTTGGGACCGTGAACCTGATGTTCTCATCACTGTCCCGGCATTCTGTGATGAACTCGTTAACGGCCATCACCGCAAGGAGTCCCGGGGGCATCTTCACATCGGCCTCGAATACGGTGGTCTGCGCCCCTCTCTTCGAGGATACCGTTACCCCGGGACTGTCGTCCTCCGGGAACTGTATGTCCGCCGTCTGAACGTAATGCTTATCCAATCCCCTGTCGCCGGTGCCGATCCTGCGGAGGTCCTCAACGCTCCCTATCCGGAAGGGATCGAACTCGGACCCGTCGCCGTCACCCGTCTCCGCATGGGCATGCCCTGTCGGGACTGAGAGCACGGCTGAGAGCACCAGCACCGCAACTGACGATAATGCTAAGAATCTCCTTGCCGCAGGGGACATGGGTCGTAGAGAGTACTGAGCCGCATCTTTAAAAGGATTGGTCGGCCCCCAGCGGAAGTAAATATCAGGGATGCTTCATATCTTGCATGAAATGCGCGGTCATAGACTTCGGAGAGGAGACCGTTCCTGTCAACGGCACTCTGGAGAGGACGATGATCTCCTTGGGCAGGTCCCCGGATGCCTATATCTTCCTCATAGACGGGGTGCCCGTTCCCGACGATACCGTTCCTGAGGAAGGGACCGTCGTAACAGCGGTCAGGGTCGCGTCAGGCGGATGACCTCTTTAGCAGATACATCTCCACCGCCGGGCCGAACAGATCCTTTATGCGCGGATCGTCCGCGTCCCTGATCCCTTCTTCCTCCATCCTCTCGCATATATGCTTGGCCACGTCCCCGTCGTGTATGAAGAGGCAGGGGCTGCAGTCCCACACGGTGTCGCCTCTCCTGCGCTTGAAATTCCTGCCGAGCCTCTCATCCATGCACGGGTAGAACGGACAATAGCAGAATGTGCAGTCCTGCCCTTCGTAGTGACAGGGATAATACTCGCAAGCCTCATTCGGGCCGAGGTGGCCCCTCGCGATCTCCTCGTTCACCTTGCTCTTTATGTTTTTCATATACAGACTGGGAATCGGCTCCTGATAATATAAACAGAGTGTGAACAGAGGGTATTTCACGAATGAACACCATCCAGGTTTATGGCTATAGAAGACGAATTCCCGCCCATAAGCGGGACATGGCTTAGAAAAGCGAAGAAGCGCTACGCTTCCGCATTCATCAGCAGCGGGGGGGACAGGATACCTGTTGACCCCATGATGCTGGGCCATTCCACAGTCGTCAACGGTTATAAGATAAGGGACTTCTACGAGAAGCCCAGACTCGCAGTCAGATGCATGGCCTATGCGCAGGAGCTCTACGATCTGCTGCCGGTGACAAGGTATTATTTCGCTCACCCGTGGCTCTCGGAGCTGGGCATCGAGCTCAAGCCCATGGAGTACACAGCGCCCGTTCCCGACAACGTGGTGGTGAACGAGCCCGAGGACGTGGATAATATCCACATACCCGACTGTGAGGAGATCAAGAAGGGCTATTCCTTCCCCAGGCTGTCGAGTGCGATGGACTACACGAAGGAGAAGATACCTGAGATGTTCGTTCCCCTGGCATACTGCCCGGAGCCCGTGGGCTCCGCTGCGCAGCTGTGCGGCCTGGAGCAGTTCCTCATGTGGACAGTGACGGAGATGGACCTCTGCAAGAAGCTCATCGACATATACGTAGAAACGGCGACCACCGGTGCGGGGGCCATCGCGGACAGGTACGGCAGCGCTGTGATAAACACGGGCGCGGTCTTCGAGAACAGCGACACCATGCCCCCCGATACGATAGCGGAGATATCCCCTCCTGCCCTGACGAAACTGGTCAAGCAGTGCATGAAGAACGGTGCCGGACCCCAGGTATTCTATCACTTCTGCGGCAACCACAAGGATGATTACATGCTCTACAGGGAGCATATACTGTACACCCCCATGACCATCATGCAGATCGGCTACTGGGACCGGGACATGTTCCCCGCCAAGGTGATGAAGGATACCTTCGGGAGGCTGGCCACGATCATGCCCTGCGTCGATACGAAGCTGTTCGTAATACCCAATCAGAAGAAGATCTACGATCTTGCGGGACAGCAGGTCCTTGACGGCAGGGACAGCCGCAACGGATGCATACTGGGAACGGCCTGTGAGGTGCCGCCGTTCTCCCACCCCAGCAACATACGGTCCCTGGTGAGGGCCTCAGAGGACTTCGGGACATACGGCAGCTGGTGAGCATCAGCATTTATACTCCGGAAACACATGTTTTCGGACATGGGAGGCTCCTTCAGATTCATCCATTGCGCAGACCTGCACCTGGGGAGCAGGTTCGTCGGGATCGCCTCCTCGGACCCCGAGAAGGGCAGGAGGATGAAGGAATCCACCTTCAACGCCCTCGGGAACATAGTGAGGAAAGCGAAGGAGGAGAACGTTGATTTCGTCGTGCTCTCCGGGGATATCTTCGATGACAGCAATGAGACGCCTCTCACGAGGGCCGTTTTCGCAGACGCCCTGAAGGAGATCGGCGTCCCCTGCTACATAGCGTACGGCAACCATGATTATGCGGGGAGGTGGGCCGATTCCATCCCCCTGCCCGATAACGCCTTCGTGTTCCCGGACGAGGCTGCCTGCTTCTGCTACCCTTCGGAGGAGGGATGCATCGCCAGGATATACGGCATCAGCCACTCCGTCAGGCATGTGACGGGGGATCTCACCGAGGGCATATCGGACGACAGCGGCATATTCAGCCTGGCCGCGGTCCACTGCGATGTCGATCCCCCTGCCGGCTCCGGAAGCGTCTATGCGCCATGCAGCCTGCGGTCCCTCCTGAACAAGGGCATAGACTACTGGGCCCTGGGGCACATACACAAGAGGAGCATACTGAACGAGTACCCTCATGTCGTGTATCCGGGCAACACACAGGGAAGGGACATAGGCGAGAGCGGCAGGAAGGGCGCCTATCTGGTAACTGTCAGGAACGGCAGGGTATCGGACATGTCCTTCTTCCAGACCGGCGAGATCGTCTGGGACAGCATCGTTGCGGACATAACCGGCAGGAACGACGTGAACGCCCTGGTCAATGACCTCATGCCTCAGGTCCGGAGCAACATGTTCATACGGCTCACCCTGAAGGGGCACGGCCCCCTGGACCGCATCCTGCGCCTGGACAGGCAGGGATTCAGGGAGCTGGTGGAGACCAAGACGGGATGCGAATGCGCAGACCTGGTGGTGAGCACCCTGCCCGAGATAGACCTGGAGAGGAGACGTGATACAGGGGATTTCATATCCGCCATAATCGAGTACGGGGACCGCATATCGAATATGGACAGAAATGACATGATCGATGCCGTCTGCTCCACCGGTGCATCCGATGCGATAAGGGACAGCTTCGAAGCCATGAGCACAGAGGAACTGCGGAGCCTGGTCAGCGACGCCGTGTTGCTGATCATAGAGAAATCGGAGGAGGGCATCTGATGAGGATCATCCGCATCAATATAGCATCCTTCGGCAGCGTGAAGGGCTGGACCTCAGGCGATCTCGAGGAGAACGTGACGCTGTTCACGGGAGCCAACGAGGCCGGGAAGACCACTACCATGGAATTCATCCGCGATACCGTCTTCCCGGGCAAGAGGATAAAATACCCTTCACAGGACAAGAACGATTCCGGTACGGTCATCATCAAGATGGATGACGGCGATGAGAGGATGCTCGTCAGGAAGGGACGGAAGGTCACGGAAGCCAAGGGGAAGGCCCTGCCCTCGGAGGAGACGAACATGGATGCTGAGACTTACAGATCGGTATTCGCCATGGATCTGGAGCAGGTCGCTGACAGCAGGATCCTCACCAGCGGTGATTTCAGGAACCGCTTCCTGACGGTGCCGGGAGGGGAGAGGATCCCCGAGATATCCGAGGATATCGAGAAGCGCATGCTCGAGATCATGAACAGGAGCCGCATGAGCGACAAGAACGAGATGGGCCGCATCCTGTCTGAGATCGACGGGATCAAGCGGGAGATCGCCGATGCAGAATCCAAGAGCGATCAGTATGACAGGCTGGTGGCCGATAAGGATGAGCTGGGCAGACGTCTTGCCAGCAAGAAGAAGAGACAGGAGCTGCGCCGCAGCGAGGAGGACCGCAGCACAGTCATAATGTCGCAGAAGAAGAACGTTGAGACCCTGAAAGGACTGTACGGGCGCAGAGAGGCCCTGAGGTACGCCGGGGAGATCCCGGAGAATGCGAAGGATGAGTTCGGGAAGCTGGAGATGAGGCTCAGCGCCGCCCGGGTCATAGATATCGATACATCACCGGAGGAGTTCCCCGAAGCTCTGAACGGCAGGATGCCGGGGGATGTTCTGAACAGACAGGAGGAGATCGAGAATGCCTGGGGTGTAAGGCAGAAAGTGGAGGTCAAGGAGCAGATGATATCATCCCTCGAAGAGACCGCCGAGAGCTCCCAGCAGCTCGTGGATGATTACACCCGGGCAACCGGATGGAGCGAGAATGCCGCAAGGAAGGTCCGCAGCGGTACGTACATAACCAATACAGCGGAATCCGTCATCGCAGCCCGGAAGAGCGAGAAGGCCGTTCCTGCGGCCAAGAACATCGCCAGAGGGACCATCGCAGGGGCCGGCCTCGTGCTCGTCCTGCTGAGCTTCCTACTGTCCTCTGACAATCTGACCCTGAGGTTCTCCATGCTGCTTGCGGGCGTGGTGACCGTGATAATCGGCCTCCTGCTCCCCATCATCCTGGCGGAGAGGGCCGATAAGAAGAGCTCAGAGGCTATGTCTGAGGCCGAGTGGTACGCATGGATGGTCTCCGAGGGCTATCCTGCGAACACCTCCCCCGAAAAGGCCTGCACTCTGGCCAGCAAACTGGAGTTCATATCCGTGGCCGCAGACAAGAGGGATGATGCCCTTTCTCAGATCAGGGTCCTGAATGAGGACGTGATCGCGCTGAAGGCCTCCGTGATGCCTTTGCTGGAGGAACTGAGGCTCACCGATCCGGAATTCCACAGTAATGTGTACGCAGCATACAAGATGCTCAAGGCCGCTCTGGGAACATCATTCAATACCGAGGACAGGGACAGGCGTCTTGAGAATCAGCGTGCCGCAGAGATCGCCATGGCCGATTTCCTGGCCGCATACGGCGGCAGGGAGAGCTTCCTCGCCGTCTGCAGGGACAGGGACGCCCTGACGGAAACGGATGCCGAGATAACGTACCTGGAGAAGAGCATGTCATCTTCCACCGGCCTTGAGGTGAAGGAGCTGATCAGACTTGTGGAGACGGAGGGCGGAATGCCGTCGGAGGATGGCCCTGACGATGCCGTGGAGGAGCTGAACAGGAAGATAGGCGAACTGGACAGGGATCTTGAGATCCTCAGGAATGACGATGCGGTATCCGATCTGAACGTCCGCATGACCATGGCCCAAAAGACCCTGGGTGACCTGGTGAGGGAATGGGGGACGCTTTCCATGGCCGAGCACCTGATTTCCGGTGCATCCGAGCACTTCTACAGGGACCTGCAGCCGTCGGTGGTGAAGACGGCGAACAAATATCTGGGCCTCATGACCGAGGGGAGATACCGCCTCGACGGGGACCCGAGGGATAAGGACCTGTTCATAACAGACGACCGGGAGAAGAAGTCCGCAACGCAGTGGAGCAGCGGCCTGGGCGATCAGGTGTATCTCTCGGTCAAGATGGCCGTGGCGAAGGAGACAGGCTCCGAGAAACTGCCTCTGATCCTGGATGATGTCCTTCTGCGCTTCGATACCGCCAGGAAGCAGGGTGCGTGCAGGGCCATATTGGACTTCGCCAAGGATCAGCAGGTGATCCTGTTCTCCTGTGATAACTCTCTTTATTCTTTGCTCTCCCTTGAGGGGCGCATCAATCATATGAAGCTCGGATGACCGTCGTATTTATATCAGATAAAAGTATTACTCGTTTCAGAGGGAACAATGTCTCCCTCGAATCACTGGACATCATATCACAATCACAGTCGCCCCGGCAGTGCCGTGCGACGACAAGAAAACACTTCTCCGACCGTATGAACGGCGGGGAATATGGGAAGGGAATGGTGCCGGATTCGGTCCGGTTCAGTCAGCCAGTAATCGAGGCGACACGAGTGTTCTCTCAGAAGGATTCGTAATGAATAATCTAGATCCGAACACAGCAAAATACATGATAAACGCAAGAATAACCGCGGACGGTATCGTCGATAAACCGGACGTCGTCGGTGCGGTATTCGGGCAGACGGAAGGCCTCCTGGGCGAAGAGCTCGACCTCAGGGACCTGCAGAAATCCGGAAGGATAGGCCGCATAGAAGTCGATGTGACCTCCAAGAGCGGCAAATCCGAAGGTACCGTCCGCATGTCCTCCAGCCTCGACAGGGTAGAGACCGCCATATTGGCATCCGCCCTCGAGACGATCGAGAGGGTGGGGCCCTGCAAGGCCACTCTGAAGATCACGGGCATAGAGGACGTCCGCGTCAAGAGAAGGGAGCAGGTGGTCGAGAGGGCCAAGGAGCTCCTGAGCGAGATGATGAAGCAGAGCAAGAGCACTTCCACAGACCTTGCCGACAGCATCAAGGAGAGCGTGCAGGTCGAGGAGATCACCTCCTACGGGCCTGATAAGTGCCCTGCAGGCCCCGCTGTTAAGACCTCCGATTCCATAATCGTGGTCGAGGGCCGTTCCGATGTGCTCAACCTCCTCAGAAGCGGCATAAAGAACGCCATAGCCGTAGAGGGGACCAACGTCCCCAAGACCGTGCAGGAGCTCACCAAGCTGAAGACCTCGATAGCCTTCGTGGACGGCGACAGGGGAGGCGAGCTCATACTGAGGGAGCTCTTCCAGGTGGCTGATATCGATTATGTGGCCAGGGCGCCCAGCGCTCACGAGGTCGAGGAACTGTCGGGCAAGCAGATCATGAAGTGCCTCCGCAACAAGGTCCCCGCCGACCAGTACATAGAGATGAGCGGTATCACCGTCAACGGGTCCGATGACCCCGGCAAGAAGCAGGTCCGCAGTTCCCCCAAGGAAGAAGAGAAGGAGCACAAGGAGAGCAACAGGGAGCCCAGGAACGGCAGGAAGCGCGAAGAGCCCGACAGAAGGGAGCGCTTCAACGTGGGCGCCCGTGACAAGTTCATAAAAGAAGGGGAGAAGCACAAGGAGCTCAGGGCTCCTGCGGAATCCAAGGAGGAGACTGTCAAAGAGGAGAAGGCAGAGCCCGCCGAGGAGAAGGATGCCAAGCCCCGGACCAGGAAGACCGAGAGCAAACGCTCCAAGGTATTGTCCCCTGAACAGGAGAAGTACCGCGATATGCTCCTCGATCTGTCCTCCACCAAGAACGCCAAGATGCTTGATGCGAACAACGAGATCATCTCCGAGGTTGCTGTGAAAGGCCTCCATGATGCGATAAAGACCGGCCCCGAGGGCATCATCACGATCGTCTTCGACGGTGTCGTGTCCCAGAGGATAGTCGACGTCTGCAGCGAGAAGAACATAAGCACCATAGTCGGGACCCGCAAGGGAAGCGTATCGAAGATGCCCGCAGGCATAACGATATGGACTAAGGAAGACCTCTATTGATCGGGATGGAAATGAAGGCCGCGGTCATTTGGGATGACATAAAGGATCTGGAGAGCACAGCTCAGATACCTATTCCCCAAGACCCGTTGGACAGGGTCCTGGGCCAGGAGGAGGCCATCAGCTTAGCTAAGATAGCCGCCTCCCAGCGCAGGCACCTGTTGCTTGTGGGTCCCCCGGGAACGGGGAAATCCATGATCGCAAGGGCCATTTCGATGCATCTTCCCAAGCCGAAGACGGAGCTGAGGGTCTCCAACAATCCGGAGAACCCGGAGAGGCCCTTCCTCCAGATCCTCAGCGAGGATGAGGTCCTCGGAGAGAGGACGTCAGTCCAGGAATCCGTGGGTCAGCTGATATCCCCCCAGAACGCCCCTGCGGCGGTAGCTGAGAAGATAGGGTATCTCTGCAAGCATTGCAACTCCTACTCATCACCGACCGAGTACAGCTGCCCTGTCTGCGGTAAATCCAAGATAGACGTAGGCCCCGAGACCCCGTTCTCCGACATACTCGGGAATGTGTTCGGGGCGATGAACTACGGCGGCAAGGAGAGGGTCAACACCACCCGCGTCCGTGCTGACGGGACCGAGGAGACGGTCGTCTTCGAGAGGGCGGGCGAGCAGATCAGGGTCCTTGATGAAAAGGCCCTTGCCAAACGCAGGGAGACCGACAAGAACACCAATCACAAGACGCTCGTGAAACTGGAGCGCAACCCCTTCGTCCTGGCGACGGGGGCGTCGGAGACCGAGCTTTTGGGCGATGTGCGCCACGACCCATACGGAGGGCACCCCGGGCTCGGGACGCCTGCCTATGAGAGAGTGGTCCCGGGAGCCATACATGAAGCGAACGAAGGAGTCCTCTTCGTAGACGAGATTGCCCACCTCGGCGATCTCCAGAGGTATATACTCACTGCTATGCAGGATAAGAAGTTCCCGATCACGGGAAGGAATCCCCAGAGTGCGGGAGCCAGTGTGAAATTGGAGGATGTCCCCTGTGATTTCATACTCGTAGCTGCATGCAACATACAGGACCTTGAGAACATATTGTCACCGCTCAGGTCCAGGATAATAGGCGGAGGATACGAGGTGCTGGTGGACATAGCCATGCCTGACTCTCCCGAGAACAGGGCGAAGTACGCCCAGTTCGTAGCTCAGGAGATACACATGGACGGGAAGATACCTCCCGCCACCATGGAGTCCGTTGAACTGATAATCGAAGAAGGCCGTAAAAGAGCCAGAGTGGACAATATACGGAACGGACTGACTCTGAGGCTCAGGGAGATAGGGGGGCTCATAAGAGCTGCCGGGGACCTTGCCACAGTTGAGGGGTCCGACCTGATAACAGCCGATCACGTCCTGAGAGCCAGTGAGCGTGCGAAGCCTGCCGAGCAGCAGATAAAGGAGCGCTACGGATCATATACGAAGGGCCTTTCCAAGGACATATCAGAATCCCAGAAGGAGAAATCCCCCTACTACATGGAGTACGAGCACCTGGACGATCAGATATACAGGTAGACAGAGGAATCCATCCTCACCCCGTCGCTCCCGTCAGCATAGAAGCCGGGGAGCACCCTGATCCTCCTGAACCCGTTCCTCTCGTAGAATCTGATCGCCCTTTCGTTATCCTTCTTCACTTCCAATGTTATCGCCTTGAGATTCGATCTCAGCGCTTCGGTCCTGAATCTGTTCAGCAGGTCGGAGCCTGCCCCCTTGCTCTGGCTCTCCTTCTTCACTGCCAGCATCATGATCCGGGCCCATCCGTCCCTGAGCATCACTGCGGAGATGTATCCGATAGGTCGGTCAAAATAGTCGACAGCGACTATCTGCCCGCGGGGCCAAAGAGCATAGAAGCTCGAGAATACATTGGGTTTGTACACCTCATCAAGGGTGCTGATGGCTATATCATACAAGGCCTCATCATCCTTCCCGGGTCTGAATTCCCTCATGAGGGTCATGATCTCCTGAATGCTCTCAATCCTTTTATTACCAACAGGGATACGATGATCAGGATCAATGGTGCCGCGATCAGGAGGTCCTGTCCGTCTTTCTCAGAAACGTCCACGGTGATGCTCTCCTCCAATACCGAGCCGTCCGGGAATACGGCCCTGACGGAGATCACATGCATACCTGCACCGAATGATACGGGGATCCTCATGCCCTCTCTGTCGAACGTACCGTCCGAATCGATGTCCCAGCAAAAGACCGTCCCCTCCGGCACAACGGATCCTTCTGCGGACAGGACGAAGACACCGCCCTCTACGAGCCTTCCCTTAACGGATGCCCTCAAGGACACGTTCTCAATATCGGGCCCCCAGTCGGACAGGAATATGCCGGAATAGAAATCAGCGACTTCGGCTGAATGCAGAATCACTGCCGCCTCCCTGTTCTGGAAGAATGAAGTGGATGTCCAGTTGATCGACCCCACCCAGGCTGAATCATCAACTATCAGCCCTTTATTGTGAGTCATAGAGTAATCATCACCGCCTTTCACGCACCTGACCTCCACCTCCGTTTTCCTGAGCGCCTCCATGACACCGTACCCATCCCTGGTATCCTCATCGGAGGGATCGTCGAAGGAGACATCGATTATCAGTCTGGCATCAACACCTCTTTCTGCGGCCTGGCACATCCATGCCGCAGGATTCCCGGATAAGGTTTCCGCCCATGAGTACTGCACCCTGAGCTGTTGGGAGTACGCTCTGATCTCCGCTTCGGATATCAGACGCTCTATTGCGGCCTCGGGGCTGTTGGGCGAGAATATCGGGACTGCATCAGCCCGGAACTCCTGTGCGTACACGTCATCGTAGCTGAAGGGCGGGACCTTCACCGGAGCGTATGCCGGGTACAGGTCCCTGAATCTCACGACATCCGTATTATCCAGATCTGAATCGGATTCGAAGACGCTCCTGAAAACTGAAGCACAGCTCTCCGAATGCACCACTGCACCCCATCCTCTGTTGGACGAGAACGAGCTCTCCGTCCAGTTCTCCGATGTGATTATCACTGTCCGGCCGTCCACAACCGCATACTTGGCATGCAGATAGGTGTATCTCCTGAATCCGTCATCGGACTTCTTCATCATTCTGACATCCGCGCCTCCTTCTTCCAGTGCGGACAGCACCCCCAGGCTGCTTTTCGAGATGCCCCCTGCCGGATCGCCCTCTGCAAGCACCGTGACCGATATGCCTCTCCCGATCAGCTCCAGGAGGATGTGGGCCGCACCGATATGATTCAGAGTATAGAGGCAGAGGCAGACCTCGCTCTCAGCAGATCTCAGCGCATCGAACACCGGTGCACCTTCGGAATCAGGGAATGAGAAGGGGATCACCGACGATTCGTGAACGCTGTCCGGCGGAACATACAGTATGCCTCCCGTGCCTATGCTCCAATCCTTTGACGAATCGGTATCGAATGCGGATATGCGATACGCATACCTGTACCTGGGTATCTTCTGAAGAGGTTCTCCGACCCAGCCTTCGCAGATCTCCGCATTGCCGTACACAAGACAGTCCAACACCGTCCCGTCTCTTTCCAGATACACCTGGTCACCGTTATCCGCAAGGGCGAATCTCGATTGGGAGATCCCGGGGGATGTGAAGGTCAGGTATCTCCCACAGGGGAACCAGCTGTCCGGATCGGACCTCAGGACGGAGAGGGAGGCACCGGGTGCCAGGATCACGGGTGTTGTGAACCTTACGGTGCCCTCGCCGTCGCATATGGAAACGTTCGACAGATCGGACGGTGCATTGCCGTAATTGGTTATCGTCACCCCTTCGAAATCCCCTACGGGGATGACGCAGCTCAGTCTGAGGCAGTCAGATGATGCATCGCACGGGAACGGCAGGACCGAGACCGACAGTATCAGCAGGCACACTGCCGGAAGGACAAAGGATCTCCTCATGGATGAGGGACCGCATCCCCTCTTATACCGTGAGCTTCTACATGTACGCTTACAGGTGCTTCACAAGATCGAGCAGGGCCCCTTTCGGATCCACCGCACGAACCACACCGGAAGCCACCAGTACGCCCACGGCTCCCATCTCGATGGCACCGGCGACATCAAGTCCGGACTTTATCCCCGCTCCGCACAGCACACCGATCTTGGAGCTTACGTTCCTGACGAGCTCAACGGACTCGGTGATGCTCTTGGGATTCGCCTTCGTGACGGACAGGTCTCCTCCGATCAGCTCCGGAGGCTCGAGTGCCACGTACGTAGGTTCGAAGGTAGCGACACCGGCCGCCGCTCTGGGCGTGTCCGCACATACCATCGTTTCCAGCGGGATTGTCCTGCACATGCCTATGGTCCTCCCTATTTCACCGTCGGAGAGCCTGTGCTCGGCATGATTGACCAGGGT